>JACCEC010481171.1_pt1 | contig 43453 bp, 37 predicted proteins | sample 7450121 | NCBI WGS metagenome assembly JACCEC01 (sample SAMN15323455, study PRJNA562643) | freshwater metagenome | isolation source: river surface water | place: USA:Blue River Watershed | collected 2017-08-18 | reverse complement strand
GCAACTGGATCAAAAAGCTCCTCGCCCGCTGCGACATCCACAAACCCGGCTCATGTCACCTCTTCCGTCACACCTGCGCCACCGACATGCATCGCGGAGGCGCGGACATTCGCTACGTGCAGGAGCTGTTGGGTCACGCCCGCCTCGAAACCACGCAGATTTACACGCATGTCAACATCGAAGCTCTGCGCGAAATCCACACCCGCTGCCACCCTCACGGCAAACTGCCCCAAGAAGAAATCTCCGAAAATAATCCCTCAACCGAAAAAAATACTTCCCGTCCGCCAGAAAACCAGCTAATGCCTCAACACGTGATCACGGCAGAGAAACGACGCACATCATCGGGCCTAACCGCACCCCAAACGAGACGCGCTGCCAGCAACTCACCAGAATCGAAAAAGCTGCCACCACCGGAAGAAGATGGTGGAACGGCACTAGCAAAAAACCCACCTACACCACCCAAGAACGGCCCATCAGGTAGTGCCCACGAGACTTCCAACTCGAAAAAACCAAGCAAAACCAACGATTTTGTAGTGGAGGTGAACTACTACGGTTACAGATACTATGATCCCATCACCGGCCGCTGGCCATCCAGAGATCCGATTGGGGAACGTGGCGGTGTTAATTTGTATGGGTTCGTTGGGAATGATGGGATGGGACATTGGGATTTACTAGGACTAGATCCGGTAGGAAAAAAGATTTGGAATGCTTATCAACTTCAGGCTATATCGATATGGATTGGTCATGATTTACAAAGCATGAAATTTTTTGATGATACTGGAACTATGTCCTCGTTAACCGAGGATGATATGGATGAGTTTTATGTATACAAAGCAGCTAAGCTATATTTTCAACTTGAAAATTATTACCAAGGCTTTTATGTTATAAACGAGCTTACGCCCAGACAATTCAATATTCGCACGTGGTTTGATGTAGAGTACGCGGGCTTTTGGTTAGGTACTGCGCATACAACTAGATCAAGAGGCTTGATATGGTTGAAAAAATGTGATAACAAAATTTATATTAAAGATGGCTTAGCGTTTGTATGGAATGATGTCATAGACACAAGAGTAACAGCATCAGATCCATGGCTCAGGCGATCCGTTGAATACCTTTGGCAAGCGCCCGAGTCGGTTTTAGGCTTACAAATTGATATCGAAATCACGTATCGCGATGAAAGAAAAGGAGAAAGATTGTTGACAGATAAATTATGAAAACCAAGATTATATTACTAAAAATTTTATCGCAACTTATTTTAACCTTATTATTCTTTGCATCATGCAATTCACGACCAAAAAAAAACAACTATAAAATATATAATGCAGAAAATATTAATCGCATACCAGTGTATGGTGTAAAACTTAAAGAATTTAAATTTGAAAATATTCAGTATGCTATTAACTCCGAATCTCCGAACACAATTTTAGTAGCAATGAGAGGTACAAGGATGCAATTTGCCTCTTTGTTCTCTCAATTTGGTTATAGCAATGAGCGCAATCTTGTCGCTACACATCACAACTATCGAAACAAAAAGATTAATGTTCCGGATTTGTTCTTACCAAATGGAAAAGAAGTATTAGTATTCGAAGGTAAGATTATTGAAGAACGTATTACTGTTACATACTATTTTGTAACGCCATTAAACAAATCGGAATTGGGTACAATTTATATCCATCACTTTCAATCATGACACGTCTCTGGGGTCAGATGCGAATGGCGGCATTAAGCATTTTTTGAATAGCGTTTCTGATGTGGGATCGGTTGAAAAATGCTGCGATGTTTGGTGAGAAGAGGATAGGCTTTCGGTCGCTGTTTTCACTTTATATTCCGAAATCAAATTTTTTCAGAACAAAATTTTCTTGTCATTTATACATAATTTTTTTTTGGTTCATTTTCCCTGTATTTTTGAATATGTTTTTAGCTTGGTTAAATGTTATGGGGAGCAACTAAAAGTTTCATACAAAATAAATAAATAACTAATAGGTATGAACCGAGGACATGAATGCGGTGAGCCAATCCGTTTCGATCCAATCCTGTGAGTGAATCACTTCCGTGAGCAGTGGGGTTTTCGCCACTTGTGGGATGCAGTTTTTGTTGGAGATGATGGCGGTGTCGAATTCGTCCACGAGGTGATTGAGGATGATGCCGCGCAGTTGCATGCCGCGCGCGCGGATGGACTGGCAGGAGAGCACGGTGTGATTGATCGCACCCAATCGGTTGGCGACGACAAGTACGACCGGGAGTCCGAGGGCTTGCGCAAGATCCGCGGTCGAGTAGTCCGCACGGATGGGCACTTCCCAGCCGCCACAGCCCTCGACCAAGACGAGCTCGTGCTCGGCGGCGAGAATCCTGTAACCGGCGATGAGGGCCTCCACATCGATGCAGGTATTCTCCAACTGTGCCGCCACCCATGGGGCGACAGGGGTTTTCAGCCACACCGGATTCACTTGCTCCAGGGGCAGTCCGCCCGAAGCCGCGGCCAGGATGTGGGCGTCATCACGATCACCACAAACAATCGGTTTGTAGCCGACCGCGTCAATGCCATCGGCACGCAGGGATTCTAACAAAATTTTGGTCGTGTGGGTTTTTCCCACTCCTGTGTCGGTTCCGGCGATAAAACAATTCGTCATGGTCATGGGTGCTTCACTGATCGGTCTTCGGTGTTTCAGCGGGAGTGCTCTCCTCTTCCACCACCTTGGCCTTGGGCGCGTTTTCGGTCATGGTCTTGTCGATCTTTTGCTGCAAGATCGACACTTCCAACAGTTTCTGCTGCATTTCGCGCTGCAAGTTTTGTTGCTGCAATTGTTGATCGCGCGCCTGTTCCGTGATGAAGCGGAAGCCATCGCCATCATTGATATGCTTGTGAATCACATACCAAATCGCATAGGCCGCGATCAGCGAGGCGATTTTAGCCGGCCAGTTCTTTGTCAGTGCTGTTTTCATGAGTGGCAGGTGCGGAAAGGAAGAGGGCTTCGAGACGGGTGCGGAAATCATCGGCGCTGGTGGTGCGGATCATTTCGCCATCCACGCAGAGGGAAATGCTGCCTGTTTCCTCGGAGACCACCACCACCACGCAATCGGATTCCTCGGATACGCCGATGGCGGCGCGGTGGCGCAGGCCGATGGAGCGATCGCCGAGTTCTTTCTGGCTCACGGGAAACACGCAGGCGGCTCCTGCGACGCGGTCCTGGGCGATGATCATGCCGCCGTCGTGCAACGGTGCCTTGGGATGGAAAACGGCAAGCGCCAGCTCCGGTGAGAAAATGGCATCCAGTTTCACGCCGGTATCCAGGAACGACTTGAGGCTGATTCCTCTCTCGATGGCAAAAAGTGCACCCAATCGTTTTTTTGACAGGGTGATCACCGCGTCGGTAAAGGTTTCCAGGAACGCGAGTTTGCGGTTGGTGGAGAACAGGAACAAACGGCTACTGCCCAGCTTGGCGAGGGCATTGCGCAATTCGGGTTGGAAAATCACGATCAAGGCTAGGGCGAGGGCCGCGGCGGCACGGGTGATGATCCAGCCGATGACCTGGAAGGAGAACAGTTGGGAAATCAGGGTGAGGAAAATCAGGATCGATGCCAATCCCACCAGAATCCGTGCTCCACGGGTGGACTTGAAGGCACGGAAAATCTGATAGACTCCGAGGGCGAGAATCAAAATCTCGATGGCATTGCGCCAGTGTTCCGAAATCCATTTGCCTATTTCCGCCATGTGCGGGCAGTGTAAACGAAGGTCCCGCCAGTGTCACCTTGATTCTTGTGGGAAATCGGCATTCCGACTCCGTTCTTGTCAATGCTCAGCGACTCCGGTAGGGTGTCGTCATGAAATTGATTCGGCATGGGGATATCGGGCGTGAGGAACCGGGTGTGTTGTTGCCGGACGGACGGCGCATCGATGCCAGTGAGGAATTCAACGATTACGACGAGGGATTCTTCGCCATGGGGGGCATGGAATCGCTGGCACAATGGGTGGAAGATGGTTGCGTGGGCGGTCGCGAAATTCCCTCGATGGTGCGCATCGGTCCTCCCATCGACCGACCTTCCAAAATCGTCTGCGTCGGCAAAAATTACCTCGATCACGCCAAAGAATTCGGTGAGGGCATTCCCACCGAGCCGGTGCTATTCATGAAAGCATCGTCCTGTTGGTCGGGGCCCTACGATGAAATCATCCGTCCGCGCGGTGCGGAAAAGCTCGACTACGAAGTGGAGCTGGCGGTGATCATCGGGCAGACCATGAGTCATGTCAGTGAAGACGATGCCCTTTCCCACGTGGCGGGCTACTCGGTGTTTTGTGATTATTCGGAGCGAGCCTATCAAAAAGAGATGGGTGGGCAGTGGATGAAAGGGAAGAGCTATGATCGTTTCGGCCCGATCGGCCCGTGGTTGGTGCCTGCCTCACAAGTTCCCGATCCTCAGGCGCTGCGTCTGTGGACCAAGGTCAATGGCGAACTGCGCCAGAACGGTTATACCGGCGACATGATGTTCCCCGTGAAGATGGTGTTGAGCTACATCAGCCGTTTCATGACGCTGCTGCCCGGGGATGTCGTGGCGACCGGCACGCCCTCGGGTGTGGCAATGGGCATGAACCCGCCGAAATACTTGCAGCCGGGTGACTTTGTCGAGCTGGGCATCGACGGCCTCGGTGAAATGGGTCAGCGCATCGTCGCAGGTTAGAACCAGACCTTGGTTTCATCGTGTTCCCTCAGCGGCATGAGCTTGTGCCGTTGGAGAAATCCCTCCATCGCCTGCAAGGTGAGGTCGTGATGGGTCGGGCTACAATTGAAGTTGAAGAACCGGTGATCCGCCGCCTCGTATTCAAACACATCGACCTTGTTGCCTTTCCAGCGCATCCAGCGCCGGAACGAGTGCACGGGTTCGACAGGTGTGATGCGATCGTTCTTCCCGTGAAGAAACAACATGGGTGGTAATTTACGACGCGTCATCTTCAGCGGACTGTTCGCCTTGGCGGCGGCGCGTGAGCCGAAGCGCGCGGCATGATCGGTGCCGGGGGAGGTATCGACGAGCGCACTGAAGAGCACCAGCGCCTGTGGGCGGGGATCCACGCCATCTTCATCGCGCGGATGTTTTTTCATGGCGGCATGCAGTGCCAGCAATGCGCCTCCCGCGGCACCGGCCAGCACAACTTTTTGCGGATCGATGCCCAGGGTTTCGCAATTTTTTTTCGCGGCGATGATGAGATCCTGCGCATCCTCGATCGCATCCTGCGGCGTGCTCTGGTGTTTCGAACTGACGCGGGTTTCCGCAGCGATGCAGACGCAACCGCGTTCCGCGAAATGCAGGCATTGTGTGGCGAATTGCGTGGCTGCAGAGGCATCCCAGAAGCCACCGTGGAAAAAGATCAGCAGGGTAGTGGGAGTTTCTGCGGGATGTTCCGGGGGAAAAAACACATGCGCGTGCAATCCACCCTGATCGGTCTCTTTGTAGCAGAAGGTGGTGGCATCTTTCAGAAGTTCGCGATCGCGGGTGGCGCCAAAGGCGGGAAGTTGCGTGAGAATGCTCATGGAGAGAAGGTTTACCAGGAGCCGCCCAGGGCTTTGATCAGATGGGTGGTGAAGGCGAGGCGCTGCGCTCGCAGTGATGCGGCGAGCCGCTGGGTGCTGAGCAAGGTGCGTTCGGTATCGACGACTTCCATAAAGCTCACTAGTCCCGCGGAAAAGCGTTGCCGCGAGATGTCCAGCGAGTTTTGTGCGGCCGCGACGGCTTTGTTTTGCGATTCTTCCTGACGGCTCAGGAAATCGAGCCCGGTGAGGCTGTCCTCCGCCTCGCTCACAGCGACAAGCACGGATTGTTTGTAATCGAGGGAAGCGGCCTGATGGCGCGCCACTGCGGCGTCGTATTGCGCACGGATTCTCTTTTGTCCGAGAATGGGATAGGTCAGCCCTGCGCCCAAGGACCACACGGTGGAGTCGGCGCGGAAAAGTTGATCATATTGAAGGGATGCCAAACCACCGCCAGCTCGCAGGTTGATGCTGGGATAGTAAGCGGCCTTGGCCACGCCAATGTCGGCATTCGCGGCGGCCACGGTGCGCTCGGCAGCATACAGATCGGGACGGCGAAGCAAGAGGTCCGCGGGCAATCCCGAGGGAATGTTCGGGGGCTTCGGCAGTTTGGCTTGGACATCGATGGAGATGGTGCCGGCATTGCGCCCTGTGAGCACGGCTAGCGCGTTGACGAGCTCCGAGCGATTGCGATCCACGCCGATCAAGTCCGCTTCGAGATTCGCCACTTCGGTTTGGGCCCGCGAGACATCGAGTGCATTGACGGTGCCTGCGCGAAAACGCGCTTCCACGAGAGCGAGGGATTCCTTGCGCAAGGCGATGCTGTTGACGAGCAAGGCGCGGTCGGCATCGATCGCACGCAAGGCCCAGTAGGTGTGAGCGGTTTCCGTCGTGAGGGTGAGTTGGGTGGCGACAAAGCTGGCCTGGGCCACGGCTTCGCGAGCATTGGCGCCTTCCACTTGTCGGCGCACATTCCCCCACAAATCCACTTCGTAGGCGAGATCCAGTGGCAGGCTGAAGTTGTTGACCTGAAGACTGCCACCGCGGCCGAAGATGAATTTCCTGCGGCTCATGTCTCCGTTGAAATCGAGCGATGGCAGCACGGCTGTGCGGCTGGATTGGCTGAGGGCACGCGCTTCGCGGAGTCGTGCGGCAGCGGCCTGAAGACTAAGGTTTTCCGAGGCGGTGGCAGCCGCGAGATCATTGAGCGTGGAGTCGCCGAACACCTTCCACCAACGGGGATTTTCATACACCTTGGGATCGCTGGTGCGTTTCCATGGAATGCCGTTGCTGGAAAAAGACGCGGGCAGGTCCGTTTGCGGTTTCTCATGATTGGGCCCCACAGTGACGCAGCCGATGAAAAGCAGGCTGAACGCGAGCATGGACGGGAAAATTTTCACGGCGGCAGTATGCGGCGAAAGTGCACACGCGCAAGAGCAAGATGCGCAGAAACCCGCTGTGCGCGAAAAAAATGCTCTGATTTGATTTTTGCCATTGAAATTTCCGAGCGCTTGGTATTTCCTGTGCGTCCCGAACGGCGGTTTGGCGGAATTGGTAGACGCGCTCGACTCAAAATCGAGTACTAATGTGTGTGGGTTCGAGTCCCACAGCCGCTACTTCACTTTTGATCACGCTTCTCATTGGAGAAGCGTGTTTTTTTATCCATCCTCGCGAGCCGCGCGTTCGGCTTCTTCCTCGTGCGAGTGGATTTGCAGCGTGAACTGCACGTTTTCGCGATCGGCGGCGGCTTTCATGACGCTGCGAATGGCCGAGGCGGTGAAGCCGTTGCGACCGATCAGTAGCGCAACGTCCGAGGAAGCGAGAATCAGCCGGAAGCGCAGACGGTTCGGCCCAACCTCGGCGACGCGGAGCTGGGCTTGATCCGGATGTTCGATCAGTTGCACAGCGTAATATTGCAGAAACGAACGAAGTTGGTTGGCCACGGTTTGCATGCTGACAATCTGCAATAGCACGGGATTTCCTGCAAGGGAAAATGCGTGGTCGAATCGGATCTCGTGATTTCTACGTTTTTTGACTTTTGTGCAACTTTTTCTATCGAATTGCGTTCTATCCATGAATCCAATTTTATCATGCTACCGAAAGCCGAAAATCAATGGACCTGGGAGGAAGCGGCGCACTTGCTGAATCGCGCGGGGTTCGGCGGGAATCCGCAGGAAATTTCTCAACTCCACGCGCTGGGGCGTCACAAGGCGGTGGACTTTTTACTCAGCCCTACAGAAGCCATTGATTTCCTATCCGCTCCTGATTGGACCGCTCCTGAAAAACGTCAGGAAGCGGCACGCGAACGCTTTGCCGCGTTTCGTGACAATCGCAAAACAATGCCGGGAATGACCCCGGAGGAGGCGGACCGCAAGCGCCGGGAAATCGCACAAAAATTTCAGCAACTGGAGCGCCGCCAAGGACTCGAAGCCCAGGGTTGGTGGCTTGATCGCATGTTCCGCACACAAGCGCCGTTGCGTGAAAAAATGACCTTGTTCTGGCACGACCACTTCGCTACCAGCGCGCAGAAGGTCAGGGAATCCTCACTGCTGTTTGATCAGAATGTAACATTTCGCAAGCATGCCTTGGGTAATTTCAAGAAACTGACCCGCGCCATGGCTAAGGACCCGGCGATGATGCTATACCTTGATTTGCAGACCTCGAAAAAAGGCAAGCCTAACGAAAACTTCGCCCGTGAGGTGATGGAGCTTTTTACCCTGGGGCAGGGGAACTACACCGAGGAGGACATCCGCCAAGCGGCGCGCGCTTTCACGGGTTATGACATCAACCGCTTCATGGGAACTGTCAGCCACAGCAAGCGCAACTGGGATGATGGGGAAAAAACGTTCCTCGGTCAGAAGGGCAAGTTTGATGGCGATGGCATCATCGATGTGATTTTCCAACAACCCCAGGCATCGAGGTATGTATCCATGAAATTGTGGGAATACTTCGCCTATGAAAATCCACCCGAGACTGCGGTGGAGGATCTTGCCAAGACCTTTCGCGAGGCAAACTTCGAGTTGGTGCCCCTGTTGCGCGAGATTTTCCTGTCGAAAGAATTTTATTCCGCGGACTGCATGAGCAATCAGATCAAAAGCCCGGTGCAGTTTTTCATCCAAACGCTCAAGCAGCTCGAGGTGCCGAGTCTGCCCAAAGGTTATGCGCTCTATGTGCAAAGCCAGCTGGGTCAAATTCTGTTTGCTCCACCCAATGTGGCCGGCTGGGACTGGGGCAAGGCTTGGATCAATACCAACACACTGCTCACGCGTTATCAAATTTCCGGCTTTCTCTGCAAAGGAACGGATGGTGGCATGCCGAATCGGGACATGGGCAAGGTCCAAGGTTTCGGCAACGGAATGCAGCGCATGGCGGAAATGACCTACAAAGGCCCGGATTACGATGTCTTGGTGCCGCGCGCCGCGCGCGAGAATGTCGAGACCATGGTTGATTCGCTGATTCAACGCCTGTTCCAGCGTCATCTCAGTGGCAATGTGCGTGAACAATTCATCGCTTATGCCAGCGAGAAAAAAGGAGTGATTTTCACCAATCAGGAAGTGGCGGAATTGCTGCACCTGATGATGAGCACACCCCACTACCAACTCACTTGATCATAAAAACTTTACTCTACTCCATACGATTATGAAAACGCGTCGTGATTTTTTACGCACTACTTTGTTAGGCGCTTCGGCCACATGGACGGTTCCGGGATTTGTCAATCAGACCTTTGGGGCTCTGGATGCCGCTACACGAGACAAGGCCACGCAATTCACCACGGGCAAGGATGGGCCCATTCTGGTGGTGATCCAGCTCGCCGGTGGCAATGATGGTCTGAACACGCTCGTGCCGTATGGCGATGACGATTATCACAAAGCCCGTCCGCGCATTCACAAGACGGAAAAGGAGATCATCCAGCTCTCGGATTACGCCGGGCTCAATGCCAGCATGCCTTTCATGGGATCGCTTTACAAAGAGGGCGATCTTGCCGTGGTTCAGGGCGTGGGCTATCCGAATCCGAATCGCTCGCACTTCGTCTCCACATCGGTCTGGGAAACGGCTGATCCGACCACGCGCTCGAATACTGGCTGGATCGGTCGGTATTTCGACAATGCCTGTGCCGGTGCCGATCCTACCGTGGGCATGAGTTTCAACAAAACGCAGCCGGAGTCCTTTGGCGCACTGAAAAATTCCGGTGTGTGCTTGTCATCTCCCGAACTCTACCGCTGGATCCACGGCGGCGGCGAACAAGCCAAGGCCGAGGAGTTTTTCGCCCAACTCAACAGCCCGGAGGCCGACCACGATGACGCGGATTCGCCCGTCGATGGCGCCAGCATCGGCATGAGTGCCGGAGGCAAACCGGGCACGGTGAAAGGGGAATCCAATCTTGCCTTCCTCGAACGAGTGGGCATGGATGCCCGCGTTTCTTCCAAAACGATTTTGGAAATCGCCTCAAAATACAAATCTCAGGTGAGTTACGAGGGCACACCTCTCGCCCGTAGCCTCAATCTGGTTTCGCGCATGATCGCCGGTGGTCTTCCTACCCGCGTGTTTTATGTCAGCCACGGTGGCTTCGATACCCACAACAACCAACTCAATTCCCACGATCGTCTGCTCGGTCAATTGGATAGCGCCCTGAAGTCATTCCTCAAGGACATCAAACAGCAAGGCAATGCCGATCGAGTCACCGTGATGACCTTTTCCGAGTTCGGTCGTCGTGTGGGAGAAAATGCCAGCGGCGGCACAGATCACGGACAAGGCTCCTGCATGTTCCTCGCCGGCGCTCCGGTGAAAGGTGGTCTGTATGGCAAGCACCCCAGCCTCACCGAGCTCAGTCAAGGCGACTTGAAATTCACCACCGATTTCCGAAGTGTTTACGCCACGGTGTTGGAAGATTTCATGAAAACGCCTTCGCAGCCCATTCTCAAAGCTGCTTATCCGAAGCTCGGCTTGATCGGTTGATGCCATTCCCTTGAATCGGCCGAGCTCTCGCTGGATTCTGAGATTTGTGCTTGTCGTTTGTAGACGCGGGGGCATAGAGTTTTCCACTCCTATGGCCGTGCCGCAAAACACCATCGCGCTTGTCTATGACTACGATCAGACGCTCAGTCCGCGTTACATGCAGGATGATGTCTTGTTTCCGCAGTTCGGCATCGATCCCGTCCAGTTTTGGAAAAAGTGCAATGGTCTTGTTACCGAGCAAAAATGGGATGGTGAGCTGGCCTACATGAAATGCCTTCTCGATTACCTTGGCATGGACAATGTGACCAACGCGCGTCTGACACAACTCGGCGCGGGGCTTTCGTTTTTCCCCGGACTACCGGAAATTTTTACCGATCTGCCCAAAGTGTGTCTCAATGAAGAACACGAAGCGGCGGGGATTAAGATCGAGCACTACATCGTTTCCTCGGGGCTCAAGGCCTTGCTCGATGGCTCGCGCTTACAGCCTCATGTGAAAGCGATTTTCGGTTGCGAGTTCGGCGAGGATGCCGAAGGGCGCATCAGTTTCCCCAAACGCACGATCTCGCACACGACGAAGACCCAGTTTCTCTTCCGCATCAACAAAGGCATGTTGCGCTACGATCAGGATGTGAACGATCATATGCCCAACGAACTTCGTCCCGTGCCCTTTGAAAACATGGTGTATGTGGGCGATGGACCGACGGATGTTCCGTGTTTCACCGTGCTGAACCGCAATGGCGGGCAGGCGATCGCGGTATATAATCCCGAGGACGCCAGCGGCAAGAGCTTTCGCAAGTGCTTCCAACTGTGCACTCATGCGGGACGCGTCAAACACATCGCTCCGGCGGACTACCGCAAAGGCAGTCATCTCTGGCTGCTGCTGAGCGAAATGGTGCGAGAGATGGCGGATCGCATTCTGCGCCAGCGATTGGAGGAAAGCGAGAATGGACGCGTGGCTGCTCCGACGTTTTGATTGTTAGAAAAACTCCGCATGTCGCAACAACAGCATTTTCATTTCATCGGCATCTGTGGCACGGCCATGGGAGCCGTCGCCTCCGGTATGAAAGCACGGGGATTCACCGTCACTGGTAGCGATGCCAATGTCTATCCACCGATGTCCACCTTTCTCGAAGGGCAAGGGATTCCTCTCACAGAAGGCTACAAAGTGAGTAACATTCCAGCGGACGCGGATGTGATCGTGATCGGCAATGCGATCAGCCGCGGCAACGAGGAAGCGGAAGCCGCGCTCGAGCGCAAGCTGCTTTATGTATCATTGCCGGAGGTCCTGAAGGAACATTTTCTGCGCGGCAAACGCAATTTTGTGGTGAGCGGCACACATGGAAAAACCACGACCTCGTCCATGCTTGCCTGGTTGCTGAAATCGGCCGGCCGCGATCCTTCCTACATGATCGGCGGATTGCCAAAAAACCTCGGCGGTGGCGCCGTATTCACGAGTTCCGACATCACGGTGCTCGAAGGCGATGAGTATGATACAGCGTTTTTTGACAAGCGTTCGAAATTTCTCCACTACCTTCCTGAATGCGTGGTGATCAACAACATCGAGTTTGATCACGCGGACATTTACCACAACGTCGAGGAAATCAAACTGAGCTTCCGTCGTCTGCTCAATATCGTGCCGCGCAACGGCATGGCTTTTGTGAATGGCGATGATGTCCACGTCATGGACGTGGTACAGAAGGCACCTTGCCCGGTGACCACGGTGGGCATGGGAGAAAATTGTGACCTTCGCATCATCGACATCGACTATCACAGCAGTGGCTCCAGTTTTACGATAGGTCATGAAATCTATGAGATTACCATGGTCGGCGAGTTCAACGTGCGGAATGCCGCGATGGCGGTGAGCGCTGGACTATTCGCCGGTCTCACACCCTTGCAAATCCGCGAGGGTTTGTTGAGCTTTGAAGGAGTGGCCCGCAGACAGGAACTGAAAGGCGAGGTGAATGGGGTCAAGGTGGTGGATGACTTCGCGCATCACCCGACCGCCATCAAGTTGGCCATCGCCGCTCTGCGCCAGCGCTATGCAGGTGCGCGCCTGTGGGTGCTGTTTGAACCGCGCTCGAACACGACCAAGCGCAAGGTGTTCCAGACGGAACTCGCACAATCGCTGGCATTGGCTGATTTCGCCGTGGTAGCGGCGATAGCTGATCTGCACAAGGTTCCAGAGCCCGAGCGCCTTGATCCCGATCGTTTGTCGCACGACATTGTCGCCTTCGGTGGCAAGGGTTGGTATCTGCCCGGGGTGCCGGAAATCGTCGATCTCGTTGCCGCAGAGGCAAACCCCGGTGATGTCATCGCGGTGCTGAGCAATGGCGGCTTCGGCGGCATTCACCAGAAATTGCTGGAGCGTTTGTAGTCATTTCGGCTTGGATCGATTCGATCTGGCGGATCGTGCGGATTCCTATCTTTCCTCAACAATCTTCCCACACGAAAAAAAATGAATTTTTTTCGAAAAAGAACTTGCCAATCTCATCGGATTCCCGTAACAAGTGCGCCCCCTCACGGGGGTAGAGAAAAAGCGAGGATAGCTCAGTTGGTAGAGCAGTTGGCTTTTAACTAATTGGTCCTGGGTTCGAGTCCCAGTCCTCGTACTTCTCTCTATCATTTGCATTCGCTCCCTGCGGGGAGCTTTTTTTGTGCCCATGACTTTTCCCGTTGATCAGTTCGGTGCTTTGGCGGAACCATGCCTCTCTCATGCGGTGTGGCTGGCCCGCTTGACAGCGCATCGCGAACAAGCCCGTCGCTGGACGGTTCCAACGATTGATCGACGTTCGCGCGGTGTGGTGCATCCGGTGGAGGATTTTTTGTTTACGTATTACCCGTTCAAATTGGGCAAACTGGAACAATGGCATCCAGGATACGGTATGGCGCTGGAGTGCCCAGAAAGCGAACGCCCGTTGTGGATGGGTCGACATTACGAATGGCGCGATGGAATCCTGCGATTGGCAATCACAGCCATGGAGGAAAAAGAAAAAGCCCGCTTGCACTGGATCCTCGCGTTGTTGCGCAATACGGCAACGCAGCCCGGGAATTTCGGGTGCTTCGGTCTGCATGAATGGGCCATGGTCTATCGCTGCGACGAGGTGCGTCATGCCAAGTCAGCGCCCTTGCGCTTGCCTCCTGAGGAAATTGCCGCTTTGGTTGAATCTCGTCCCTTGCGCTGTTCGCATTACGATGCCTTTCGCTTTTTCACTCCCGCGGCGCGTCCGCTGAATCAGCTGCAACCCACGCTCGAAGGCCGTCCGCAGCAAGAGCAACCAGGCTGCATTCACGCGAACATGGATCTCTACAAATGGGCCTTTAAATGCCAGGTCTGGATTCCCGGCGAATTGTTGTTAGATACTTTCTTGCTGGCGATGGAACTGCGCAAACTCGACATGCGCGCCAGTCCCTATGATCTCTCGGAATATGGTTATGAACCTGTGGCCATAGAGACGGTAGAGGGGCGTCGACAGTATGAAGCCGAACAACGTGCTCTCGCCGAGCGAGCTTCGTTGCTGCGGCAGCGTCTGATCGAGAGCTTGGAAAAAGTCGTGGTAGCACTGTCCTAGCGCCATATCCGCTAGAGGAAAAAAGAACCAGTGGGATCAATCCGATCCATCATGGCAACACGCGCGGATCTCGACGAGTTTTCATCGCGAACTCAATCGCTCTCGGCTGATAGAATTACCGCGCTATGTAACCTTGCCACAACCACTCCAGGGCGGAAGGCAGAGTTTCACGCAAGACTCGCCCATCCGTGTGTCCGGCTTTTTTTGCGAAGACATACCGATACTCATACCCTTTGTCCTTGAGCACAGCGGCCATCCGCTCGTTGGCCATGACCCAGTTGTGATGGCTTGCTTCGTCACGATCCCAGCCGTTGTCTTTTTCGCTGACATGCAGCCAAATGCGAATCGGTTTCTTCGTGCTGCGTTTGATCAAATTTTCGTGATATTCCCAAGCACCGTGTGGTGTTTTTTGGCTCACGGGAAATTGTTGATTCACATACGTGCCTGAGTAACTGAGCACGCGACGATACAATTCCGGATGGGACCACGCCATGGTAAACGCAGCAGCGGCTCCTGAGCTACCTCCCATGGTGGCCCGTCCTTCCGGGTCTTTGGTGAAGCGGATGTTGTATTTTTCGCGGATGAGGGGCAATACTTCACTCTCGATGAATTGGCAATAGACATCGTCGAGAGTGTCATATTCCAAACCGCGTTGACTGCCCAATGAATCTCCGCCACCCGAGTTGATCATCACCGCGACCATCATGGGCAAACGCTTGGCAGCGATCATGTTGTCGAGCACGGTGGGCAAGACATTGCGGTAGCCGAGTCCGTCTTGTGCCACGATGAATGCCACATCTTTTCCGGTTTTGTATTGGGCCGGCACATACACTGCCACCTTGCGTTGATAGGGCACAGTGCCTTTTTGATTTTTCGCGATACCTTGGTAGATCTTGCTGTCCTTGGAATCCATCGTAAATTCATGGATCGTTCCCTTGGGGACATCGGCCCTAACCTTGGTTTCTGGTGCATCGGTGTAATCAGGACCAATCACGAATTCATGCTCTTCTGCGAAAGCTGAGGCGCACAAAAGAGGGATTGCAGTGGCGCTCAAAAGCCAGTGGCAAAGATGTCTCATGCGTTGATTACCGTAGCTCGGGCGACGATCTTTCGCGCCTGAGATCTTCCACTCTGTCATGCGAAAAACGATCCACCTCATGGACAAATGCCATCGACAGGCATTTCCGCGCTTGATAGAAGGGTGTGTCGCTTCTCGATAAAGGTGATCAATCATCATGTTCGCATTTCCCCTGAAATTCAGCCACTCATCTCTCCTTCGGATGCCTTGGTTTCGGTTTTTTCTCACATCCTGTTTCATCTTAGTCGGTTTTTCTGTTCTCCATGGTGCGGAAGCCTGGCGCACTTTTACCGACGCCCGCGATCGCAAGATGGTTGCGAAAATTATCAACGTTGGTGATGACTTCGTGGTGCTGGAGCTCAAAGCAAGCGGCCGACAACATGCGATCAAGTTCGAATTGCTCAGTGAGGAAGATGTCGAGTATCTCAAAAACTACGATCCTGAGGCAACGCAGGAGCCTGCCAAACCTGATGCAGAGCAAGCGGACATCGAAGCAAACAAGCGTCTTTACCCAAGGACCAAGGAGGAGATCCGTGTAGGCATGCGCGCCATCCAAAAATCTGATCCCGCTGAGGGAATTTCTCCTAAAACGCACGATGCCATCGTGGCACTCAACATCTATCGTTTTCTCAGCGGTGTATCATACGATGTGTTGGGCGATGCAAAATTCTCAGAAAATGCGACCGACGCTGCCATTGCCTGCAAGAAAAACGGCGGGTTGTCTCATGATCTCGGCCATTCCACCGATCGTTGCAATCTTTACAGTGGCGGCAGCATGGTGGATTCCGTGCGTGCCTACATGGACGACAGTGGTGAAAACAATCGTGAGCGCCGCGGCCACCGAGCATGGTGTCTCAATCCACCGATGGGTAAAGCGGGCTTCGGCACTGCAGGTGACAGCTACTCCGCGATGTGGTGCATGGATGGCAGTGGCAATGGAACCCCCCCCGAATTCTGGGCCTATCCGGGACAAGGATTTTATCCCCAGGAATTCATGCACGGCACTGCTTGGTCGATCTATTTTCAAGAGAAAATCGATGATCTCGACAAGGTGGAGGTCGAGGTGTTTCGACTGACCAAGCGGCCCGAAAAAGCATTGCCGATGCATGGCGAGATCGAAGGGCACGTGGTGCCGATTCTCTACAAATCAAAGTCCATGCTCAACGGCATCAACTTCGAACCCGAGGACCCCACCCGCAAAGGCATTTACTGGGTTCGTGTCACGGGCGGCGGTGTCCGTTTGGGCTATGTGGTTGAGCTGTTTTGATCATTCGCGCCAGACTGAAAAATCAAGTGGCATCGATGCAGCCGGATGGATCGCATTTCGTCCATGATCGTGGTTTCCCGACCATCAAGCCTCGTATGGATGATCCCAGTTCCAGGATTGCAGCCACGTCTCACGTCGGAACCAGGTTTCCTGGCGTTTGGCGTATTGGCGCGTGGCTTGGATGATGAGCTGGAGACAGGTTTCACGGTCGATTTTTCCATCTAACAAATCGATAATTTGAGGGACACCGATGGCTTTACGGCAGGTGGTTGACAGATGATCGCGATGCGCGGCGATTTCAGCAATCGCGCCGTTTTCAAACATATCGAAGCAACGTGCGGCGATGCGTTCGTGCAGGATCGGTCGGGGGATCTGCAGAGAAATGCCGCGCAGTTCGTTTTCTTTTTCTTTACCGACGTGTTCCCAATTCTTGCGCTGCACTGACGCTGGAATGCCGCTGAGGCGAAAAATTTCCACTGCGCGACTGACGTAACGTCGATTAAGCAAATTGATCTGCGCTGCTTCCTCGGGATCGACTTGTTGCAACTCGGCAACGAGCTCGTCTAACGATAGCGCATCCAGCTCGGCACGCAGACCGGCATTTCCCTGCGGCAATGGCGATGGGCCGTGGGTGAGGAATTTCAGATAGAGTCCCGAGCCGCCAGTGACGATGGGTGTTTTCCCGCGCGCGATGATGTCATCCATCACCGGTTGCGCGAGACTACGAAAGCGCTCGGCATCGCAGGTTTCACTCGGGTCAAGGACGCTGTATAGGTGATGCGGAACAATTGCTTGATCCTCCAACGTAGGCGCTGCGGTGATGGTTTCCAGGCCGCGATAGAGTTGGAAAGCATCGGCATTGACGATTTCGCCATCCCATGCTTGGGCGATTGCGAGGGCTTGTCCGGACTTTCCGCTCGCGGTGGGTCCGCAGATGTAGAAGGGCCGTGGGGTCATCGCTTTTGTTAGATATCGCCGTGATTCAGGAGCTGGTTGTAGCGGGAAAATTTCACCGCATGGCCGGTGGCGCAGTCGACCTCGACGATGGCTCCGCACAAACGAACGGGACCTTTGGCGATGGGGAAACGCGTAGGCAATCCTGAGCGGAAACGCCAGATCACCGATTCGCAGGCACGACCAAGAACGGAGTCATCGGGACCGCACATCCCGGCATCGGTGAGGTAGGCGGTGCCGTGCGGGAGGATGGTGTCATCGGCGGTTTGCACGTGCGTGTGAGTTCCCACCACAGCGGAGACCTTGCCATCGAGCATGCGGCCCATGGCGATTTTTTCGCTGGTGGTTTCCGCGTGGAAATCCATGAAGACGATCTTGACACCGAGTTCGTGAAGACGCAGTGCTTCGTCGTCCGCCCAGATGAACGGATTTTCCAGCGGCGGTTGCATGAAAGAACGACCCTGAGCCTGCATCACAGCGACTTTTCCTTTTTCGGTATCCAGAATCACCGTTCCCGCTCCCGGCGTGCCCTTGGGATAATTTCCGGGTCGGAGTAAGCGAGGCTCGGTGGGGAAGTAGTGCACGATTTCCGCCTGGTCCCAGACGTGGTCTCCGGTAGTGATCACCGTGGCCCCGGCGCGGAGGAGGTCGATGGCGATTTTCGGCGTAATGCCTCGTCCTGCCGCCGAGTTCTCGCCATTGACGATGGTGAAATCGATGTTCTCCTTGCGTTTGATTTCCGGCAAGAGTTGCTGTACGGCTTTGCGGCCTGGTTCGCCGACGATGTCGCCAAGAAAAAGTATGCGGATGGTATTGGACATGAACAAAAGTGCTGTTACCGAGACGCTAATATGGTTGACTCAAATTGACGACTGAAAATCGAGAATGTTTTCGGAGTGGAAGAATTCGATCGAACGATGAATTTTTCCGAGACATGCAATCGTTCAGCATGTCATGCATGCGTTGATTGTTAGAGATCAATTTGTCGTTTTCTCATCTGCAATTCGGATGTGAAATCCAAATGGTTCGACATTCGATGATCACGTATCGGGATCTTTCTGAGTTTGCCATGGACCATCAGATCATGTTTTTTTGGTTCTGCCATTCCTCGTTCAGTCGATTTTATGCGTTTGTGATTTCCTGATCGATCAGCTTGAGGATTTTCATCCTCGCGCTCTTGCTCAAGTCGCCGGTTTGGCCTTTCAGCCGCAGTTCGATTCCCGGTGCCAGATGAATGTGAGTCCACACCTCGTGTTGGGCGCAGGGGGCGGCTGTGCGTTCCCCCATCGCCGCACGCACATGACCGGAGCCATGAGTCCGTGATGTGGGGAGTTCCGCAAAAAGCATCTCCTTGTATTCCCGGTTGCTCTTGCCTTGGAGTGCGTCGTGAATGCTCTCGGGCGCGTAACGCAGGTAGAGCAGCTTGCGGATGATCAGCGCCTGCAGATAATGCCGGTAGCCGTAGATCGCGCGTCGCCCATCCTTGTCGGGCGTGTCGAGACATCCCAGAGTTTGATAATAACGGAGGGTGCGCACGGTGAACGAATCGCTCACCCTTTTGTCCCCACCCTCATTGGCCTGCGGATAAAATCTCCTCACGGCGTTGTTGACCCATTCAACGAGGTTTTCCATCGAAAATTCGAGATGCATGGTTTCGAGCTGATCAAGCTCCTTGAGGGCAACATCGAGACTGGGAACGGCATCTCTGGACGCTTTGGGTGGCTGCTTCATGTCGGAAGTGAAGTTACACTTCAAAAAAATAATTGCAACAATTTATTGCAAAATTAAAAAACGCTGCAACAATTTTTCTCGGCAGCGCTGCAAGCCACCGGACGAAAGCAACCATCCGACCGCTTTTTCCTGTGAGCCATCCAGCACAGGCCGCTTCTCTAACACAAATCGACATACAACGCATGAAAACAGACATCACAACACTCGCCGCATCACTCAAGAATGACGTTTATGAACTCTGCCAGCCGGGAGGGCGGATGGTGGGATCCAGGGGACACAAGATGGCCGAAGCATGGGTCCATCGTCGACTCGGTGAAATCGGCTGCATTCCCTACCGAGGGAAAACTTTTGCCCTGCCCTATCATGTCGATGGCATGGATTTCACCAATTTTGCCGGAGTGATTCCGGGTGCCGACCGCACACTGCCACCCTTGCTGATCGGCGCCCACTACGACAGCGTGATTCCTCATCCTTGTGCCGATGACAACGGTGCCGCTGTTGCAATCAGTTTGGCCGTGGGTGAAGCGATCGCCCGATCCGGAGGACTGGAGCGCGATCTCATCGTGGCCATCTTCGATGCGGAAGAGCCCCCGTATTTCATGGGTGAAGCGATGGGCAGCATCCGGTTCTATGAAGATCAGGTGGACGCTCGTGGCATTCACTTTGCCTTGGTTTCCGATCTTGTGGGGCACGACGTGGAGATGCCGGGCGACAACATGGGAGCCATGGTGGCAAACATGGTTTCCCCTGTGAAACCGCTGACCTTCATGACCGGAGCGGAAAGTCATCCGAATCTGCCAGCTGTGCTTGAGAATCTTGAGGTTCCCTCGGGCATGAAGCTGATTGCCACGTTGAATGAATATGTGGGCGACATGAGTGATCATGCGGTTTTTCGCTGGAATGGTGTGCCCTATGTGTTTCTTTCCTGCGGACGTTGGCAGCACTATCACCAGTCCACCGATACTCCGGATCGGTTGAACTACAAAAAAATGGCAGCGATCGCTTGCTATGCCGAAAGTGTTTGCCGCGTAGCCGCCGCTGCGGAGTTGGAAACTTTCATTCAAGCGGAAGACCCGATCGCGTTCGAGGCAAAAACCTGGGAGAATGCCTTGGGAATGTTGTATCCAGTATTCGCTACGGTTTTGCGTGTTCCGGATTTCAAAACTCGTTCAAATGTGAACAAGGCGGTGAGAGCCATGCAATCGCTCGGTTTATGACAGATTCGAGTAATGGCTCTGATTCGTCTGGCGGGTTCCATTCTCGCCAGGCGCCCGCAAATTCTCCCAAGTATCAAAATTTTGGGTCAACAAGTTCTATCCACAGATAATCGTTTTATCTTGCCAGTTATGTCGGCGCATAGGTAGACTCTTCCGCACTCATGATCCTGCAAGTTCTCACCAATCAAATGACATTCACCGTGTTCGAAGAGGTGGGCACTGTGGGTGGTCATCGTGGGAGAATCGAGGTTTCAGAAAATCAAAAAACCTCGATGCATCAACAATTGCCACCGTGGCGGAATCGGTAGACGTCGCGGACTTAAAATCCGTTGCCCGCGAGGGCGTGCCGGTTCGAGTCCGGCCGGTGGCACTTTTTGTTGGAATTATGAAGTGATTGGCTGGGAGGCGGGGACGCCTCTGCCACAAAACAAAACCGCCCATCAGAGTTTCTGATGGGCGGTTTGTCGTTAGGGGCGGACTGCCTACTTCGTCCCGCTGAGCGGGACTACGAAGGCCGGAAAAGTCCGCGCTCCATTATTTCTTCTTAGCAGCTTTTTTGGCGGGGGCTTTCGCTCCGCCACTGGCGCGCTTCTCCTCGATCGCGGCCTGGGCGGCGGCGAGGCGGGCGACGGGCACGCGGTACGGTGAGCAGCTGACGTAGGCAAGTCCGAGCTTGTGGCAGAACTTGACGCTGTCCGGGTCACCACCGTGCTCACCGCAGATGCCGAGCTTGATGTCCGGACGGACGCTGCGGCCTTTGGCAACGGCGATCTCCATGAGTTGGCCCACGCCCGTCGTGTCGAGGGTGGCGAAGGGGTTCTTCTTGAAGATTTCGTTTTCGGTGTAAGGCAGCAGGAAGTTGCCCATGTCGTCGCGGCTGATGCCCAGTGCGGTCTGGGTGAGGTCGTTGGTGCCGAAGCTGAAGAACTGGGCGGTGCCAGCGATGTCATCGGCGGTGAGAGCGCCACGTGGCACTTCGATCATGGTGCCGACGAGATAGTCGAACTTGATCTTTTTCTCGGTCATGACGGCTTTGGCGGTGGCGTGAACCACTTCCACTTGCAGTTGCAGCTCCTTGGCGAAACCGACGAGCGGGATCATGACCTCGGGCTTCACTTTGATGCCTTTCTTGGCGACATCGGCAGCGGCTTCGAAGATCGCGCGGGCTTGCATCTCGGTGATTTCCGGATAGGCAATGCCGAGACGGCAACCGCGGTGACCCAGCATCGGGTTGAACTCGTGAAGTTGTGCCACGCGTTGTTGGATGTATTCCACCTTGATCCCGAGTTTCTTGGCCAGGTCCAGTTGTTGCTCCTTGGTGTGAGGAAGGAACTCGTGAAGCGGGGGATCCAGCAGACGGATGGTGGCGGGCAGACCTTTGAGGGTCTTGAAGATGCCGGCGAAGTCAGCACGCTGATACGGCAGCAACTTGGCGAGCGCCTTGCGACGGTCGGCCTCGTTGTTGGCGAGAATCATTTCGCGCATGGCATCAATGCGGTCGCCTTCGAAGAACATATGCTCCGTGCGGGTCAGGCCAATGCCCTTGGCACCGAAGGCCACGGCGATGTTGGTTTGCTCCGGCGTGTCGGCGTTGGTGCGGACGTCCATGCGGGTGGCTTTTTCGCACCACTGCATGAGTTGCAGGAAGTTTTGGAACTTCTCGGTTTTCTGGGCTTTTTTGTCGCCGCTGACGATTCCGGTGATGATCTCGGAGGGAGCGGTTTTCAGCTCGCCTGCGTAGACCACGCCGGAGGTGCCGTCGATGGAGAGGAAATCGCCTTCCTTGAAGGTGAGGCCGGAAACCTTGACGGTTTTCTTATCGTAGTCGATGTCCAGAGCGCCAGCACCGCAGATGCAGACTTTGCCCATTTGACGAGCGACGAGAGCGGCGTGCGAGGAAACACCACCTTTGGCGGTGAGGATGCCCTCGGCGGCGATCATGCCGCGGAGGTCTTCTGGAGATGTTTCGTTGCGGACAAGAAGCACTTTTTCACCAGCTTGCTCGGCAAGCACGGCGCGGTCGGCATTGAAGTAGATTTTACCGGAAGCGGCACCAGGACCAGCGGGAAGACCGGTGGCGATGGCTTTGGCTTTCTTGACTTCGGCGAGGTCGAAGATCGGCGCGAGCAATTGGTCGAGCTGATCGGCGGGGTTGCGCAGCACGGCGGTTTCCCAATCGATGAGTTTTTCTTTCACCATGTCGGCAGCAAACTTCAGAGCGGCGGCGGCGGTGCGCTTGCCGTTACGGGTTTGCAGCATGAACAACTTGCCGTTTTGAATGGTGAATTCGATGTCCTGCACGTCCTTGAAGTGCTTTTCAAGGATGCCGCGAACTTTCATCAGTTCGGCGAAGGCTTTGGGCATCGCTTTCTTGAGTTTGGAAACGGGCTCAGGGGTGCGGACACCGGCGACCACGTCTTCGCCTTGGGCGTTGATGAGGAACTCGCCGTAGAATTCGTTGGCACCGTTAGCGGGGTTACGAGTGAAGGCCACGCCGGAACCGGACTCTTTGCCGGTGTTACCGTAAACCATGGCTTGCACGTTCACGGCTGTGCCCCACTCTGCAGGGATGTTGTATTTGCGGCGATAAACGATCGCGCGGTCATTCATCCAAGAGCTGAACACGGCGCCGGCAGCACCGCGGAGTTGGTCCCAGACGTCGTTCGGGAAACCTTTGCCAGTGCGCTGCTTGACGAGTGCTTTGAAGCGCTTGACCAGTTCTTTTTGGTCGGCAGCGGTGAGATCGGAGTCAATGATGTCTTTGCCGTATTTTTCGTGCTTGAAGCCTTCGATCACGACCTCGAAGGGCTCGTGGTCTTCGCCTTCACGTTTTTGCACGCCGAGAACGACGTCACCATACATCTGGATGAAGCGACGGTAGCAGTCCCAGGCGAAACGCTCATTTTTTGTGGCGGCGACAAGAGCCTCCACAGTTTGGTCGTTGAGACCGAGGTTGAGAACGGTGTCCATCATACCGGGCATGGAGTCACGAGCACCCGAGCGCACAGCCACGAGGAGAGGCATGCCGGAAGTGCCGCCGAATTTGGCTCCCATGATTTTCTCCATGTTGGCCACGCCTGCTTCCATCTGAGATTGCAGGGAAGCGGGATAACTTTTTTTGTTGGCGTAAAAATACGTGCAGACTTCGGTGCTGATGGTGAATCCTGGAGGCACGGGGAGGCCGATGCGGGTCATTTCTGCGAGGTTCGCGCCTTTGCCACCGAGCAGGGCTTTTTGGCTGCCATCACCGTCGGCCTTGCCGGCACCCCAGGTGTAAACATACTTGACGGACTTGCCTCCCTTGGCGGGGGCTGACTTTTTCGCGGCCTTGGTGGCCTTTTTTGCTGCTGCCATAATTCAACGTAATGATAGTTGTGGGTAGGTGACATCAGGGCGAAGCACTGTGCGTAGCCCCTCTGACGCGCGCGGAGAATAACTGACAAAGGATGGCTGTCAATCAGACAGTTGCGCCTTTTTCCGGATTTTCGCGCTAACATTGATGATTTTTCGTGCGCTTCAACGACTTTTGCGGAAAAATCGTCGGAAAAACATAAGATTTTAAAATTTTCCGCTAATTTTTATGAAAATCTGGTAGGATTTGCAAGTTGACAGCCGATCGATTATTTCGTATTACCTAACTGTCAGCCACATTCAATCGAACGCCATGATACGGATCTCTCAACCCTCGAATTTGGAATTGCAGGCTCTTACCGTGTTGTGGCATCAGGGGCCTTCCACTGTGGCGAAGGTTCTCGAAGAGTTGCCCGATGGCAAGGAGAGGGCTTACACGACCGTTCTCACAGTGATGCAAAACCTGGAGAAAAAAGGGCACGTCCGTCGTGTCAAGCATGGTCGTGCGCACGTATACCAAGCGGCTCATCCACAAAAATCCGTCGTTTCCGATGCAGTCGAAGAATTTGTTACCAACACGTTTGGTGGACGGTTGGGTGAGGCGATCATGGCCTTGCTGGTATCTGGTGCCTTGACTGTGGAGGAGAAGGCGGAAATTTCCCGTCATCTTAAACAGAGCAAAACCTTGGCTCCCAAAAAGACTACGAAAAAACCGGCAACTGCGAAAAAGGCGATCAAAAAGCCTGCCAAAAAAACCGTCGCCAAATCCGCCAAAAAATAACGAACTTCTTTTGCTCAGGGCGTTTTGATTTGATAGATGCGCAACATTGATGGCGCCGGCCATGGCTCTGCGCGTGGTCGATCGCGATTTGCCTCCAGCGTTTCCCATCGCAAAAGATAACGAGTGGAAACCTCTGGGCTGCTGCCATCATCACCTTTGGTCCGCACTTGCAGTCCGGGGAAATTTCCTTCGATGCGTCCCAGGTTCTTAGGGTTAGCGGGCTTGTTGATTTTGCCAACAGCTTTCAGGGTTTGCGGATCGATTTGCCAGGTGCCGCCACCGAATTTTTCATGCCGATAGTTTTGCGTGAGTGCACCGTCCGCTCCTGCTGTGACGGCTCCCACATGAATGCCGAATCCTAGGGTGCCGCCGCCGGAAAATTCCCAAGTCCAAGGCCAATCGGTAATTTGCGAAAATTTCCATGCTGCACTCTCCCAGCGCGCATTCCACGGTTGCGTGTGTCCTTTTTTATCGTTCTTATGGTAGCTGAGGATCACGCGCTTCTCATGGTCGAAACCGATACGGTGATTGCCATTGATGATGCCTCCTTGCACAGGAATCGGGTCGACCACCGCGCCGTCGTTCAGACGAATCGGCAAACGTAGAGTTTTTCCGCCGACGGTTTCCCAATCGATGAGATTCTTGCTGCGCGCATAGCTGAGATCGTGGTTCGTCGAGGCATCAGGAGTCTCACGCCAGACCCATGATAGGTGAAAGTAACCATCGGGTCCATGCACGGGGCCGGAAAAATACGCATTGCGCTGCCCCTCGCCATCGGTGAGTGGATGTTCGAGCATGCGCTTCCATGTTTTCGTTTTCAGGTCGTATTGGTTGATGATCTGATTGCCATCGCCGCTGCTGCCATCGCGATACATGAAAATGAGTTTTCCTTCCGGGCCACGAAGGAATTTCGGGTAGGTGGTGCGTTGCTCCTGATCGCCGACCATGGACGGGATGCGCACAAGTGTGCTAGCATCGAAGGGCTTTTCGCTGCGGAAGTAATTGAGCGGAACGCAATGCATGTCGCCACTGAGGTGGATGTATCCTTCGTCATCGAGGGTCATCGTGAGATAGTTGTGACTGTCCCAACCGGTGGTGACGGGAAGTTTCGTGAAGGTCCATGTTTTCTCTTGCAGTCGCCGCTGGGCGACGGTCAATTGTCGTTTGTCATCATAGTAAGCCACAAACTGATGTGGCGCATGAGTCAATAAGCAGAAGTCAACGGGATGTGCCGACCACACGGGAGCGATGTCGAGCGACTCGACCACTTCCGGTGCCGCTTTCACAGCTGGACATGCGAGGATGGCAAGTCCGATGAAGAAGCATGAGCGGGCTTTTATCAAGTGTCCGAGAAGCGAATTCCACATACTCATCATACAGTGGAGGCAGATTGAAACTTACACTATGACGCCATGTTATGTTAGATTTTCTGGTGCGCGCTGAACGTATCGTGGCGCATGGACCATGGGTCATTCAAACGCTTCATCTGGTTGGCATTTTGCTTGACTATCAGATGGCTATGGTTGATCAGATGGAAGTCGAAAAAAGCTTTTGGTTTCGAAAATCATGTACACCCGTTTTTTCATCCAACTCGTCATGGGGATCGGTGTGTACGCTTTTTCGTTCCAAGGCCAAGCTGAGGAAAGGCAATACATGACTGTGGTGGAAGAACCGGTGCAAAAGAGCTTGGCGGATACGAAGGCTATTGGTGATGATGAGATGATCACAAGCAAGTTGCACGCGATTGTGATTCCCTCGCTCCAGTTCGAAAATGCCAGTTTGGATGAATGCATCAATGTCTTGCGAATTCGTGCTGCCGAACATGACGGTACCGCCGATGTGCCGGAAGAAGCCGGTGTGGAGATGGTGATCCGATACCCGCGCCAAATTGGAGCCGACGCATTAACTCGGCGCGTGGCATCGATCAAACTCAAGGATGTCGCGTTGGGGACTGCCCTGCAATCGATCTGTGACGCCATCGGTTATCGTTACCGCCTGGAATCATCGGTCGTGATTCTGGAGCCTATTGCTCACCAGTCGCCTGTCTTGGGAACCCCTGCGTCACCTTCGGTTGCGAATGCGCCGAACCCTGCGTCCGGTGCATTTGTTTCGTCTGAGCTATCCAAAACCTTATCTCCTTTGATCAAGCCGGATGTGAATTCTGCGAAGATGGTTCTCGCCAATTTGCAACAGCTTGCGGAACGCAGCAGCGGCGCGGAGAAAGTCGCTATGTTGCAAGTCGCAGCGGTCATCAGAAATGTATTCACTGCGGAATTTCAAGTGAGTGTCAAACTGAAGGCGAAGCAGAACGCCGAGGTCGCCGCCAAGCATCAGAGAAAAGTCGCGGCCGACTGGCTCAAGCCAAACGCCTTCGGCACCGTGAACAAGGATGCCGCCAAGGCCGCTTATGCGAAGGCGGAAGAAATGGAAAAACATGCCATGGCGGAACTGAACGATGCGCGTGATGAGTTGATTCGTCAGCTCAGCGACGCGGATGCCAGCATTCTGATTTATCATAAGAGAAACGATTATCATGTGGTGATCACTCTTGCCACTGCCATGCTGATCGTGGGGGAGCGTTCGTTGCCATCGCACTCCTATCACCCTGTCTTTCATCGTGAAGAAATCTCGAGCATGCAACGGTTTCTGGAAGAACGCGTCTCATGGCTGGCTGATGCGCAAGTCGCGGAGGCGGCGGAGAACTTTGAAACCGCCATCCAACTCTACAGCAAGGCGCGCGATGACGATTCCCGCAAGCGCTGCGCCCATCTTTTTGCGATGGATTTGGAACGGAGAAAATTGTTTGAATCGGCAGTCGAATACTACGAAATGGCCGGTCTTCATGAAAAAGCCCGGGCCCTGCGCAATAGCGCTTCCGGCACGATGCAGAAGTGATTTCAAGTGATGCGATCTAAGGTCGAGACTCGCCAGAACATCCTGCGTCTTTTTACGATCAATCGTGATTTCACCATCAGGCTATTTTTGCAAGATCTTGATCGCCTCACGCAAGCAGGGATCCTGCCAGGCATCGAGCCGTTTTTGTTGGTCCTCTGGTAATGTTTGTTTCACCAGACTCAGCGGGAAATTGTTGCGGTCGGTATCGGTGAAATCGAGCACTACATCGGGGGTGATGCCGACACCGTGCGGAGTGCGTCCGGAGGGGGTATGGTAGGTGGCGATGGTTAGTCGCAATGCCGTGCCGTTGTTCATCGGAATGATGTTTTGTACCGATCCTTTGCCGTAGGAGGTCTCGCCGATGATGGTGGCGCGCTTGAGATCCTGCAAGCATCCGGCGGTGAGTTCGGATGCCGATGCGGACATGCGGTCGATTAGCACGACGATGGGATAATTCCGTTCACGGCGTTTTTGTTCCGGAGTGACATGGTTTTCCCATGTCTTTGGATCGCGCGTATGCACGGTTACGACGGTGGTTTTGGGAGCAAGAAAAAGCCCTAGCAGTTGTATGGTGGCATGCAGATCACCACCGCCATTGCCACGCAGATCGAGGATCATGGCCTTGGCTCCTTGGTCTTCCAGATCGTCGAGCGCTTTTTCGATTTCCTTGTGGCAGTTGCTGGAAAATTGAGCCAGGCGCAGGTAGGCGATTTGCGCATGCCCGGCGAGCGGCTCGGCATGGGTGAGGGCTTTTTCCTCGATGCGAACGTGGGTGATTTCCAGCTCGTAAGCCTTCGGCTCGGTGGGTGATTTGATTTGCAGCGCGGTGCTGGCGCCGGCCGGTTTTTGCAGGGCCTTGACCAGCTGAGGCAGTGACAAACCGGACGAGTCCTTGCCATCGATGCGCAAAATCTGTGCGTTCAGCGCAGCGTTCGCCTTGGCTGCGGGACCATGGGTTGTGAGGGCGGAAATGTAGGGGCCGCCATCGCGCAATCCCACGGTGAGACCCAGCGATGCAATGAACGGATCGACCTCACCATGGCTTTTCATCGCCGCGGCCATTTCCGGATGAATGTAGGATGAGTGGGGATCCAACGAAGAAAGCATCCCCTCCAGCGCGTGATTGACGAGACGATCGTAGGTGAGTTTGTCCACATCCGGATGTCGCTGGCGGATGGTTTCCATCACCTGGATCATGCGCTCGATCGCGGGATAGGCCGCTTCATCCGTGTCGGCCTGCTTCGGCGCGCTTGTGCTTTCTTCCGCTCGCAGAAGAGATGCCGTGAGAAAAATGATCAGCCATTTCATGCGACAATGATGAAAAAATTCATTCAAAAAGATCGGGATAATACTTCTGCGCCATGTCTTTGGTCAGGCGCAAAATATCCGCACTGTAGGTGCTTTTCATGGCGTCGTCCGCCATCACGGAACACTCCGCGTGCGATAGGGAACGGATTGCCTTGCGCACGACGGGAACCTGATGCGGACCCACCGATAGCTCTTCCACACCCAAGCCGATCAGCAACGGGGTGAGGCGGATGTCTCCCGCCATTTCTCCGCAAATGCCCGTCCAGATGCCTTCCTTGGCTCCAGCCTGGATGGTGCGGTGGATCAAACGAATCACAGCCGGATGCGTGGGGCGATAGAGTTCGGCGACATAGGGATTCACGCGGTCCACCGCCAGGGTATATTGGATCAGGTCATTCGTGCCGATGGAGAAAAAGTCGACTTCCTTGGCCAGCACATCGGCGATGATGGCGGCGGAGGGAATTTCAATCATGGCACCCGTCTGGATGTTCGCATCGAAGGGAATGTTTTCGTGATCCAGTTCATCCATGCATTCACGCAGGATGGCTTTGGCCTGCATCACTTCCGATAGACCGGATACGAGAGGGAACATGAGAGCCACCTTGCCGTGCGCGGAGGCCCGCAATGCGGCGCGGAGCTGCGGTTTGAAAATTTCCGGCCGGTCCAACGAAACGCGGATGCCGCGCCAGCCGAGGAAAGGATTGGGCTCCGGATCACTGAGCGGTTCCGCGGGAAGTTTGTCACCTCCCGAATCAAGCGTGCGGATGATGACGGGATGCGGTGAAACGGCTTTGGCAATGGTGGTGTAAGCCTCGAGTTGTTCGGCTTCTGCCGGCAGCGCGTCCTGCTCTTCCTTGAGCAGTAGAAATTCTGTTCGATAGAGCCCGATGCCGGTGGCTCCCGAATGCTTCACCGCAGGCAATTCTTCCAACAGACCGATGTTGGCCGAAAGAGTGATGCCGCGACCATCGCGCGTGATCGATTCCTCATCGCGCAGCGACTCCAGTGCTGAACGCGCGCGCAGTTTTTTCTGCTCGATCATCCGGTAGGTGTTCAGCGTGGCCTCCGTTGGATGAAGGATGAGCTTGCCGGTGTAGCCGTCGAGAATCGCATGGGTCAACGCGGTGATGTCGATGACAGCTTCTTCCAGTCCCACCACCGCGGGAATGCCCAGCGAGCGGGCGATGATGGCCGTGTGCGAATTGACGCTGCCCATTTCCGTGGCAAATCCCAGCACCAGACTGCGATCCATCGTCGCTGTATCCGACGGGTTGAGATCGTAGGCGATGAGAATGTGGCGGTCTTCCGGGCGGATGTTCTTGCGCGCGTGAACGGAGTCGAAGGAATTCAACACGCGTTCGCAAACATCCTCGATGTCGGCCGTGCGCTCCCTCAAGTAGAGATCGGGAATGCGACGCATTGCTTCGAGGAAATTCTGCATGACAGCGTAAAACGCGTATTCGGCATTTTGCTGGCGCTCGTCGATGGCATGGTGCACTCGTTTGAGCAAGGCCTGATCCTCCAGCACCATGATATGGGCCTCGAAAATCCGCGACTCCTCCTCCGACGATAGTTCGGCGAGGCGCTGCTGAATTTCCGAGAGCTCCTCTTTGGCGCGCTGAATGGCATCCTCGAACCGTTGGTGCTCATTCGCCAGATTGGCTTCGGCAACTTCGTATACCTCCGGGGCGGAAAATCCGCGTGCTGTCACATGGATCGGCGCGATGGCGATACCCGGGGATACGGGGATCCCCTGGATGATCGTCTCGACGGGTACGCTTTGTGACATTGACGAGGGTGATTTTTCGACCGCCGGCCTTTGCTGTCAAGCTGATTCGGGACATGGTGTGCTGCCGCAGCACTTCATGACGATTCCTTCTCAAACAGCGATCGCAGATGGTCGAGGCGCTCCTTGATCTTTTTCTCGTGGCCGTTGCTACTAGGAGTGTAGTAGGTTTTTCCTTCGGGAAGATAGGCCTGGGGCACGTAGTTTTCCGGATAGTCGTGGCTGTAAAGGTATTCGAGCGCCTCGGCGGATTCTCCGGAGCGTGCGGCGAGGGATTTGCGACTTTTGGTGCGCAGATGCTGGGGCACGGCGAGCGTGCGGCCTTGGGCCACGTCTTCCATCGCGCGGTTCAAGCCCATGTAGGCGGCGTTGGATTTCGCGGCGGCGGCGAGATAAACCGCCGCATGGGCGAGGGGGATGCGACCCTCGGGCATGCCGATGAATTCGAGGGCGTGGTGGGCATCGATGGCAATGCGCAGCGCGGCGGGATCAGCCAGGCCCACGTCCTCACTGGCGAGAATCACCAGCCGGCGCGCGATGAAGCGCGGGTCTTCCCCAGCGTGAAGCATTTTCGCCAACCAGTAAAGCGCGGCATCGGGATCGGAACCACGGATGGATTTGATGAAGGCGGAAATGGTGTCGTAGTGGTTGTCTTCATCGTAGGCGATCGATTTTTTCTGGATCGATTCCTCGGCCACTTCGAGCGTGAGGTGGATGACACTGTCATCGTCAGGAGCGGTGGTGAGGACGGCGAGTTCCAGCGCGGTGAGAGCCTTGCGCACATCCCCATCGGACTTCTCGGCGATGTGGTGCAGCGCCTCCTCCGCGGCAATGATGGCGAGATGTCCCAGACCGCGTTCGGCATCGGTGAGCGCCGCATGCATGACCGGCAGAAGTTCCGCCGTGGAGACAGGTTCCAGTTGGAAAATCTGCGAACGCGAGGTGAGCGGGGAATTGATGTGAAAAAAAGGATTGTGGGTCGTGGCACCGATGAAGCGGATGGCTCCGCGCTCGATGTGGGGCAGCAACACGTCCTGTTGCGATTTGTTGAAACGGTGGATTTCATCGATGAACAGGATCGTCGTCTGTCCGCGCATTTCGCGGTAATGACGTGCCTGATCGATCTTGGCGCGGATTTCCGCGACGTTCGATTCCACGCCGTTGAGCGCTTCGAAACGTGATCCCGTCATGCGTGCCACCACACTAGCGAGCGAGGTTTTTCCGGTGCCGGGCGGTCCGTAAAAAATGAGGGAAGTAAAACGATCCGATTCGATTGCGCGACGCAGCAATTTTCCCGGAGCGAGGATGTGCTTTTGTCCGGCGATTTCATCCAAGTGCCTTGGCCGCATGCGTGAAGCCAACGGCTCGCGGTGCGGATCCTGTTTCAGCGGTTGGGCAAAAAGATCGGACATGGAAAATCACTCCTGCGTGGGAACGACAGCAGAGTGCCCGACCCGTGTGTTCATGGCAAATCCCAATTTTCCGCCGTGTGTCACTTCGGTGCGCCGCGCTGGATCCATTCCATAACGGCGCGTTGCATGCTCGGTGAAATGCCGGGCAGGGGATAGGGCGGCATGCTTCCGCTCTGGATCATGCCGTGAAGCATGCTGTTGCGCGCGTCATTCACCCGGACCTTTGACATCAAACCCTCATAGCTGCTGTAGTCGTGCTGTGTTCCGGGACCATGGCACATCAGGCAATGGGGTTCTAACAAATTTTTGCGGATCCATGTGTAATTGAGCTCATCCGCGCGATAGATGATTTCCGCTGTTACAGCCCGGCTTTTGGTTTCCCGCCCAGCCAGGCGGTCGAAGTGTTCGATGAGTTTCTGATAGGTGTCTCCATGGTGCGGAAGAGCTGGCACCACCAGCGATACGGCGCGCGCCGGCGGTGTCGGTTTTCCCCATGGAGCATCGGCATGCAGTTGTTGCACCGTGGCATAGACGTCGATGGGAATGTCGCGTCCTCCGCCATCCGTAACGGTGAGGTGAAGCTGCAAGCACATCGCGGGAAGCAAATCGCTGATGGCAATGAACACTTCATGTTTCGCCCCTGCGGAAACGATGCTTTCCACATGAAGCCGATCGTGTCCGATGGCATCGGGTTGTTTCACGGAATACTCCGGGGAACCATAGGTCTGCGCGGAGTCGATGTAGTTCCATTGTTGTGCGAAGCACCGCGCGGCATCGGGCATTGCGCCGAGCGGTTTGTCAAACGAGAGCCAGATGCCATTGCGGTGCGCGCGCCACGCGGTAAGATGCGTGCTGTTTTTTCCTGTGTAGCGAATCCGATGCAGGCAACCCTCGCTCACACCATAATCGCCCCAGCCGTCGAGACCTGCGACAAACACCTGTCCGTCCAATGGTTGTTGTGCCACGCGGCAGGCGCCGCTGCGGAACGCACCCGCTTGTGGGATGAGCATGGCTTGTGGTGTGCCCGTGCTGATATCGCGGAGTAAGGTATACCACGTGCCCGTGCCAAAACTGACACCGAGAATCGACTTGCCCAACGGGCCGAAACGTTCGTCATTGAGAAACAAACGGCTGCCGGGTGAGTTGTCGATGCCGCGCGGCAGGTAGATCAAGCGCTTGCGTTTCGCAATGGTGCCTTGGTTTTCCGGGTGATCGGACTCGAATATCGTGCAGGTGCCGTTTTCCAGATTGCCTTCCGAGGAATCGGAGAGCGTGAGGCCATCGGCCCGCACGCCAATGCCTAACGGATTCCGCGAACCGCTGCCGATCTGCTTCAACTGCATGCCATCGGCGCTCAGTTGATAGATGCCGCCACTGGTATTGAAGAGAAAATTCCCGGCTCTGTCGCAACGCAGATCGCGTCCGTTCTCGGAGTTGTTGGGCAGCAACATGCGATTGATTCTTTCGTAGAGATCGGCCTCCCCGTTCTGATCGCGATCGGTCAGGCGGATGAGATGGTGGCGCACGTTGACGCATGGTTTTCCTCCCACGATCACCAGCCCCATGGGCAGGTCCAAGCCAGCGGCGAAGCGTTTCCACCGCACAGCCGATAAATCACCGTGCAATCCCGTAACGCGCCAGACATCACCGACCAGGGTGGAAATGTAGGCGATGCCTTGATCATCGAACGCGATGCCACTGAGGGTCATCGGTGCGCGGTCGGCATTGCCCATGGGCACGGGAATGTCATCGATTTCATAATCGCTGCCGCTCGCCTCGGGATCCGCGTTGCCATGACCTTTGACGGTGATTTCCGCAGCGAATTCGCTCGCAGCGGGCAAGGGTGCTTTGCTGATTTCGCTACCCGGCGATGGTTGGCTTTTGAGCAATGCTGTGGCGGTTGGAAGATCTTCGATGCGCCCGGTCCAGGAGCTGATCCGCAATTGATCATTCGCGTGGATGTTTTGCAGTGACAGTGTGGTGGCATCAGCACCGACCTGGCAACGGATCTGTCCACGCGTTTCCACCCGATGCACCAATGCCTGATCCTGGAAGGAATGCGTGATCCAAGTGTCGTTGGCATTCGTTTCGATGTGAGGCGTAGCGGGCTTGAAATGATGGGGTTCTGCGGGGAATGGCAAATGCAAGGTGCATGCGCTGGCGATGGCCGCAAGGAAGTCCCATTTCCTTTGCAGCGCGCACATTTTTCCGTCAGGCGAGGAAATCACCTGCGGACGATCCTCCGTCATGACGCCATCCACCTCCCACAAAAACACCGCGCCGTTGTTTTCCCACGCGTAGCCACGCCACGTGGCAAGCGGCTTTTGGTCGCGGCTCCACTCCTGATCGGCTCCTTGCAAAACGGGCGATCCCTGAATGCGGAGACTCAGGCCAAAACGATCCACCGCCAGGCCGAAGGGATGCTCCTCAGTGGTCATGCGGGCCGATGGGAAAAAGCGTCGGAACCCGGCGTTGCGGGTGTCAAATACGATCAGGCTCGGATCGGTGGCGTCGCCGGGGCGATAGATCAGTTCGCCCTTGCCCGCTCTGCTGGTGACACGTGTGAACGCAGGACCTGCTTCGCGAACGGGTTGGCTGCTGTTTTTCTCATTGGTGGCGCCCCAGTGCCCGCGTCTTCCTCCGTCCAGACCGGGGTAGGGAGGAAGCAATCGCCGCTCCGCATTTTCCGGTTTGAGGTGGTATTCGGCTTGGCGGCGGTAGAAATCATAAATCCGGTAGCGATTGAGATCGCCGTCGCTGAATCGTTTGTTCGTGCGTCCTTCCTCGGTTTTGTAGTATGGTTCCACGCCTAGATTGGTGCGCAATGGCGCGGCATCGTAAGGCCCTGCCAGCGCAGTGCTGAGCGCGATCCCGTGGAGCGCGAGCATGCTGCGAAAAACAGAAGCACCAATCATAATACGCATGCAGGGAACGGCACAGAATTCGCGATGTTTTCAGAAAATGTTGGGAATTCTCCGAACGTGAGTCGGTGGGATTCGATTGACGGATGCCCCCCTGATAGTGCTAGGATGACGGCGATGCCGAAAAGTCCGCTCACGTCCGCGAAAAATGTGTTGTTTGTCTGCACGGGAAACACTTGCCGCAGTCCGATGGCGGAAGGCTTGTTTCGCAAGGCACTAGGCTCACGCCAAGGCTGGATCGTGAGATCGGCCGGTGTGGCGGCCAGTGTGGGCAGCAAGGAAAGCCGCGACACCGCCAAGGTGCTCTCCGATCGCGCGGCATCGCTGCAAGGATTCCGCAGTCAACAAATCTGCGAGCGACTGATCGAAGAAGCTGATGCCGTTTTCGCGATGACTCTGGGGCACTTGTCGGCACTGGAGTATGATTTTCCGGATCATACCGACAAATTTTACCTGTTGGGCGACTTCGTCGATGATCCGGCCCTCGCGGGTGATGTGCCGGATCCGATCGGTCAAGGGTCGCGTGCCTATCAGGAAGTGGCCAAAGTTCTCGAAGCGGCATTTCCCGGTGTTTTGCGGTTTTTGGAGGCTGGCGGGGCAGAAGAAATAAAATAATCGCTACGGCCACAATTCGTGGTTGAAAATCATTCCATCGCAGTGCATCTCTTGCTCGTCATTCAAGACTTAACCTGATGAGCCAAAAAACAGTGCGCGTAGCAGTCGGTGCCGATCACGGCGGAGTGGAAATCAAGAATGCGGTGGTTGCCGCGCTGACGCAATGCGGTTGCGAGGTTCGGGATCTGGGCACGCACGGTCACGATTCGGTGAATTATGCGGATTACGGCAATCTTGTGGCCATCGGCGTCGCTGATGGCAGTTATGAATTTGGCGTTCTGTGCTGCACCTCGGGTGTGGGCATGTCCATCACTGCCAATCGCCATCGCGGCGTGCGCGCCGCCAATGTAAGTTCGGTGGAAGAGGCCATCACCACCCGCGAGCACAACGATGCGAACGTGCTCTGTCTCGGTGCCAAGTCCGTGGATGCGGAGACCGCCCAGGCGATGGCCGAGGCATTTGTGAAAACCGCTTTTGCGGCAGGGCGTCACAGTTGTCGCGTGGCGGCCAGTTCCGGCAGTCGCATCGAAGTGACCGATCCCGAGGTGTTTACCGCCATCGTCGCCGAACAGAAGCGCCAGCGCAACAACATCGAGTTGATCGCTTCGGAAAATTTTGCCTCGCCCGCGGTGATGGAGGCTCAGGGCTCGGTTCTCACCAACAAGTATGCCGAGGGCTACCCCGGCCGCCGCTGGTATGGTGGTTGCGAAAACGTGGATGTGATCGAGCAATTGGCCATCGATCGCCTGAAAGAGGTTTTCGGAGCCGAGCACGCCAACGTGCAACCGCACTCCGGTTCCCAGGCGAACACAGCGGTGTATTTCTCCGTGCTCAAGCCCGGCGACCGTATCCTCACCATGGACTTGGCACACGGTGGTCACTTGACCCACGGTCACAAGGCGAATTTTTCCGGAAAATTCTACGATGTGGTGCATTACGGCGTGAGCCAAGAGGACGAGCGCATCGATTACGATTTGCTGGAAAAAATGGCGCATGAATCCAAGCCGGCCCTCATCACTTGCGGTGCCAGTGCCTATTCGCGCATCATCGATTTCGAGCGCATGAGCAAAATCGCTCGCGATGTCGGTGCCTACCTGTTTGTGGACATGGCGCACATCGCCGGTCTGGTCGCCGGTGGCGTGCACCCAAACCCCGTACCCTACGCCGATTTTGTGACTTCCACCACGCACAAGTCCCTGCGCGGACCTCGTGGCGGGGTGATTCTCTGCAAAGAGGAATTTGCGAAAAAAATCGATGCCCAGGTGTTCCCCGGTATCCAGGGAGGCCCGCTCATGCACGTGATTGCAGCCAAGGCCATCTGCTTCGGCGAGGCCCTCAAGCCGGACTTCAAGGCCTATCAACAACAAGTGGTGAAAAATGCCCAGGCGATGGCCGCTCGTCTCACCGAACACGGCTTCCGCATTGTTTCGGGCGGCACCGACAACCACGTCATGCTGGTCGACCTCCGCAGCAAAAAACTCAACGGCACACTCGCCTCCCACGCGCTGGACGAGGCGGGCATCACGGTGAACAAAAACTCGATTCCGTTCGATACCGGCACGCCGATGAAACCAAGCGGGATCCGCATCGGCACTCCCGCCGTCACGACTCGTGGCATGAAGGAAGCCGATATCGTGAAAGTGGCCGACTTCATCAATGAGGCTCTCAACACACCGGAAGACGAAGCCAAACTCCACGCCCTCCGCGATCGGGTCTTTGCCTTCAATCGGGCCTTCCCGATGCCTTGGTAACAGGTGGGAAACTCTTCGTCATGAGTAAAATCATCGTTCTGCTGCTGTTGATCGCATTCGGCTTATGGCTGTGGAAAACGCGTCGCTGGGCTGATGCCCTTTTCGGTCTCACCGTGGTAGCGGGAGTTTTCACGTGGGGCAGCGGCTATGAGTTGCTGAAATCATCGAAAAGCTCCCACTGGCATGGCGTCACGCTGATTGCGGTTGGCTTGGTGGTGATGATGGGATTGAGCATTTTTGCCCGTGTTCATTCCTCGCAAAAGCCGTCAATTACACGCGACGATTCTCCTCCACAGTGAGAGTCTTCTTTTTCACACGGTTCTATTTTAACGGATCAAAAAAAATCGCGTCCTGCTATCACAGCGGGACGCGATTTTTGTGAGAAAGATCGCTGGAGAACTTAATCCTCAGCATTGGCGAAGTCCGAGTGGGCCTCGTTCACGCGTTTGCCACCTTTGTATTCTTTGCCAATTTTTTCCACCAGTCCGCGGGTGACAAGATTTTGCAGTTTTTCGTAGGCGCGCAGGCGAAGCATCTCTTCACCACCGGAAACCGCATTGCGCAATTTAAGTCTTTCAAACGTGCGCTCAAACAACTCGTTGAATGGAAAGATTTTGTCTTCCATGAGAACCGTCACAAGTTCATCGGTCACATGGTCAGGAAGGCGTCGTGAGAAGCGGGTGCGTTTCGTAGTGGTTGCCATAACGCGCACATGGTAGCACACAGATTCCAGAAAGCGAGGGAAAAAATTCCCGGATCAGCACAAAGCGCATGCTTTTGTCAAGACTAAATGCTTAATTTTCACGTAGTAAATGACAGCAAACACCCTCAGTGCAAGCAGTAGAGGTATCCATCTCTGCTGGCTACGTAGGCTTTTCCGTCCCACACAATCGCTGTTGCATCGAACATTTTTCCACAGATGCGGTCGATGCGGCGCAATTTTCCCGCATCATTGACTTGGTAAAGGTCCAGTCCATCATCGTAGCCGATGAGAATGGTATCGTTGACAAAAATGGGCGTGGAAATCGTGCCAGCGGGGAGTTTGACGGAATCGAGCACCAGAGGTTGGGCGTAATCCCCGTCCAGCCTCGGTCCGCGATTGCGCTCGCCGCTGAGACGGGTGTGGTCGAACACACGTAGGGTGCCGTCCACGCTGACCGCACAAGCCAAACGTCCGCCGCCGGGGGCATCGCTACCGTAGCGGGCGTTGATTGTCACGGAACCGACAATGCCCCCCTGCCACTCGTAAAATTTCCTGTCCGGCCACGGCAGATACCAGACGACAGTCTCCTTGCCCTCTTTCTGTGGATTGATTTTCATCACACCTCCCTGTCCGGCAATGAATTGTTTTTCGATTCCCAGCAAGAGACAGCCGTCTTGGGTGAGGGGCATGGTGCTCTCCAAATCACCTCCCACATCCAGTGACCAGTAGGTGCTTGAGGTGCTGGTGGACTTGGCGTAAATGCGTCCGCATCCGGCGGCCACATAAGCTGTGGAACCCAAGAGGGTGGGAGATGATTCGCAGGAGAGTTCATGCCCGTATAGCGGCGGGTCTTGTTTGCGATACAGTGTGCTGGTGTGGTCCACACTTGGCAATTGCCATGAGCCACGGCTGCGCGCATGCAAAGGATCAGGAGAAAACAGGAGAAATTTCCCGTTCTCCAGCGGTATGGCAGCGCGATTGCCTACGATCACGGCGGATGCATCGCAATCGCGGCTGTTGGAATCGGTGAGCTCAGTATCGTGCCGCCAGAACTCCCGCCCGTCGTCAAAGGAAATCCCGCGCAGTGACCAGGCAGGATCCTCGCGCAAGTTGATGCCGAACCCATGGCGTGATCCGGTGATGAGAACGCGGCGGGTGCTTTCATCGCCCGAGCCACGATCATAGTAGGTGGGTGTTCCTTTGATCGAGTCATCCAAGCGCGCGGCCCACAGAATTTTTCCCGTAGATGCATCGATCTTGCGCAGGTGGTAGTCGAGCGATCCCTGGATCAACACCAGTCTGCCGTTTTCCCGAAATAACAGGGGCTGCCCGGTCCAGCCCGCACCCGACATCAGATTGACCCGTTCTTTGAAAAAAGTTTTACCCGTGCCGAGATGAGCGCGCCAGAGCACGCGCAATTGCTGGGGCGCGCGATTGCCGTAGTAATTGCGCTCGAAATTCCCCAGATAGGTCGGCAGCAGCGGCTCCACTTCGGCTCCGATGACCGGCAGTATGAGTGTAATCAGAAACGGCAACCATCGTTTCATGGAAGGGGCTTGCAGATCATGGTTTGCAATGCGGGGGGCAGAGAAGTCGTCGGAATGAAGGGGAGCTTGCGATAATCTTTATCCATAAAATGCCACCATTCATGGGGCAGTGTTCCGAATCCTGCGGCCCACATCGATTCTTTGAGATGGTTCATGTTCTCACGAACGACGGGATTCGGATGAGGGTAATCCGATGCCGCCAGTGAGGAGAATTCGTCGAACTTCGTCGGCACCGCCGCGGGTGTGCCGTCGAGAGATTCGAGACTTACATCGACAGCGCAACCGTGAGAGTGCAAGGAAGGATGTCGCATGGGATTGGCAACGTAGCGATCATCATGTCCGCAGGCATGCCAGAGTGCCAGTTGAGTTTCGTGCGGGCGGTATGCATCCCATATGACGAGTCGCAGGTTCTTTTTTTGCAGCAAGTGATTGGCTTTTTTCAAGCGCTTGGCGGTGTTGCGGTGGAGCAGGCAGGGAAAATCCGAATGATATAGGGGGCGGCCTGCGAAGTTGTGGGCTTCTTTGTATTGCAGGGCGATGCGCAGTGTGGGATCAAAATTTGCCAGATTCACGAGGTCTGTGCCCGGAAGATGCATTTTTCGATCGCCGGGCAACCATGCGTGGCAGGCGGTAAGTAATAACAACAGCAAAGGCCAAATGATACGCGCAAACATTCGTGGCGTAGAAACGTGTTTCCTGCGATTTGGGAAAAAACAACACAGCGTCGAACCCATGGCGCTGTGGCCACGGATTCAGACGCAGCTTTTTTGTTAGGCGAGCTCCTGACTGTGGAAGCTGTTCCAGTCGTCGAGGTTGTTGAGATTGATGGCATCGCGGATGCTGCCATCGTCGGCGCGCCCGATCGCCTGGCAGATGCTGGCACGCGTTTCATCGGTGTGGATGTATCCCGTGATCGCAGCGTTGAGTGCGGCGATCGAGTCGGCATTCAGCTTGCTAGCGTTGGCCTTGATCCAAGTTTCGGTTTGCACGTAGGTGGGTTTGGTGGCGATGAAGGCAAGGAAGGCCTCGCGATCGATGCCGATGCCGTCGAGTACCATTTGATCGTAGCCCTGGCCACAGCCGGGGTAATCGGCGTGAAGTTTGCCGGCGGCGGCGAGAGAGGCTTTTTGCCAGAGGCGGGGAAGGTGAAGAACGCCGAGGGGGCCTGAAGTGCCGCTACTGATGGTAGGTACGATGGTTTGGCTCATGATGGTAGGAAGTCGATTGGGACTGACGGATTCTAGCAGCAATCGGCGGATGTGCAAACAAACTCACCGAAATGGAGTGGATATGCCGTGCGATTTTTTTCGATTTGGTGCTTCTTTTGCCCGCAGAATCGGTTATGCTTCTTCACCCGAACATGGCAAAATGATTGTCGGTAACGGGATGTGAGCAGTTATGAGTGAACAAGTGAAGGGAATGGAATTGGCGATTGCCTGTGCGAAGGCGGCCGATGAAATGCAGGCGGAAAACATCCAAGTGTGGGATGTGCGTGGACAATCGACGATCACGGACTTTGTGGTTTTGTGCTCGGGTTCCTCGATGCCGCACTTGCGAGCGATCATGCGCGACGTCGCCGGTCATGTGATCGAATGGCATGGCGTGAAGCCGATCTTGTCGGAAGGCAACGCTGACAGTCGCTGGGTGGTGCTCGATTACATCGATGTGATGGTTCACGTGTTGCACACCGAGATGCGCGAGTTTTACGACTTGGAATCGATGTGGGCCAAGGCTGCTCCCATTGAGTGGAACAAGGACAAGTGAATCAAGGACTGAGACGCTCGATCGACCATTGATCGTCTGATTTGGCATAAAGAAAACGGTCGTGAATGCGGGCCGGACCTCCTTGCCAAAACTCTACGGTTTCCGGCACTACGCGGAAGCCGCCCCAGAACGAGGGGAGAGGGATTTCTCCCTGTTTGAATTTGTCACCGATTTCCTGAAGTTTCTGCATCAGAAGTTTTCGCGAACTGATGACGGAACTCTGCTGTGACACCCAGGCACCGAGTTGTGATTCGCGCGGGCGTGAGGTAAAGTATTTCAGCGACTCGGCAGTCGAGATTTTTTCAGCACGCCCTTGGATGATGACTTGCCTCTCGAGTGTGATCCACGGAAACAACAGGCAGACGTGCGGGTTTTGCTCGATCTGGCGTGCCTTGCGACTTTCGTAGTTGGTGAAAAACACAAAGCCCTGTTGATCAAAATACTTGAGTAAGACGGTGCGTTGAAGCGGTCGACCCTGTGCATCGGCAGTGGCAAGTGTCATGGCGTTAGGCTCGTGCACTTCGAGTTCGATGGCCTGCTGGAACCACTGCGTGAATTGCTTGATGGGATCGGCGTCCAGATCACCGCGGTGGAGTCCTTTGGCGGAGTATTCTTTGCGAAAATCAGATAAATCCATGGCGAACCATAGCATGAGACGACTCACTGTCGAAAGCGAAATTCAAGTTTCGCCCATCACTATGCTCCTGTGTAATCAAAGGAGGCACAACGATTGAGTATCACGAGTGTCATTTTTTGGTTGGATCGCCAGACAGAGTTTTTTAGGAATCCTACACCGGTGAGAGTCGCTGAATAAGTCCTCATGGAAGGGCATTGCGGTGACTGCGATTCCGTGCATGTTGTTTTTCTAGCAATGCTACTCTGGTCGATAGACCATGATTTCGCCATCCACGAGCATATCGGCATGGAATTCCGTTTCGCGCACGGTCTTGTTTCCGCCCCAATTTTGTTCCGCCACGGTCGCTTTGCGCTTTCCACCTTTCACGACCACCGCTGTATGCTCGGGACCGGTGGTTGATCCATTGGAAAATTTCGCACTGCGATATTCCACGATGTCACCGGCCTGCATTTTTTCCTTTTTAAGATCCAACAGTCTTCCCCACACCCTTGCGTCTTTACCGGGGCGTTTGAGCCCACAAGCCTTGAACGCCTCATCGGCAAGGGTCCAGCACTCGCCATTGCCGACTTTTTTCCCGAGCTGTTGCTTGCAATATGCGGCCATTTTCACGGGAATTTCCGCCGCACGCTGTTTCGCAGCGGCATCCGCTTTTGCTTCCTCCGCCTTGCGACCATTCTCCGCCTGCCATTCCTTGATGTATTCCTTGTCATCATCGGATAGACGCGAAATCTCAATCGTGGCAACACTGCCGTTCTTCAGCTTCACCTGGATCGAAGCTTCTCCGGCCTGGATGAGCTCCGCAGGAAGTTTTCGTCCGCTCACATCCGTGAATACACGTTCCTCCGCCTTCGCGACCTGGCTCGTAGTGGCAAGCATCAGGATCATCGTGAGGCAAAAGGTGATGCGATAGAGATTCATAATCGGCGATATGATTGTCCACTTCAGTGAACAAATCCTCGAGGTCATGACAAGCAAAATCGCCTCGTTGCCTTGCCATGATTGGGACTACATTACGGCTTTCATCAGGCTAACAGAAAATAAAAATGTTACCGCGCGAGGACCGACCCCAGCGATCAAGGGGATGATTGATCAGGGTTTGAACGGGAACATAGGTTACAAACTAACCGACAACATGGGTTACACATTTTACTCTACTTTCCATCGGATGTGGATGCAAGCTTAGACTCCCAACGCTCGGCGTAGGCCGGAGGCCGGAGCCGAGCGTTGGGAGTTCGATCCAGCCATCCCAGCTTCACATTCGCATACCTAACCCCCACTAATCCAGTCTCCGCCGACTCTTCGATCGCTACGTCCACTCCCGTTAGCGACTCTCCCACGTAGCAGCTATTTCCATTCAGAGAAATGAATCCAGCCCGATCCACCCGCTTCGTTTCAACCCCCGCTTCATAGAGCCTCGGTTTGATACGTTGCTATGGCTGCTTGTTGGTCAAGGGGTAAAATGACATTACATCGGGACAGACAAATTATTAAAAATCTCATTGCCAAGCTGAGGGATTCGGGTAGAGTGGGGGGCATGAGACGTTCCCGATGGCTGGCTCCGTGGAAGGATTCTTTGGTGAAACCGGCGATTTACCACTGCGTATCGCGGGTGGTGGATCGGCGGTTTGTGTTTGGGGATGCGGAGCGGGAGCAGTTTCGCATCTACTTGCGGATGTATGAGAATTTTACGG
>JACCEC012727774.1_pt1 | contig 43524 bp, 30 predicted proteins | sample 7450121 | NCBI WGS metagenome assembly JACCEC01 (sample SAMN15323455, study PRJNA562643) | freshwater metagenome | isolation source: river surface water | place: USA:Blue River Watershed | collected 2017-08-18 | reverse complement strand
GTTTAATCAACCTTTGGCAGAGTGGGACGTGCGCCATGTGCGAGACATGCAAAACATGTTCGACGGATGCAATCACTTTGACCAATGCGTGGACCGATGGTCGATCGATGCGACGGTGGTCAACACCTGCAACATGTTTTGGGGCTCTCCCACCATTGTACGAGATCGTCCCTCCTGGATTCGCAAATGAACTTCACCACGTGATCGTTTTTTTTGCAACCAAGATTTTGTCGGTGTGTTGATTGTGACATATTTTGCCGTTGGTGGTTTGCAACCACACGAATTTTTACCGCACACCTTCGTACTTTTTCGCACGTTCACTTCCTCACACTCCCTCCTCCTCACACTCCCTCCTCCTCCCCCCCCCATTCACGCACTCCTCGTTTTGGTTGATGCACACACTCTTCGCATCATTTTATATTGCAACTGACACACCGAAAAACACACACACATACACAAGCGCAGCAGTATTAGACACGACGAGATGACACATCCCAATGTGACTGGACGTTTGCGATTGTTGGCGCGGTGGTGCCACACCCATCCCTTGCACATTTCGCCGCAACTGCACCTGTTGATTGCCGAGTTTGTGCGGTGGACTCCCTTGACCAAAGATACCATTTACATAATTGTTCAAATATCTCTTCCACATTCAAACAAGAATGTTGCACGGTATGGCCCCATGGAAGAGTGGGACACTTCCGCGGTCACAGATATGAGTGAGTTGTTTACTTGTGACATTGTTTGTGCGGACATTGGTCACTGGGATACTTCATCCGTCACTGACATGAGCGGCATGTTTAGGTTCTGTGAATCGTTCAATGTTGACATTGGACGATGGGACACGTCCGCCGTGAAAAACATGAGAGGAATGTTCAATGGGTGCAACAAGTTCAACGTGGACATAAGTCGGTGGAACACGTCCGCCGTGGAAAACATGGGCTTCATGTTTTGCGATTGCGGTGAGTTTAACCAATCTATCGAATCGTGGAACGTGGCCAACGTGCGAAATATGGAATACATGTTTTACTCGTGTCATGCTTTCAATCAACCCTTGGCCGCATGGGACGTGCGGCGTGTGTTAACAATGAGAGAAATGTTCAATGGGTGCAATCAGTTTCAACGTCACAAATTGGTAGACCAATGGCAAGTTGACGAACATGTTGTTGACCCATCTTGGAGTAAACGATCTTGACTGCACATTTTTTATTCTCGTTCACTGCACCAACGAAAATGCATTTGGTGGATCAAGATGACGCATCCCAACGTGACTGGACGTTTGCGATTGTTGGCGCAGTGGTGCTGCACGCATCCGTTGCGCATCGCACCGCAACTGCACATGTCGATTGCCGAGTTTGTGCGGTGGACTCCCTTGACCAACGATGCCATTCGTGCATTGTTGTGCAAACCTCTGGATATCAACGATGTGCAGTACGGTCCCATTGACGAGTGGGACACTTCGCAGGTAACGTCCATGGAACGATTGTTTTACTGCGCGAATCCCTCTCATGTCGGGATCAACATTGAGCATTGGGACACATCTTCTGTCACAAGTATGAAAACCATGTTTTTCGGATATCCGCTGTTCAACTGCGACATCAGTCGATGGAACACTTCTTCCGTTGTGGACATGGGCGCCATGTTTGTTCACTGTGATCACTTCAATGTGGACATCAGTCGGTGGAACACTTCTGCAGTTATCGACATGTCCAACATGTTTGCGAACTGCGAGCGGTTCAATCAGCCGATTGGGCAGTGGGATGTGTCCAACGTGCGCAGGATGTGTCAAATCTTTTTCATGTGCAGCAGTTTCAATCAGCCACTGCAAGAGTGGAATGTGTCCAACGTGCGAAACATGGAAGGAATATTTCGCGCGTGCAGTGTGTTCAATCAGCCTTTGCAAGGGTGGAATGTGTCAAACGTGCTTTCGACGAGGCACATGTTCTTTGATTGCAACAAATTCAATCAACCCTTGGACATGTGGGACGTGTCCAACGTGCGAAACATGGAAGGAATGTTTTGCGCGTGCTCTCGTTTTAACCAACCACTGCAAGGGTGGAATGTTTCTAACACGCGCACGATGGCGCACATGTTCTCCGAGTGTCGCCAATTCAATCAACCGTTGGACATGTGGGACGTGCGCCAAGGGTGCCTCACCAGGGAAATGTTTGCGCGCTGTCACCATTTTCGACAATCCTTGACACGATGGGGCATTGACGACAGCACGGTGCAACGTTGGCGCGAAGAGAGCGGTGGGGCATTGTATGTGCATTATTTTTGGTTCATGTAGGGTGTGAATGTTTGCGTGTGTGATGTTCGTGTGCGTGTGATGTTCGTGTGTGTGATGTTCGTGTGTAATTGGTAAAAAAAAGGTGAAATGACGACAATGTTTGTCTGGGTTTCTCGTTTTCTTTTTTTTACATATTCAGTCAGATCGCGCGTGCGATCATTTCTCGACAGACAACCATTTCATTTGTTTATTCTTGTTCACTGCACCAAAACACATGACACATCCCAACGTGACTGGTCGCATGCGATTGTTGGCGTGGTGGTGCCATGCGCATCCATTGCACATTTCGCCACAACTGCAGAAGTTGATCGAAGAGTTCGTGCGATGGATGCCCGTGCCCACCGACGTGATTTTGCAATTGGTGCACAAAATCGGGTTGCTTGAAAGCATCCGGTCGCAACTGTCGCTGGTGTCGCTGCTGTCTGTACCTGAACATGTGGAAACCCAGACAGAGTATGTCCGTTGCAGACTGTGTTTGCACGGTCCGATGGAAGAGTGGGACACGTCTCATGTGACGTCTATGGCGCAATTGTTCTACCACAGCCCCATTTTTCATGCCGGAGTCGACGTTGGATATTGGGACACATCATCCGTCACGAACATGAAAAGTATGTTTCAAGGATGTGCACAGTGTAACTGCGACATCAGTCGATGGAACACTTCTTCCGTCAAAAACATGAGCGAAATGTTTGTTCACTGCGTGGACTTCAACGTGGACATCAGTCGGTGGAATACTTCCGCGGTCATCGACATGTCCAATATGTTTGCGAATTGCAGGCGGTTCAATCAGCCCATTGGGCGATGGGATGTGTCCAACGTGCGCAATATGGATCACATGTTCTTTTTGTGCAACAGTTTCAATCAGTCGCTGCAAGGCTGGAATGTGTCCAATGTGCGCGACATGGACGGAATGTTTCGCGCGTGCAGTGTGTTCAACCAGCCACTGCAAGGCTGGAATGTGTCCAATGTGTACTCGATGTCGAACATGTTCCGCGAATGTCGCCAATTCAATCAACCTTTGGACAGATGGGATGTGTCCAACGTGCGCAACATGGACAGAATGTTTTGCGCGTGCCAAAAATTCAACGAGCCACTGCAAGGGTGGAATGTTTCCAACACGCGCTCGATGATAGAAATGTTCTTCGCATGTGACCAATTCAATCAACCCTTGGACACGTGGGACATGAGCCAAGACTGCCTCGCTACGGACATGTTTGTAGGTTGCCGCAATTATTTTCAATCGTTGACACGATGGGGCATCGACGATAGCACGGTGCAACGTTGGCGCAAAATGCAGATTGCGTAAGTTGGTGTGTTGGTGTGTTCATTTGTAGATAGACAGGGTGTGTATGTTCGCATGTAATTGGTGAAAGAACGGACACGTCTAGTCAGATCACACGTGTTGTGCTCTGGTTGCATTTATCATCATAAAACAATTTGCAAGGGAACTTTGCCAGCTTTCCAGCGGCTTTTGGTTTCCTCTTTTGTCGGAGGGCCGTTTTTTGGTGTTTGCGACATTTATATGGCACCGAGGTATTTCGGGTTGCGACAAACCAAGTGCAGCGCGTTGTGCGTGGCGTGGTTGCGCCGTCATCCGACGAGGATGAGCGACATGTTGGTGCGCCAGGTTTGCGAGGGATTGTTGTATCGCGCAGTGACCGACGACACCATCGTCGCCTTGGTGGGCATTTACCGGTGGTTTGACATTGACCTGCCGTCCGAGGAGGAAGAAGAGGAGAGCACACGTCGTTGTTGCGAGGACAGTGAGATGTTGCTGCGGGCAAAATACGAAGAGCACGCACATAATCCCCACATGGTGACCTTGGCGCCGTGGTTGTCGGAGCGCCACATCGAAACAATGCACAAGGACCATCGTGCCCTCGCACCAACTATTCGCACTGCTATAGTGTTGGCGCGACGGTTTCCGTGGTTGACCGCTTATTTGTGTGTGGACAAGTGCATCCACTTCCCGGTGGATTTGGAAGAGGCGGAGTGTCCGATGTACGACGACGGTCAGTTGGGATGGTCACTGCGAGGAATCGACATCGTTGCACTCTACGCGACCTTTGGACCGATGTGTGACTGGGATACAAGTAAGGTGACGAGTATGCGGTATTTGTTTGCAACGCTGATTCACGCAAATCGGTGGACGACGTCTGTTCCTGCTGCCGAGTGGACAACGTCGTGCTCGCCTTTGAAAATCGATTTGTCGCGATGGGATGTGTCCAACGTGTTGACGATGGAGGGCATGTTTTCCGGATACAACAACGTGTGTTTTGCGCTGGGAGCGTGGAATGTCGGCCGCGTGACCAATTTTGGGCAGATGTTCGCAGGTTCTTTCGAGTTCAATCATCCGTTGGCGCAGTGGGACACGTCTTCCGCCGTTTCGATGCAGTGCATGTTTTGGTCGTGCGCCGAGTTCAACCAACCCATTTCCCAGTGGAATGTGTCCAAGGTCACCGATTTTGAGGGGATGTTTGAAGGCTGCTTGTCGTTTAACCAACCATTGGATGCGTGGGACACGTCTTCGGCCCAAAACATGAGTCGCCTGTTCATGAACACCTGCTTCAACCAGCCCTTGAATCGATGGAATGTGTCCAATTGTTTGCACACGCACCACATGTTTTTCGAAAACACGGACTTCAACCAACCGTTGGATCGATGGGACGTGACCAAGGTAAGGAATGCGTCTTTCGTGTTTTGGCGCTGCATTCAATTCAACCAGGATCTGACTGCGTGGAATTTGCCGTCTGTCGTGGATATTGATTTCGCAGTGAAAACCATGCACCCGGAAACAATGATGCGCAATCGGCGCCACTTCGAAAGATGGTTCAACTTGCGATAGATTTCTTCCTTTCCAGCGACATGACAATTGTTCGTGTTCGTATTCGTGTTCGTGTAACCATTAATCATCATTTGCACTGACTTACTCGCGCAACCTTCTTCTTCCGCTTTCATTTCTTGTTTTCTTACACCAAATGCTCTTCACTTCCCCATTTGCTGACATCCGTTTGTGAAGTGGGTACACGCGTGTACCATTCCTTGTCGCGCGAGGATCGGAGAAAAAAAACGCTGCGGTGCGTCGCGCAGCATGGAACAATTGTCGCGCGAAACCAGTAGAATGGACGGACGAACCGGACGGACGATTCTACTGGTTGGCGCCCGTTCTTTGTCGCTGTTTTTCGGCTGTGGAATGTCGATGTTGTTGTTGCCGCCACAACTGGAACCTTCGCCACCTTCAACCAAAGTAAGTGGATGGATAATCATCTGCGGCCAGTGGTTTGCGGCTTGTTTGTGGTACCTGCTGCGGTGCGCGCAATGGCTATTGGCGCGATGGTGGGTGCGCGTGTACCTTTGCTTGTGGATGTGGCGCCAGTACCAGGAGGGACAATGGCTGATCGTGCTGCTTGCCGACCACGGCTACGCGTGGATCGTGTGGATCGAACGACCCATTCGCGTGCGAGAGATGCTGTCCGACGTGGGGGACAGCATCCGTCAAGGAATTCAATGGATGGTGGAAACCACCGTGCAAATCGTCGCCATGGATGCGGCGCTTCACCAATGGATCATTCGCACACAACAACAGCAACAGCAACAGCAACCTCCCTCGTCAACTTCGTCGCCACTAATGTCGCAATCTGTTACCGACGCCGCGGAAATGACGTGGACACACGTGCGCCGAGAACTGGAACATCAAACCTGGATGCTGGGCACGGAAACCTTGGTGCCGTGGGCCGTGCGCGAACTGGGTGGCTGGTTGATAGCCGCCACCGCAACTGCAACTACCGCTGCCGCGACTGCTGCGGCTACCGCATCATTGACAAATGGGTGATGGGTGATGCTGCAATGTGTGAATGTGAATGGGATAGGGCGGAGAGCGACTTACCTCTACAATCCGCCGGGGAACCCGACGAGATTGAATCCGATGCCGAGACCGGCGCCGTTGCGCGCAGAAGAACCGATGCTTGGAATGTAAGTGTCCAAGATGCTGAAGGTGGCGGCAGCGGTCAACGCGATAAGGAAAATTTCTTGCATGTTCAAGGATCGATTGGGGATTGCATAGGCAGCGACGGCCACCATGAAACCTTCGACGAGGTACTTGACGATGCGCTTGATGATTTCTCCGATGTCAATAATGCCGTTCATGATTGCTTGATTGGATGGTTGGTTGGTTTGTAAAAGGATTGGAGGAACAAGTACGACAACTGTGTGAACAAAAGAAGAAGTGGCAATGTTACCGGTGCAAGGGATGATGGATATAGTTCCGTCGAGAAAAAAAAAGGAAAACTGCTCGAGCTGGCGGGGTGCATCTCCCTGACCAGACCAAATCAAATCAAATCAAATCAAATCAAATTAACTTAAAGCGATGCGGCAACCAATACACTAACCCCTCCCTTCTCGTTTCATCTTTCCCCCCCCCCCCGTGTATTGATTGGTTCCATCGCGTCGCTAAATCGAATCAAAAAAAACACCGAATCGAATCATGCAATCGCAAAACACCGCCACACGTGACGTGAACGATTTTATGCGTGGTGTTGCCAACGCCGCCGCCGAGCCACACCGTTCGGGTCCCCCAGCAGGCATGACTCGGCAATTGAATCCGGATGGCACCCCCAATCCGCGCTACGTGGATTTGTTGGACCGCGACCCTCCCATCGCCGGACAAGAATACGTGTGCATGTCGTTTTGTTCGCCAGAGGAGATTCTGCGCAAGAAGGACATCTTCTACTTCGAACAATTCCTAAAGTACTGGGACTTTGAGAAGTCCATGCAACGTTTCCACGATTTCCTCAAGTTCATCTCCTTCAAGTACAACATCGACTTTGCACCACTCGACGATGCCTACGCCGAGTTCGTAACCGCCGAACGCGCCACCTTGGTCGAATCTACTTTGCGCGATGACTACGAGACCTTTCTAGACAACCACGAGGAAGAGTTGGAGAAAGAGTTCTCGCGCCAAAACGAATTCTGTACCAGCGTGCGCGGCATCAAATTCCGCGGCGCCTTCCCCACCCAAGAGGAAGCCGAAATGCGCTGTGGCGTTTTGCGCGAGATTGACCCCAACCACGATGTCTACGTGGGCCACGGCGGTGTCTGGATGCCCTTCCATCCAAAGTATTACCGCACCGGCCGCACCGAATACATGGAGGAGGAACTCAACCAACTCATGCACGAGAAGGAAGCCAACAACCGCAAGGCCAAGGTGGCCTTCGAACAGCGCGTCAAGGAAGCCAAACAACAGGCCATCGAAGACAACATCCGCAACGCCGAAAAGACCGGCAACGTGCTCACCCAAACCATCAACGAAGAGGGCAAGTTGGTTGGAGTCAACACCCAGATATACGACACCTTCGTCGGCGACAACGATGGCAAGCCAATGACCCAAGAAGCATTGCGCGATCTGTTGTTCGAAGGAGACAACGTGGTCACCGGGAAATCCGACAACGGACAAAGTCAACTGCGCAGTGGACCCTTTTCCACCTCCGTTGCCACCCACGATGCATTCACCGCCGCTGCTACCCAGGATGAATCTGTTACTTCGACCGCAACCGCAACCGCTGGCGAAACCGCCAGCTCAGCCTCCGACGACGACAGTGTCTTGGTACAACGCTGCGATGAATAGACAGTGGTGCCACCACAGTCACTCACGCACACCACATCATCGATGGATGGTTTGTTTTTTTTTAATTTCTCTGTAACAGTGTAATCCGCATCGACTTTCTCCGCGCATTCCCGTTTGTTTTTCGTTTGTTGTCGCGTTCCATTTGCTTCTTATTACTTCGTATTGATTCTTCGTGCTTCTCATTCACTTCGTGGTTTGTTTTACAGCAAAAGAAATCATGGACATTGCTCTGTTTGGGTTGAAATTGCGCATGGAATGGCTTCTTTTAGCCGGCATCTTGTACATCATTATCGCCATGCATCTGCTAGGCAGTTGTTGTCACGTGCGCGGTGGTTGGGGCAAATCGTGCGGATGCAGTGGCCGCGGCGCCAAGGGAGGAGGAGGAAAGGCGGGATTTGGCAATTTCGTGCAAGCCGCGAATGCCGCCACGGACGCTGGAAGTGTTGTTGCAGGAGGTGGTGAAGGAGGAAAGGAAGGGTTTGCGAATTTCTTTGGATTGGGCGGCAAAGGCAAGGGAGCACGCAACAAAGACGACGAAGGTCGTGCCGTCGCAGTAGACGGAAGTGTCAATCCGTCAGATTCGCCCTCCGTGTTTTTGGACAACACCACATTCAAGCCGGAATGTTGTCCCAGTGTTTACTCCAATTCGCAAGGATGTGCATGTCTCTCCAAACAACAAGTCGAATTTTTGGATGCGCGCGGCGGCAACAATGTCCCCATTTCCCAGTTTTGATCCGAATGTCAGGTAACCGTTTCCTCTCTGTCCTCCAGAGTTGAAAAAAAGCAAAAAAAAGAAAGACGCCAACAAGAATTCTTGCACATTTTTGTTGGCGTGTGTTCAGAATTGACGCGGTCTCCGGCCGTGTATGTTTGCAAGTTGTGTTTGTTTCGCCGTTTAATTGCAGCAACACACCGTTTTTTTTCTCCGGCAACAACACGGACATTCATTTGCACTTTCAATCAGCGATGTCTTGGTTTTCAAGAAAACACAAAATTCCAATTCGAGATGAAGCCGATTTGCGCAAACGCGTCAATCGAGTGTACAGTCTTATATACAATAACAATTACGAAAGATATCCAGTAATGGCAGAACGACACGTGTTCAATGATCCAAAAAACATCTTTGGAAACTGGGACGTGAGCAGCATTGCAGATTTTTCGGAACTGTTTCACTTCAAAAATGCGTTGTTTTCTGAACCATACCTTCAGAAGTTTGTCGACGTCAGTGAATGGGATATGTCAAATGCATTGCATGTGGATAACATGTTCAAAGATTGTCGGAACTTCAATCAACCAATTGGAAAGTGGAATTTGAAGAAGGTTGTGAGCATGGATGGAATGTTGTGCTATTGCAGCAATTTTAACCAACCTTTGGACAATTGGAATGTGTCCAACGTGCAGCGCATGGATGGAGTGTTCAATTTTTGCAACGAATTCAATCAACCGTTAAACCACTGGAATGTGTCGAATGTGCGCGATGCAAAAGATTTGTTTCGTTATTGTTGGTCGTTCAATCAGCCTCTACACAATTGGGATGTGTCAAGCTTGCGAATAGCAACAAGGATGTTCAAGGATTGCAGACGTTTCAATCAACCCTTGGACGATTGGGATGTGTCCAACTTGGTGCGCTCAGACAACATGTTCGACGAGTGCGCATATTTCAATCAACCATTGGACCATTGGAATGTGTCCAACTTGGTGCTTGCGAACCGCATGTTTCACGCGTGTCTTGCCTTCAATCAACCCTTGAACAACTGGAATGTGTCCCGATTGAACAATGCGTCGCAAATGTTCGAGAATTGCACATCGTTCAATCAACCATTGGACCGTTGGAATATTTCCCACCTCGTGCAGTTTGATAACATGTTTATCAATTGTCAAGCATTGCAACAAAATTTTTCCAACTGGTGTGCAGTAAGCCGAAGGTATTGCACAACAATCAACGAACGTGGGCCTGACATCGTTTTCCGCTACTGTCCATTGATGACGCGAGAGTTGGCCGGCGCGCGTCCTTTGCCACCGCCACCGCCACCACCGCCACCACCGCCACCACCGCCACCAGCACGTCGTCGGCAATTCAACAATCAGCGAGGCGTTGCCTTCGAAGTGCACAGGTATGCGGAAAGAGTCATTCCGAAGGTTGCTCCGCTGCTGCAACAATTGCCACCCATCCGAGACGCAATGAACGACCAAACACTTCGTCCAGAGGACGTGTTTGTCGCCATCAGTGATGCGTTGCGCGGCTATTTTCAACGGGTTTCGACGGAGACCAATGCACCCGACGAGGAGATTCAAGGAGTCGTCTTGGGATACTTCGAGGTTGGCGGAAGCGATTCCAGCATCGACTGCACCTTTTTCGAGCAGTATTTTCCTCTGATGAAGGGCGTGGTGGACTTTGTGCTTACATTGCCAGAACAACACCAAACTCTTTACTTCAGCGAATACGTCCAACAAACGTTCCTGGCGTACAACACTGGAACCGCTTCCAAAAGTTGTGTGCGCGGCGCGTACGAGCGCATCATTACTATTGTCAGTATTCCGATTTCGCTGTTGGCGAACGAGGAAGACACGACGGTGACAGACGAAGCTACGTTGAAGTTGTACAAGAAAATCCAACATGTCTTTGGTGCAGGAATGGGGGACATTAACTTCACCACCTTGAACAGCTTTGCCCAAACCTGCATCCGCGAGATGTACGAAGGCGAAAACCTTCCCTTGACGGCAGACGAAGGCACCGAAGACGCTGCGCGCATCGCGGCATTTCGAGCTCGAGTACCGTATGCGGAACGAACCGATTTGCTGAAACGATGTGTCAAAAGCAAGTTTGTGGCAAACGGATATCTCGAAAGCGCTGATGAGGATCGAGCTGATGTGAATGACTACTTCAAAAATTTGCAGGAAGATGACGAATTGTACGGTGGCAAAACTAGAAAGCGCCACACACGAAGTCGACTTGCGCACTACACTCGTCCTTTTCGACATACACGCCGCCAACAGGTTCGACGCGGAAACACACGTCGGCGTCGATGCGCTCGATCGAGCATGAGACGAAGCAGCACGAGACGATCTCGTTGCCGTAGGAGGAGGTGAGTGCCCAATCCGGAAACAATCGATTGATTGATTGATTGATCGAACGATCAATGTTTGCTTTTGCGCACGTTGATGCGCGGACCACGTCGCGCGACTTGGGCGGAGGGATCGTACATTTGTTCTTCGTGGTTCATGTTGGCGGACATCTCCCAAAATTCGCGCGCGCCAAGTCGGAACTTGCCGTGGTCGTCGGCGCGGTACCAGAAGACTTGGTCGTTGAGTTTGTTGGACTTGGAGTTGTTGTGCACGACGATGCATTCGTAGTTTTCGGTGCATTGATCCATCACTTGGCAGAACGACTCGAAGCTGGGGAACATGCCGGCGTAGTTTTCGTAGATGCGCTTGCGGTTGCTGATGTAGTTTTCACGCAAGATGAACACAAAGTCGATGTTCGTGCGCAGTTGGGGCGGAATGCCAAGTGGGTATTGCATGGTGATGACCAACATCACTTTCCAGTGGCGACCGTTCATGAACAGCAGGCGCATCAATTTGTCGCGCGCCCAGCTGCCGTCGTACAAACAGTCGTCCAGGATGACGAAGGTGCGTGGATCGATGGTGGTGCGCCCGAATGCCACTTCTTCCTCCTGCACTTGCTTCAACACCATCTTTTGGCGCTTCAGCACGTTTTCGATGATGGCGGTGTTGTACTCGTGGTGGATGAACAGCGGTGGCACTAACTGTCCGTAGAACCCGTTGCCTTCTTCCGTGCCGGAGATTACGGCGCCGGTAGGTACGTCGCGCTGGTGGTACAGGATGTCTCGGACCAAATACGACTTGCCGGTGTCTCTCTTGCCAATCAACACGATCACGGGACCCTTGGCCTCATTGCCGCGAAAGCGAATTTGGCTCATATCAAACTTTTTCAATTCCAACGTGGATGCGAACGACATGTTGTTCACGGGCGGAAGACGGGAAAAAAAGGCGGCGAAAACAGATGGAGAAAGGATGTGCTGTGGCGAAAGAAAAAAATTGCCGCACACACAACGAACAAACACACCAGCAAACAAAAAAAACAAACGCGGTGGCAGCTGCAGTAGTTGCCACAGTTTCCTGTTCCCGAAGGACATCATGCGGCGGCGGCGGTGGCGGCGGTGGCGGCGGTCGCGCGCGAGTTCAAACAGAGCAAAATTTTTGTCGGCTTTAGGCTAAATCCATTCATCGTGCACCATACCGAAATCATTTCACGTTGCGGTTTTTCATCACTCGTCGTCATTCCGTCATTTCTTACCGCCGCAGACCCCCGTTTTTTAGACCAGTTTGTTAAAAATAAAAACCAATCATCCTTCGCACATGCACACTGCTTCCACTGCTTCCCCTGCGGAACAACCGACCTTTTTTCGCTATGCCAAACGGAAGAACCGATCCTTGTTGCAATCGATGCAGTCCTCCGCATTGTTGCACTTGGAACAACCGCAAAATTACTTGCCGCTATACCGATCGTTCTTCAAGGTGAATGCTACCAACGCCGATGGGTTGCAGTTGAACCACTCTTACCACTTGCACGCAGTGCATGCAGCGCACGACAAGCGTCGCAATGTGTTCCACTGCTCGGTGGAATCGGCGGCGGCGGCAGCGCAAGGACATGTTGCGCGCGACGTCTTCTTTAAATACGTGCCGCTCATTGACCCGCTCAAGTATCTCCAGGGCAAATATCACCACATCGATGTCGCGCGTTTGCATCAACTTCCGCAGTGGAATTCCGTGTCGGCAGCAGAGGACGATGACCTGGTCGGTGTCACTTCTGCTGGCGGCAACCACGGCAAAGATGGGAAAGAGGAAGAAGGAAACGAAGGCAATGGTGACGATGTTCGCCGCTGTTTGCCGCGCTTTTTGTCGCCGCACAATCAAGCTTACGTGGACTGTTTCTTCTCTTTCCTCAGCAGTCGCATGCATTCTCTGCACGGATTTGTGCACGGCGTGGAGTCGTTCGGCATGTACCTCGGGGTGAAGCGCCAGTTTGCGATAAACGTCATCAACGATGTGGATTACCTGATTGAGTCCAAGTTCTTCAACAAACAACATGGCAAACTGTTCCAACTAGATAACGCGGAAGAATTGATGGGCGCCGCGCAAATCAAACAACCTCCCATCGTGTGGGCAACCAACGCCGCTGCGTCGGAAGGAGAAACCTCTTCTTCCTCCTTGCTGTTGTTGGAGGTGGAAGAATTGCCTTTTCCCGTCGATGGCGACAACTGCAATGTAGACACATCCACGCATACCATCACCCCTGCGGGCATCGAAGTGAGTTCCTTGGACGAGTGCGCATGTGTGAACGACGATGATGCACTTGACGAATGTGGTGAAGCAGAAGGAGAAGGAGAAGGAGAAGGGGGCGAAGACGAATACGAAGACGAAGACGACGACGACGACGAAGACGAAGATGATGAAACGTGCACGGTAATGACGTCTTCTTCGCGCAGTTCGTACAGCAGTTCCACCGAGGATGAATTGGCGGTGACTGCATCGTCCTCCGTGATTGGCGATGGAGAAGATGCGGAAGGTGAAGATGGAGATGGAGATGGAGAGGATGACGGTTCGTGGGAAAGTATAGACGACAGTGGGGAAGATAGTGAAGGAGACCACGAAGGGGAGGAGGACAACGAAGAGTGTGAGGAGGATGGTGAGGAGGAGGACGACGACGACGATTCCTTGTCGCGCAGTGAATGGTGGTTGCACGTGGATCGTATGCCGGTGGCGGTCGTGGCGATGGAAACCTGCGAGGGCACGTTGGACCAGTATATTTTGGACCATCCTGACTTGAGCGTGGACGAGTGGTTCTCCATTTTGATGCAAATCATCATGACTCTGCTCGTGTACCAGGAAGTCTTTGCATGGACCCACAACGACTTGCACACCAACAACATCATGCACGTGCCGACGAACGAAACACATTTGTGCTATCAATTCCGCGGCAAACTCTACCGCGTGCCGACTTTCGGGCGCATCTGGAAAATCATTGATTTTGGGCGCAGCATCTACCAGTTCGAAGGCCGCGTCTTTTGCAGCGACGCGTTCGACCAGGGCGGCGACGCCTTGGGCCAATACAACACGGAACCGTTTTTGGTGTCCGACAAGCAGCGCATCGACCCCAACCCCAGTTTCGATCTCTGTCGTCTCGGATGTTGCTTGTTTGACTTGCTAGTGGACGACATCGCAGACACTTTCGATTTGGATCAGTGCGATGACCCCGTGCAACGATTGGCGGTGGAGTGGTGTTTGAACGACAAGGGTATCAACATCATGTTCAAGCGCAATGGGGAAGAGCGATATCCAGGATTCAAGTTGTACAAGATGATTGCGCGCCAAGTGCACTACCACACTCCCCATGCTCAGTTGGAGCGCGCAGAGTTCCGAGACCGCTTTTTGGTATCTGCTGCTGCGCCGTCCGATGTGTTTATGAACATCGACGCGTATCCGCGCTACCACGAATGGAAATCGGGTGCCATGTGAAGTGAAGAAGAAGCATGTGGATGACCCTTCCCGCCTCCCTTTCCCACCCACCCCCCATTTGCCGCCGCAAATGCGTTGATGACCTGCACAAAAATGTGTTGGTCATCAATACCAATCGATCATTCGTCGTTGTGGCAGCCTTTTTGCGACAGACTCCAGCGAATCCATTCTCCAGCAAGAAGACAAACATGGTGTCCTCGGCAACCGGCGGCAGTGGCAGTGGCGGCGACGGTGGTAGCTACGATGGAGGAGAGTACATGATTGCGGGATTGACGGCGGTCGTGTACTTTGTCGCGAAGTGGATTGAACATCGCATGGTGCGCAGCGGAGAAGAGATTCGGTGGAAAGACTTGGTGTGGAATAGCATCTTGGTGTTCATCAGTGTCTTGGGAGGTCAATTCTTGTTGATGCAGCTGCAACCCACATTACACACGGTTGACATCACTCCCGCCTTCACCGACAACCCTGACTTTTGATGCAACGAGTATCATGTCGTTTCCTTCCTCGACCTTCGGGGTTTGCTCTTCCTTCTTTTCAGGTCCTTTCTCCTCCTCCTCCTCCTCCGGCGCATCGTGGATCCACTCCCACAAACGCGTGGCATAGTCTGTTGCTTCTCCGAAGAGAACCGCGATGCGGTTTTCCTGGAGGATAGTGCGCAAATGGCCGTACCGCGGATGCACCTTTTTCGGGGAAGAAGGATCGGGAGGAAGAGGGGCGAGACGTTGGTGGAAAAAGTGGGACACGCAAAAGGCGTAGTCGACGTGGAATCCGGGACCAAGCGCCAATTCAAATTCGCGTCGGATGGCGGGGCCGCTCCACAGCTTGGTTTCGGCAGAGCCGGTGACCCGTTGTTGCTTTTTTTCCAACACTTTGACGACGACTTTCTTCTGCGCAGCACTCCATGTCTCCGCAGAAGAAGATGATGATGAAGATGATGAAGAAGATGAAGATGAAGGAGATGATGAAGGAGAGGTGATGATGTAGGCTTCGTCAGGTTTGCGCGAGACCTTCACCCCGAAGTGCTGGTGCATGTAGCGCACGAAACCGGTTTGCGCAACGAACACCACTTGTCGGCCATCGCGCAAACAAGTCTTCCAATATACTTGTGCTGGTGCCAAAACGGAAGATTCTGCATCCACGGACAGTCCGCTGGACATATGGTGTGCACGAAATCCACGTTCGGACAATTGATGCATGGCCAGCGTGGTCTGCTGTTCAAATCGGTTGCCGTTCCAAAATGCGAGGGTGCCCTGCTGTTGTTTGGGTTCTGGCGTCGGCGTTGGGGAGTTGATTGCCTTCGCAGCCTTCACCGCCTTCGCAGCTTTTGCTTTCACCGCCGATCCCTTTTTTGTGACATATTTTGCCGCTGTGACATATTTTGCCATGTGTACTTCAGCATTGTTGGCGTGCATGATTGTGTGTGTTGTGTGTTGTGTGAAGGTTAGATCAGGGAGGTGTGTGTGTGTATGTAATTTGCGCGATTGCAAGTGTTGTGTAAGCATGTCTTTAATCGTGCAAATCGTTTGTTGTTTTTTTTGGTTTGGACCGCGCAATGTCGCGTGTTTTTGTTTTCTTACGTGGTGAAGTTTGTTTGTTTGTTTGTTCGTTTATCACAGCGATTCGATGTCATCCAATGTCAGTTCAGGAAAGTCATCCGCAGAGAGGAATGCGCCGCTGCTACCGCCACCGTTGCCTCCAGCAGAAGGGGTGGAGTCGAGAAAGACGAGAGGAGGTTCGTCCTCGTCGCTCATCTCTTCCATCTCCATCATCTTGCGCATTTGGTTGCGCTCCTGGCTGATTTGTTCCAATCGATCCAGGTCTTTCGACGCAGGCACGGAGGTGGCTTCGCTTCCGTTCGCGGGCATCACGTAATCGAGATCGTTGAAGGAGATGGTTGGTCCGGCGGCGGCGGCGGCGGGGGTGGCGGTTGCGGCGGAAGAGGTGGAAATCACGGAAGCAGGCTGCGTCGGCGCCGGCAACATTTCGACCGGCATGGGTTTTTCCACGATTTGTTCCTTGACCTCCTCCACGACGTCCTCCTCAACGCTTTCGTCCAGGTATGCGCGCAGGATGGGTGCAACAGGGATTTTGTCGCGGAGGGTTTTCATGATGCATTCTTGCACGATGATTTCCACTTCGCGCATGTTCTTCTGTTTGGTCAGTGGCGCGACGTCGATCTGGAACAGATAGACTGCGGTGTACAACTTGCGCGCACACGCACTGTAACATTCGTGGATGAAGTCGTCCAACTTGGGGATGTTGATGTTCACTTTCTTCTGCTTTTTGCCCACGCGCATCATCGTGAGGATTTTCAGCTGGATAATGTGCACGCACGTCACCAGATCCTCCAGGTAGTGACACCCCGACTTCTCCACGATGCGCTTGCGCTCCGTTTCGATGATGGACGGGTTCCATTTTGGCACCCGCGACAAGAAGTTTTGGAAGGTCATGAGGTATTTTTCATATTCGTGGCTGTCGCGGCAGGTCTTCACGGCCTCCGCCAAGATGGATTTGAAGCCATCCACAATGTGCGGGGTCAACGTTTGCACCAGACGCGCCGTCCACTCGTTCTTGGAATCATGGAGTGCGCTGACATTGAAATCGTCCATGGTGTTCAGAACTCGGAACCGAACCAATTTGGGAACAGAAGGGAAGGCAAAGGCAAAGGCAAAGGCAAAGGCAAAGGGGAAGAGAAGAAAAAGGAAAGGCAACGGAAGAAGAGGACACCGGCGTTACATGAAAGCGATATTTTCCAAGGAGGTTCCTGAACTCACCAGAAGCCAGTGGTGCAACAAAAACAGCAACAACAATGGCTCGTTGCGGAATTCGCGGCGCACTCGTTCCATGCAGAGCAGCAACTCCCATCGGCGACTGGGGTCGTCAGCAAAGGTCTCTGGCGCAAAGCTGGTTTCCTTCAACACCTGCATGACATCCACCGCAGCATAGGCGCGTTCGTACAACTGCGCGGCCATGGTCACTACGTTGTGTGGGGCGGCCACGGCGGCGAAGGACAGCAATTCTTTCTTCAACCATTCCACCCGGTGGCGGCGATGTTCGCGCAGGGCAAAGGACCGCCGGATGTGGTGTTGGTGCAGGTGGACGGGCACCTTGCGCCACACAGCGGGCGGCACGTGGATTTCGCAGAAGCGCGAGAGGATGGGTTTCATGATGTTGAATTTGTTTTCCGCGATGAGGAAGAAGCGGGTGTTGTGGCTAAACAATTCGATGCAACGTCGCAGCGCGGACTGAGCGTCCATCGTCAACTTGTCGGCGTTCAGCAGAATGACTGTCTTGAATTGTTGGCCGCAATGGCTCTGGATGTGCGTCTTTGCGAAGAATTTCAAGTCGTCGCGGATGAACTTGATGCCGCGTCCGTGCGCGCAGTTTTCGTGCATGACGAATTTCTTGATCAGGTCCTTGTCGTGGTGGTAAATTTCTTGGATGAATTCGTGGACCAACACATGCTTGCCGGAACCCGAAGGTCCATGGAACAACAGATTGGGGATTTTGCGAATAGCATGGAAGTGGAACAATTTGGCGCGGATGTCCGCATGCACCGACAATTGGTGTTGGGTGGGCGTAAAACTCATGGTGGTTGATGTTTTTTTTTTCGCGAGGCGAACTTCCGATCACTACAACTTCAAAACAAGAAGAACGAGGGTTAGTCGTCAACGACTGCATGTTTCTAAGTGCCTCATCCAATGGGAACCCCAATCCTAACCGCACCACACCCAACTCGAACCATGACTTTTATCCACGCACGAAAAAGCGCATCCATGCATGACTGGCGAGGTAGGCGAGGAAGCCGAGCAGGATTGCCGCAAGCCACAGTGGTAAAATGGTCTTCTCTTGGTACCCAACGCCAAAGGTGCGCAGACTACCATCTTGTCGGTAGAAACACTTGGGGCGCACAACCACAATCGCCGCGTAAGAAAGAACAAACAACACCAGTGCGTACCACAGCACCCTGCGATCGTTGGTGAGCGTCAGCCACATGATTGAGAAAGAGAAAGAGAAAGAGAAAGAGTGAAGATGGATGAGGATGGGTTGTTTGTGTCCGTCGTTATCCACCGCGGAGAAAAAAGACACGTGATGTCAACCGGAGAGTTTTGTGTTCCACTTTAATATCTTCGCACACATTAAGACAAGGTTGTCTCCGAGCTGCAACACCAACCGCGACCTGCCACGGAAAGTCAAATCCAAACAAACCAACAAACACAGTCAGTCGAACATGAGTCCACCGACACACATCACGTCGTCGTCATCCTTGCCCTCCGAGTGGAACCATGTGCAACTGGGCGACAAAATCACGTTGCAGACATCCATCCCGGAGTTGCGCGGCAAAACCTTCGAGGTGTACTATGTGGATGGCGACCACGTGGCCAAAATCCGAGACGTGGAAAGCGACGAGCGATATCGTTTTTCTGTGCGCGATGGCGGAGTGCCCCACTCGCCACTCATCCAGGATGTGCAGATCGTGGAACGTCCCGGCACCAAATCCTTCGTGCTCCAGCGCGGCCTGTCGGAAGGCGATCACCTTGCCTTGCGCTTTGCCACCTTCGAAGAAGAAGGATACATCACCGATGTCAATCCAGAAGAAGATTGGATCCGTGTGCGACTCATTCCTTCCCGCCGCCGCAAAGAAGGGAAGGAAGAAAGGAAGAAAGGGGAAGAAGACAGAAAGGAAGACGAAGAAGACGAACACGAAGAAGACGAACACATATACATCCCCTTTCGCTTTCAAGGTATCCCGGAGCATCTGGGACTGCGCGCATTGACCGTTCTTGCGCATGCCCCCCACACGAAAGGAGAAGTTGATGGAGCAGAAGATGGAGAAGCAGATGCAGCAGCAGAAGATGGAGAAGGCGGCGTGGATGTTCGATCCAACTTGGAAGACGGGGAAGACATGGTCGCGGTCGTCTCTCCCGATGCCGCCAATGTTGCAGATGTTGCCGACATGTCCTCTCCCTTTGCTTCGTTGACAACAACCAACACCACGTTCGCGAAAGAGATGTCGTCGGAACATTTCGACTTGTGTCGTGGCGCGGAAGCGCCGTTGGATCCCTGGATTGCGGACGATCGGGGATTTGCGCGATTGTACGAGGAGGAATGTTTGGCGCAGAGATATCGGGAATGGTCCGACCCTGGGTTTGCCGAAGACTTTCATCGAAGCATGGAGCGATGGCGCACCTTGACGCAATTGCGGCAATCGGATGTGTTGCGCGATTCCTTCGGTCGGTTTGTGGGAGAATTTGCGCACGCGCCACGCATGGGCGACCGTTGGCGACATGCCCCTCCGCGCTGGATGATTCCGGTGGTGTCATACCAAGAAAAAACCTTGTTTGCCGCGCAGGACCCTGCGCGCGAGTTGCTGGATTTGCCGTGGAACGTGCATGCTGCGTCCACCGTCGACTGGGTGTACTCCTTGCCCACCACCGTTGCGAATCGCATCTTCGATTACGGAGATTACTTGCGCCAATTGGACGCCGTCTTTTCACTAGGGGCGTGGCATCGCTTTCTGTCTCCGCAAGTGTTTGCGACAGCAGCATCTCCGGCACCTTCCCTGACTCAAGCCTCTCGTTCCGGCATGGTGTTGATGGGGGGGAATGGTGGTGACGCAACTTCTTCTGTGACTTCCACTGTCGCTGCCGCTTCCTCCCCTGTCTGCACCGCGACTCCTGCGACTGCGATCTTGTTGCAAGACCATGACTTTCAATCTTCCATGGTACAGCGAGGAGTGGTGACCACGCGCGTCTTCGGCGAACTCCAAGTGCGCACGGCGCCGGAGGTGTTGGCGGTGGATTCGGTGGTGGTGCTTCCCCAGGCATTCGTGCAGTCGATGGACGCCTTTCAACCTGGCGCACCCCTGTCGCGACGCATCTACACGGCGCATCACTGGACCCCTTTGCAGCGATGGTTTGGTCGCCGCACCCTCACCTTGCAACAAGCGTTCCATCCCACCTTGCCGGCCCATTTGCCGGTCGGGGCGAAAGGCATGCCCTTGTGGTTCCCTGCGACTGAATCCGAATTGTGGCGGGAGTGCAAGCCGCTGTTGCCGCTGCTGTTCACAGTCTTTGACGTGGCCGCGCGCATGCGCATGTGGACGGTGGATCCCACTCGCCTGTCCGTGCGCATGGAGCGTCGCATGCGTCGCTTTGTCCAGGAGTCCATCGACACGTGGTCGGAGCACGAACATCAGTTGCGCCGCACTGCGCAGTCCTTTGCACAGCGACTCACGAAATGGATGAAGAAGACAAAGCCGATGCCGCGGATGCCGCCGTTGCTTGCCCAGACGGTGCCCAAACATGGATCCAACCTGCTGCACGAAGGACATGCGCTCTCGCTGACCGACCTGTTGCGCCACGACCGACTGGGCTACGGACTTGAAGCCGTGGAACGCAGCACCCCCCTGACTGGCGACGAATGTCTCTGTCGCATGCTCACCATGGACCACGCCGCGCTCTTCACCCTCGCCATCTCCCTCGGCGTCCAACGTCTCACCCGACGTGCCGCCCTCGCCGAAAAAATGTGGGGCAGCGATGGGCAGGAATCCCAGGACGCAGAAGGTACGGAGGACATGGAAGATATGGAGGGCTCGGAAGACGGGGATGGGTCGTCACCGTCGTGTGCGGGCAGTGGCAAGGTGGTGAAGCGGTACGCGAGTGCCACGGCAATGCACGAAGACCAAGGAGTGGAGCACGTCATTTATGGCGACTTGACCGCGGCGGATCGTCGCGAGCTGCACGAATTGCAAGCGCGGTTCCAGTCTGTCCTGGACAACGAGACCGACGAAGCAAGTGCGCGCGATGCAGTGATGTCGGCCATGCGGTCCAGTCGCAACATGAAGGAGGGAGAGGGAGAGGGAGAGGGTGAAGGGGAGGAGGTTTCCGAGGAAGAAGTGGAGCGCCGCGTGGATTTGTTGGTGTACGGCAAGCATCGCGTGGTGGACGGCGACTTGGCGACGATTGACCACGACGGACGGGTGTTTCGACGCGCGGGCAACGAGTGGGTTGTGGACACCGACACATCGTTGTCGCTGGCCGGGGGCATTGGTGCGGAAGTATCCTGCATGTTGGCGTCCGGGGAAGGAGAAGGGGGAAAAGAAGGGGAAGGAATGTCGGCGCGGGAACGCTGGAAGGAACAATTGGTCAGGGATATGTTGGATGCCTTCGACATGGAGTTTGAACACTCGCGCGCGGAGATGGATGCGTTTTTGCGCAACGGCTTGAAAGAGTACGTCGACGGCCGCCGCATGGCCTCCTTCCGCCGCACCGTCGCCGTGCCCAGTTGGTGGATCCGCACACCCACCGAGTCCATGTCCGCGGACCTTGCGCGCCAACAAACAGACGATGTCTTGGCCGACCAACCACCCGCGGCCTTTGCGCCGCACACTTGTCCCCGCCGCTGGGTGCATTGGATGCAATCGCGTCTGCGCCCTCCCTTGCTGCACATTGGCGAAGATCCGTCGTGGTTGTATTCCAAACAAACCAGCCGCCCGGTGCTTCCGTGGGCATGGTTTCGGTATTGTCTCGCCGCCATGCGCCAAGGAGAACAGGGTCGCGCCGCGGCCGAAGAAGCCTTGTTGGCGGAAGGGTCGTTGCGCGAATGCGTCCAGGAGGGCGTCTTGGCGCTGACGGACAATGGATGGGTGACGGAACAATGTGTGTTGCAATTCCAACCACCGGAATCCGCGAGATCGTGGTGGTTCGCTTCCTTCCATCCTTCTTCTTCTTCTTCCTTCTCTTCCTTCTCTTCCTCCTCTTCCTCAAGCTTCACGTCCACGCCTGCGACTTTGGCGGGTGCGCATCAGTCTACCCTCCGCCATGCATTTGAGTGGGACGATCAATTGCAGTGGATCTTGAGCCGATGGGAAGAACAAACCCATCTGTCGCTCCAGTTTGGTCAGTCCACCTTGCGGCGCTGGGTCGTGCAAGCCATGCGCGACTGTTTGAGCGAGGATGCCTTCCATCGTCAACAACAGCAACAACAGCGCGGCGGCGGCGGCGCGGCGTCTTCTTCGAAGTGGACGTATCAGGAGTACAAGATGGTTACATTCATCGTCCATGTGCTCAGTGGCATTGTGCTGTTGTTGCAATTGTCGCCGCCGTTGCCCATTGAGCGTGTGCGCACGCGCACATGTCGACCATCGCTGGGCGGGTTTCCTCTGGACGCGGAGGCCAAAAGCAACCCGTGCATTCGTTTCGTGAGTTGTTTGGCGCAACGATGGAGGCGCAAGAAGGGATTGTTGTCCAAATCCATCCCGACGCCGGCTGCTACCTTGCAGAAAGCGATTGAGCGCGCATTGACCCAATCGTACCTGCCCAACACCGAAATCCAATTCTTGGTGCGGCAGAAACGGATCGAATTGACCTCGCCGGAAACCTTGGAGCACCGCCGCATCGTGGAACGCAACACGGCACTCTTGTCCGGTGGCGGCGGCGGCGGCTCCCCCTCTTCCTCTTCTTCTCTCAGCAAGGCGCAGCCGGTGGAGGAGTTTTGGAAGAAAGAATGGTTGCGCCATCTGCAGACGGGTGATGTGCGGCAAGAAGAGAAGGCTGGCATATTGCAGCAAAAGAGACATGATGCCGCGCGCACCATTGCCGAATCCTTGCGACGGGCATTGGCCATGGATGACAATGGTGGCACCAGCACAGGCAGTGACATCGATTCCATGGGGCGATTGCGACCATCGTCGGTCACCTCATCGGCTATCTCCTCCTTCTCTTCTTCTTCTTCCACGCCGCTGTCGATGGTCTCGTCATGGATACCGTCGTTGTCTTCGTCCGCCTTTGCTCACAGCGGCACTCCATCCCCGTACGTTCATGCCACGGCCGATGACAAGACGCGCGCGGCGATGCGCACTATGGCGCGGGACTACCAACGGATGTTGGACACGGTGCGACAGCTGTCCACACCCAGTGTGTCACAGTGGTGGTCGGAGATACACAGTACGCCAGCATCGCTCCTGCCTGCCGCGCAACGGGAAGAACATCACAGCGAACGCACGCGGTACTTGGCCTTCATCCACTACGGTCGCCTGCGCAATCCCGATCCTGCCGCGGAGCCGCCGTCCTCCATGCGCGCCCTGTTTCCCGCGCAGAAGTGGAGTCGTGACACCCCGATCGAAGTCATCGTCCAAGAACTGCGCGATGCAAACCGCGAAGTCACTCACGACACCATGACCACCCTGTTGCGCGCCGTGGCACACGATGTGTCCATTCGTGGCAACAGCGGAGGGCCGGACACTTCGGTTAAGACAGCCGAAGACGAATGGTTGGCATTGTGCGGCAACGAGGGGGGCTTGGTTTTGGTGCCTGGACAGTGGACGATGTACGCCTCTCGCGGCGACAACGATGTCGAGGGTGTTGCGGCCGCCGACGGACACAAAGGGAACCGAGGGACGATGTTGCTGCGTGCGCGCATGAACGCGGCCGTGTTCCACGGCAATGTGCGTCCCTTGGCGGAATGGTTGCAGTCGGAATTGCGCGGATTGTCTTCGGTGCTAGAAGTCAACATGCCGGCGGCCAAATGGCGTGCGATGGAGCGCAGCTTGGCATGGCCAGCCACGAATCATTCGGTCGACATTGCAATGGACGAAGCAGGGGATGAGGAAGGGGAAGGGGGAGAAGGAGAAGGGGAAGGGGAAGGGGAAGGGAAAAGGGATGTCTGGATTCCTTCCGCCGGCGACGTGGATCTGTTTTTCCGCCAATGGATTGACCACTGGTTGTTTCGCGTGGTAGATCGTCGCTCGACCTTGTTCCAACACCAAGAGGCGCTTCAACGCTATCTGCGCGCGACACGCACGTTGCCGCTGTTTGTGCACCGCCCACAACTCGGATACCAACTCCGACTGTATCACACCCTCAGTCTCTTGCGCGAAACCTTCCGCGTGTCGCGCATCGACGACAGCCTGCGGCAACTGTTGCGGTTTGATGTCGCGCAATTTCCCGGATGGTCGCATTTCAGTGCATCCTCCACTTTGGCGCAACCACAAGTGGCACAAGCGTGGAGGTGGCAACAAGCACGCGCCTCTTGCGCCATACGACACTTCATGGACACGGTGGACCGTGGATGCGGAAGCAGGAGATCAAGAAGGGGGGAGGAGGGCAAAGTGGTGGAAGGCAAAGAAGAGGAATTGGAAGACGAAGACAAACTCGGCGATCCCGATTATTTTGGATGGGTAGATGTTACGAAGTTACAATGCGTCTTTGTCGACGACGAAGTGTAAAAGGCAACCAACGAACAAAACACACACACACAACACAAGAACAAAACACACACACAAAAACAACACACGTGAATACACACACACACACACTACATGGGTGCAATTTTTACCCACGGATGGTTTGAAAGACGGTTTGGAGTTGGTCGATGGTGGCAATCGCGGCGCGCAATGATTCGCGCAAATCTTCGCGCACGTGCACTTCTTCCACTGTTTCCAGTCGCGGGTGGTAGAGGACACGCATGACGACAAATGTATCGTGGGGGTGGCGTTTTTTGGCCGCGCAGAACACAATACGCTTGTCGAGAAACAGTTCGCACCACAAGTAGGTGAGTATGCCGGACATCGTGGCGTCGTGTCCTTCGAGGTGCAAGTCAAATCCTTTGTCTTGGGTGGCAATGGGGTGGATCGCGACGGCGCTGTCGTTGCTGATCAATTCCTCGCATTGTTGTCGCAAGATGTTGCAGGCGGCCACCAGCAATTCAGCGTTGCTGTACACCGACGCGGTTTCCACCACAAAGTCAAAGCTTTGCGGACGCACGAAGCGTTTGGCCTCCAGTTTTTCCCAGTTGGACAGTTCCCATTCGATTTCGGACTCGGTTCGTTCTTGTGCGCGCCATTTCTCCAGGATGGCTTCGCGCGCCCGTGCTTGCGCTTCTTTGTCCGGGGTCATGCCGTAGGAACACGTACACGCGGCATTGAAACATCCATCGTCCATCTGATTGCCAATGTCAAAGTCACACACAAGAAAGATGCGCTCCCCGCGCAAGGGTCGCAGGCGCACAAAATCAATGTATTGGCCGGTGAGTGGGTTCGGGGGAAACAATTGGCGCAACTCCGATGGCCGAACTACTTCCCGCGAGTGCTTGTGTTTGACCACAAAATCTTCCGTGGTGACCATGCGCGGCACATCCCCTTCGTTCTCCACCAACACCTCCACGACATACTGGTCCACGGGGAATTGGTGGGGATGCGCGTGCACCGGGATGCAGGACAATCGATGCTTCAGCAGTTCGTTGTGATAGATGGTGGTGTTTGCGTGGATCACGCTGCGATCGGCGGCGTGCGGATGGGTGCGCAGAACAACAACCGGGATGCGTGACAACACTGTACGTCGAATTGCATTGGCGAAGGAAACGTCGACGCCGCGGAGGGTGAAGGTGAGCTGAGTCACCCCCGTGTGCACCTTTTCTAGTGTGGCCATGTCTGCTTTTGCTTCTTTCACTTTCACTTTTTCTTGCGTGGGTAAAGTTGATACTAGAATACGCGCAGAAAGATTATGTGCGCCAGTGAAACGAGGCGCTTCTTCGCTACTTCCCTTCTTCGTTTCTTCGTTCCATTGCGGCAATTTTTTTTTGATGCGCACAGTAACAAACACTGCCTTGAAGTTTTTTTTGTTGTTGTTGTTGTTGGTGTCGCGGTGGTCATGAACACGGTGTATTACTACAGCAAGTTTTGCGCCACGTGCAACGGGCAATTGCAACAATTGTCTCAATCGCCGTCGGTGCAGCGTGAATCCCACTTTGTGTGTGTGGACAAGCGCACGGTGGGGTCGGATGGCAAGATGTACGTGGTGTTGGACAATGGACACCACATTTTGTTGCCAACGAATGTCACGCGGGTGCCGGCGTTGATGTTGCTGAACGATCACTGCCAAGTCTTGTTCGGCGACCAAATCATGCAATACTTCCAACAGAAGTTCCAAGCAGAGAGACAGCGTGCGACGCAGAACCATTTGGAGCCGGTCGCCTTTTCGTTCGGGGCTGGCGGCAGCGCGGCGGACATTGTATCGGACCAGTACAGTTTCCTGGATCAATCCCCTCACGATTTAGACACCACCGGCAATGGAGGCGCGCGCCAAATGCATCGATATGTCGGCAGCAACCAATCGTACATGATCACAGATTTGACATCGGGCAACATTCCTGGACGGGATGGAGGAAGTGGCGGCGCAGGTGGCGGTGGATATGCAGGGCATGCGGCAGGTCCCGCGGGGATTGGTGGCGGCGGAGGAGGTGGTGCATCGATGTTCGAAGATTCCCGTCGGTCGTCGGAAGATGAAAGCAAGGCCATTATGGAAGCGCGCATCAAGAAACTGCAGCAAGAGCGGGACCAAGACATGTCCTTTCGCAGTGGTCCCTTCGCACCGCGCATGTGATCGACGAATGAATGGAGGATAGACAGAAGAGGAGGGGGGCGGGGAGGAAGTGAAACCAAAACGCACGAATGAGAACTGTTCGAAACAAATTTAAACAAAAGTCCTGCGGCACACAAGAATCTCCATCCAGCGCGCCGACACTTTCAACGCATTTCCCAAATCCTTTGTTCGTTTCCCTCTATCTTTTTTTTGACAACATCCACGATCAATATGAGCAGCGGCGGCGTCAATTTCGTCCAAGTATTCAACAATTACTTTGCAGAGTTCCTCGAAGACATCGAGTCTGTGTTTCCAGATGACGTCGACATTCACGCAGCGAAGAAGGCCATCGTCCAAATTCGCAAGGCGAATCCAAAGTTGTTGGTGAAGATTTGGCGCAGTTTTATTGCAGACAAGTACGGAGCCGAGATCGCGGCGGGCAACATGGAGTTCTTCTTGCAGAAGGACTACGCCGAAGACATCGCAGGCAATCCCAATGCCGCGCACATCTTGAGTGCCATCGATCGATTGCGCAACCCCATTCGCAACATGGGCGCCGACAACCAACTCAAAACCATGGGCTACATCCAAAACCTCACCACGATTTCCCTGCAAGTGACCGCATGAGACGACTGGCGCATGTAGTCCCCATCCCATCCCACCCCACAACACAACACGTGTTCTTGCGATGACTGTGTTTTTTTGTATATTGGTACACGCGTGTAACATGTTCATGAAAATTTAAAAAAAAACACACTTAAAACAAAGCGCGTTTTCATTCTTCACTCACGTGATTCCATCTCTCAATATTCTGTCTGTTTGTCCTCTTTTGTGTTTTCAGTGTTTTTCAGTGTTTCGAGTCGGCAATGAGTAGCAGCAGTGGCAGTGGCAGTAGCGACAACCGCACGGGTAGCAAAGCGTCGGCAAGCGGCACCGGGTCGGAGATTCCAGACGAGTTTGTGCGGGTGATCGGCGATTTCATCTCGGATTTGTGCACGACGTTTCCGGAAGTGGTGCCCAAGGTGCAGGGATATTGGAAGACGGAAGCGCAGTACGCTTACATCGAGGAGGAAGCCGACCGCGTCGCGGCGTTTCAGAAAGCGCGCCGCAAGTGTGTGCAAGTGTTGTTCAACTTTTGCAAGCAAAAGTATCCACCGCGTTTCTTTGACTTTTTGTACCAGAATGCGGAGATGTTCGCCGACGAGTCCACGGTGGACACGGAGTTTTTGCCGCGCATTTCCTTCAAGGCCCTGTGGCACATGGAAGATGTGACGGACCAAACCCGCGAAACCCTGTGGAAGTATTTGCAGCTGATCACCTTCTCCATCATCACCGACGTGGACTGCAAGGAGTCCTTCGGAGACACCGCCTCGTTGTTCGAAGCCATCGACGAGAACGTGTTCCGCGAAAAGCTGGAAGAAACCATGGAACGTATCCAATCGATGTTTGGCGCGGGCACTGCTGGAAGTGAAAGTGGGGCAAGCGCGGGAGGCGATGGAGACGCAGGTGACTCGTCGGACACGGAGAGACAGGGACAGGGACCCGCCATGCCCGACGCAGAGAGCATCCACGAACACATCTCGGGCATCTTGGGTGGGAAGTTGGGGCAGTTGGCCAAGGAGATTGCGGAGGAGACCGCCGAGTCGCTGCAGTTGGATTTGGGCGAGGACGAACTGTCGGGGGAAAATGGTGACGGCGCCATGAAGAAGATCTTTGAGAAACTGATGAAGAACCCCGCCAAGTTGATGGGGCTGGTGAAGTCGGTGGGGTCCAAGCTGGACGCCAAGATCAAGTCCGGCGACTTGAAAGAGTCCGAACTGATCGAAGAAGCCACCGACATGTTGCGCAAAATGAAAGGCATGCCCGGCATGGGCAACCTGCAATCTATGATGAGTCGCATGGGACTCGGAGGTGCAAGCGGTGCCGCCGGCATGGGTGGAGGCGCCAAGGTCAACGTGAACGCCATGGAATCGCAACTGAACCAGCGTCTTCGTCTTGCCAAAACCAAAGAACGTATCCGCGCCAAAGCTGAACTGGCCGCACAGATGCGCGCGGCGACTGCCTCCTCCTCCTCCTCCACCGGCGACGCCAAACCTTCCGCCACTTCCGCCGCAACAGGAACAACCAACAACAACAACACGTCCGTGGATTTGGGACCTGCCGCCGCACCCGCGAAACGCAGCAAGCGCCGCAAAGGCGGCAAACACTAAACACTTTCCCACCATTGCGCGGCAAAATATGACACACCGCAAAATGTGACACAAACACGCCAGTGTTTCCAAAAACCAAAAAAAATCATGGGAAGAAGGTTGTTGCTTGTTCCCATGATTGACGACTGGCCGACTGACCGACTGGCCGACTGGCCGACTGACAGATAGATGACTTACAGAAGTGGATGTCGGGAATGAGCATTTGCGACAGTTGCTTTTTTTTTGGAGTTCACGTGTTGGCGGGGAATGGACCATCTTCGCGAAATGCGCCGGTGAGGGTGGTGCGGTAGGCGTAGGAGGGCATGAATGGGACGTTCTGCGGGCGGAAATGTTGATCGAAGAGAGCTTGTTCGCGCCGGAATGTATCGGACCATGTGTCCGTCTTCGTGTCGCGGAAGATGACGATCGGTTCACTGCTCGACTTCTTTTGTTTGCGGTTGCCGTGGTGGTTCACCTCTTCGTATCCTTCTGCGCCAAACGCATTCACCAGCGATGAGGAAACGGATTCCATGGGTCGCAGTTGCACGGGCAATGCTTTGAGGGCCTGAGAGTTGTTGTTGTTGGGGATATTGCGCACTTCTTCATCACGAAACACTTCTATGCGCTGACACCCGGTGCAATCACTGTCCGACAGACAACTTTCGCGAGTGCGCGCACACTGTCCCAGCGGACCACACATATTGTGGCAAGTGTACGGCGTGTTCAGCGGCATGGGAACGTCCGACGGATTGTTGTCGTCGGAGAAGTTGCCGCGGTTCATGTTGTTGACGACCGTCATTGGTTCCCGCCGCACAGCATGGCTGTCGACCAGATAGTGGATGAGGAAGCGCACCGACCCGATCAGGACGAGACAGGCAAAAACAAGCAACACTTTCACGGTTGAACTGTCGCGCATGGATAGCGTGTGTTGGTGGACAGCGTTGGCGGATAGTGTGGAAGGCAAAGTGAAACTACAACTTTGGAGGAGAATGACGTGTCGTTGTGTATATGCGCCGATTTTTTTTGTGCTCGCAATGTAATCCCCCCTCTCGGAGTTTCGCGTTTTTGTAAATCAGGCAAACCATACAGCAGCAACTCATGGACATAGATGAAGACATGGACTTAGATGGTTCCTCCGCAATGCGCGACCGTCGGGAAGGAGGAGGAGGAGGAAAAGGAGGATGGGGAGGAACGTTCGGAAAACAACTGTGGAAGTGGTTGACGGGATTGGTGTTGGTGTTTTTGGGGACGATGTTGTACTTGGCCCAAGGCAGTCTCGTCCTGTTTGTGTGCAAAGTGGCGCAAGCCAATCTGTTGCCGACCGACACCAACTGTGCGCCGTTCACGAACCTGCGCGCGACGGTGTCGCCGATTGCGGTGAACGCCTTCCCCGCGGGCGACAACACATCGGCGAAATTGGAATTTCCGTGGCCGGACGCGCATTGGCTGCTGGACATGATGCGCCAATACAAAGCCGGTGAACATGCGCATTTCTTGGTGGCGTATTGGATGTCACTGTTCGAGGACACGGCGGCCTTCAACTATGGATGCATGAGCACGGTGTTGAACGGGTTGCATCAAACGTTGCCCGAATCCGCGCTGCTGTTGTTGGGACCCATACTCACGGTCGTTGGTGCGCTGTTGGTGTGGCTGGTGGACTTCGTGGTGATCGTGTATCTGTACTTTGCGCACTTTCGGTGGTTCTTTCGCACCAAAGTGGCCGATGGATCGTGGAAAGAGGTGACATTGTTTCAACCCGTGCAGTACATGATGGCGTGGTGGTTTTGCTCCGTGTTCTTTTGCCTCTTCTTCCTCTTGTTTCCCTTCGCGGCGCTGATTCCGCTGCTGGCGACCACGTGGTGTTTGTGTTCGGTGCTGGGATACGTCGGGATGTTGGACGGGATGGAGATGGGGGCATGGGGATTTGTGCGAGAAACCTTCCGCCAGTATCAGGGATTCGTGTTGAGCGTGGCGGGACTGGCTATGGTCTACTGGTCGTTCCGCAACACTGGCACGGCGCTGGGTATGGCGACGGTGGTGGCGTTTGTCGCGATATATGTCGGATTGATTTCGCTGGACTGGTTTGCGTCCCCGGATGCGGATGGATTGCCGCGCAGTCCATTGAGCAGCTACGCGCAAGCTGCGAAGAAGTGTCCAACACCCGCGGAACAAGCTAACGATGGACATGGATGGATCTACCATCTCTTGTTTGGCAAACCTTCGTCGTTGCGTGGAGGAGCAGGAGGAGGAGAACAGCAACAGCAACAGCAACCACAACAACATGGAGGAGGAGGAGGAGGAGGAGGGTCCGCGTCTCCAGGAGGAAGCAAACGACCGTTCTCGTTCCAGAGATGGGATGCGTTGAAGAAATCCGCCATGCACCTGGAAGAAACACTTAAAAAGAACCAACGGAGAGCAAGGACGACATAGATCCAGGGCAAAGGCAGAAGAAAGCAGGCAAGAAACAACACGGGAAAACTCAAGACCCAAGACCCAAGACCCAAGAAACAAAAGAAACATCATGCGCGGCGGCAAAGGCAAACAACAACAACAGTCAACTAGCAGCAAACAGGATGGACAGAAATTGAGCAAGGTGCCGACCGTGACCATATGCACCCCCACATTCAACCGCCGTCCATTCTGGCCGATGACCATCCGCTGCGTCGCCCAACAAGACTACCCCGCCGAGAAGATCGAGTGGCTGGTCTTGGATGACGGCACAGATTCCGTGGAAGACTTGCTCAACGGCGTGGTGCCCAATGTTCGGTACACGCGTGTACCAAATGGGGAAAAATGGAGCATTGGGAAGAAGCGCAATTGGTTGAATGCGCAAGCGCAAGGGGAGGTGATTGTGTACATGGACGATGACGACTACTATCCTCCGCAGCGCATCAGTCACGCGGTGGAGACCTTGCGCCAAAACCCCAAAATCATGATCGCGGGGTCCAGCGCCATGTACATGTTCTTCCGCGATTTGAACAAGCGCATGATTTTGTACGGCCCGCACGGAAAGCAACACGCCACCGCCGCGACATTTGCCTTTCGCCGCGCATTGCTCCGCACAACATCGTTCCAGGAAGGCGCGTCGCTGGCGGAAGAGAAGCACTTTTTGAAGAATTACACAGTCCCCATGGTGCAGCTGGATCCGCGCAAAACCATCCTCGTGGTCGCGCACAACCACAACTCCTTCGACAAGCGACAGTTGTTGGTGCAGGGCAATCCACATGTGCACGATACGTCAGTGCAAGTGGAAGAGATGGTGGGTTGCGCCGCCACCTTGTCCTTCCTTCTGGACGAGATGGGACCGGCCTTGGAAGCGTACGACGCAGGCAAACCCGAACACAAGACCGACGTCAATGCGCAATTGAACACGATGAAGACAGAGCGCGCACAGCAACAGCAACAATTGAACCAGAAGCAACAGGAGTACATGGACACCGTGAACACCCTTTTGGCCATGAATGGGATGCCTCCTGTGTATGATGGCAAAACTGGCGGTGGTGGTGGTGGTGGCGGCAGAACAATGGGATTCGAAGACTTTGCGCGCCTGGAAATGTTGGAGCGCGAAAACGCCGCCTTGCGTGAACAAAACATGCATCTGAAGACGAAGTTGCAAGACATCATCCTCGCGCGCCTGCAAGAAGCCAATGCACGCAAGAAGGAAAAGAAAGACAAAGTCCCCGCACTCACCGCCGCCACCGCTGCTGCTGACATGGTCAATTGCGATGGATTGCGCATCGAAGGTGTGTAATACTGCCGCCGACGCCATCGCCGCGACACAACTTATCCATTCCTTTCCATTCCTTTCCATTCCTTTCCACTTTTCATTCCTTTTCGTTTGGTCCCTCTCTCCACGTGGCCACACGAAAACCCGAAACATCGAAACTCCGAAAATGCTTGGTTCTGTCTCGGGTCGCGTATTCCCGTCTGCTGCTGCTGCTACTGCATTGTCGTTTCGAGACTTGGCGGCGTGCAGCAATGTGTCTCTGACGGACAAACGATCGTCGTCCTCTGTTCCAGGTGTTTCTGCATACCCGCAACAACACCTTCGTATCCCGCTGTCGCAATTGCCGATCGCGCTGCGCGTGCCGCGCTATCGATACGAGATGCCGCCCTTTCCACCTTTCGTGGACGATACCCACAAATTGTTTGCGGTGCAAATCCATTCGCCGCTGCACGTCACCATCGGCCTCTGTCTTCCGTCCACCCCCCTCGTGACAACGGTGGGGGAAGTGGAACAGGTGAGCAACGAGGAATGCGTCGAAACCAAATCCACGGATTCCCTGCTTCTGCAACCCCGCGCAATCCTGAAGTTGGCGCCGCATCGCGGCAATCGGGACGCCATGGTGGTGCATGCATTGTCGCTGTTCACTCCACATCGCACCTGGACCGTGCCCGACGTGTACGCCAGCGACGATGTCCGCCAACCTCTCGCACGCATCGCCAAGGATGCAGAGGAAATGCAACGCCGCGAATCCGCACACATCGCTGACTTGTTGCTGCAGTACGCCATTCGCACCACTGCCGTGCGCTATGGCATTGCCTACCTGCACATTCCAATGTCCCGCCATGCCGCACCCCTGACCGATGTGCATCGCAAACACATGGCGCAACGCTCCTACAATCTGTGCACGCGAAGGTCTGTATCCAACCCGCACCAAGCAGAGAAGTATTTCGAACGACACATCAACGTGAAGTACGAACGCTCCCAATTTGAAGGCATTCAACTCTATCAGCGCTGAGCAGCAGATAGAATTGCCGAGTAAGTGTGTCATATTTTGCAGTGTGTCATATTTTGCCGTGTGCTGTATATGGATTGTCGATTGTTCAATGTTAACTCATAACAAAGCATGATGTGTAACTCGTGTGCAATTGCTTTTATTCACTCTTTCTTTCTTACTCATTCTTACAACAACATCACTAACCACCTACGTTTCAACTACCGCTAACAAACAATGACGAATCATGACAACTATCTCTACGGAAAGACCATGACCTTTTGTTTCCCTCCGTCCACATGCATCATCATGCTTTGCGACTGCGCTTGACTGCGGGAGTCTTGGAGTTTGCGGCGTCGGTGGCAGCGGCGCCCTTTGCCTTGGTTTTCTTGGAACGTTTGCGGTCTTCTCCATCTTCTGCGGATTCTTGTTCCTGGTCCTGTTCCTGGCGCATCGCATTCTCCCAGCGCTGTTTCTTGTCGGCAACAAACTGGAGATAGTTCGCGCGCACTTCGTCGAGGTCGTTCAGCCACAGCTGTTCGGCGCAAGTGTTGCGCAATACCACCATGCGATGATCCAGGTCTTTTTCCTCCGCCAGCAACGAGGTCACATTCTCGACCGTCACCGCATCCATCGGCATGCGCGTGAGGTACTGGTAGGTTCCCTCGACGATGGTTGTGGAAGAGGAGGGAGAAGAAGAAGAAGAGTCTTCCTCTTCATTGGCGCCATTGGTGTCATTGGTGCCGCCGATGCGGTCCAATCCGTGCGATGCCAGCAAGATGTCAATCTCGGCTTTGGTTTTGCGGCGCAAGTCAATCGTGCCGTCCAATACCCGTTGGATGTAGCGTACCTTGTTGCTGACCAACGTCAATTGTTGGCCCAACACACGCAACATCTCTGTTTTGCGCGCCTCGTACAAGCGCAGACGCACCGGATAGAAGGCGCGCAACACGTCGGCCACCGTGTCGAATTTGCGCAGATGTTCCTCCTCGTCGAAGAGATGCATGTTGGTCGACGTGAGCGTCTTGTATAGCTTCAGCATCTTTTCGAGCTTGTTGCAGCCATGTTCCGCCGGTTCCGCCATCCACTCTTGCAACTTGCCCGGGTGGAAGATGATGTCGTACTGCACCGTGAAATCCGTATTGGATTCCTTGGTGTCCGCCACGATCGGCGCGATGCGCTTGCCCGCCTTGTCCACACCGGGGTCCATGAGTTCTTCCGTCACCTGCTTCAATGTTTCCGTCCACACGCCCACCGGCAACTCCGTGACGCGCACCGTGTTTTCGTCCAAAACCTCGTACTTGCCGCGCACCAGGAATTTGTTCTCGGACAGCGGCGTGATCGTGCCAGTGAAGCCATCGTAGAACGGCAAAAAGGTGGGTTCGTCAAACACGGTGTCGTCGGCCTCGGGCAAGAGTCGATCGCGCAACACGTCGATCAGCGCCAGCGGGTTGTAGCAAAGAATGTTGGTGCTGAACCCCGTGCCGATGCCCTCGGCACCGTTCACCAGCACCATGGGGATGACGGGCGCATAGAAGAGCGGCTCCACGCGCTTGCCATCGTCGTCGAGGTAAGTCAGCACTGCGTCGTCGGGCTTGGGAAACAGGGTGCGAGTGAGTGGATTCAATTGCGTGAAAATGTATCTCTCCGAGGCGCTGTCTTTGCCGCCGCTGAGACGCGTGCCGAACTGACCATTGGGCAGCAACAAGTTGATGTTGTTTGCGCCGACGAAATCTTGCGCCATGTTGACGATGGCGGCGTTGAGACTGGCCTCGCCGTGGTGGTAGCACGAATGCTCCGAGACATAGGCCGCGAACTGCGCCACCTTCAATTCCCGGGTCAAGTTCTTCCTGAAGGCCCCGAACAAGATTTTGCGCTGCGAGATTTTCAAGCCATCCATCATGTTGGGGATGCTGCGCGCGCAGTCGTACTTGGAGAAGTGGATCATCTCGTGGTGCACAAAGTCTTCGTAGGAAACGCGCGGGGCGCTGGTGTTCAGATAGCGCGTGCGATCGTAGTTCTCCAACCAGCGTTTGCGGTCGTTGGCGCGCTCCTTGTTGAACACGAGGTCGATAGCATCTTCGCTCTGCTCCGTCGCGAAGAATTCCACAATCTTCTTGTTGCGGAAATAGTCCCGGAACTCTTCGCGCGTGCTGGTTCCCAACCCCTTGTAGTACTTGACCGTCCAATGTCCATGGTGGTCGCCGCCTTGCTCTTTCCACTGCTCGTATTCGCCGATGTTGTAGAATGGCAGCACGTGGTTGCCGTTGCGCGCCTTCAAAATCGGCGTGTTCATGAAACAAATGAAGCCCGGCAGTTGCGCCAAGGTCGGCCAGGCGGAGGCAAACAGGTTGATGCCAAGCCCGCGGATGTGGCTGCCGTCCAAATCTTGATCGGTGAAAAACATGACCCGCCCGTATCGCAAGGAGGCGCGCACTTCCTCCACGGTGCGATATGCGCGCCCCGACTCCAACCCGAGGATGCGCTTGATGTCGGCGATTTCGGCATTGTCCGACATCTTCTTGACCGATTTGTCGCGGACATTCAGGATTTTGCCCTTCATCGGGTAGATGCCGTAGTAGTCGCGGTCCTGCGACGACAAGCCGGACATGACGGCTGCCATGGCGGAGTCGCCTTCGACCAACATGCACGTGCAGAGATGCGACTGGTGGGTGCCCGCCAAATTGGCGTCGCGCAACTTGGGGATGCCGCGCACGGTGCGCGTTTTCACCCCGTCGGTCTCCCGCTTGGCCTTGCGGTTTTCGCGCAGTTCCGTGAGGGCGCAAGCCGAATCTGCGACCCCCATCTTGGCCACTTTCTCGATGAAGCTGTCGCTGACCACACAGGTGGATCCAAATTGCTTGGACGGCGTGGTGAGGAAATCCTTCGTCTGGCTGTCGAAGGACGGGTTTTCCACGTCGCAGCGCAGGAACAACATCAATTGGCCGCGGATGGTGTTGGCGTCCACCTTGATTTTCTTTTTTTTCTCAATCAGCTTGCCGACTTTCTGCACAATTTGCGACATGATGTAGTCCACGTGTTTGCCGCCCTTGGCGGTGTGAATGCCGTTCACAAAGGACACTTGCTGGAATTCGTTCGTGGGACTCAGGGCCACGGCAAACTCCCATCGCGGACTGCTCTCCTCGTACACGCGCGCAGCCTGCTGTTTGTCACCGATGAAGAGATTGATGTACTGCGGGAAGCTCTTGATGGGCACTGTCGCGCCATTGTATTTGACGGTGATGTTCTTCTCGGTGATGGCGGCGATGTCGTAAATACGTCGTTCCAGCAGAGCCATCATGTCTGTCGACAACCGTTCGGGCATCAACCCCAGGCGCGCATAGTCCGGGCGAAAGGTGATTTTGGTGTAGGGTTTCACTTTGCTCTTCGTAATAGACGGCGTGCCGATGCTCTCCAGGTTCGGACCAAACTCCTGCACGTACTTCAAGCCGCGGATATGGTCGACCGTTTCCACACGGCCGTAGGTAGACCAAATGAGCACCAACTTGAACCCGAACCCATTCTTGCCGCCGACGATTTTCTTTTCGTCCTTGTTGTAGTTGGTCGACGTGCGCAAATGCCCGAACACCAACTCCGGCACCCAGACTCCCTCTTTCTGGACGACGTCGATGCCATTGCCGTCGTTGGTCATGGTGACCGTGCCATCCGACGGGTCGATGTCCACCTCGATGCGGCGCACCGGCACGGCGTTCTCCACCTTGGCCAACAAGAGTTGTTCCATGCGCACCACGTGGTCGCGGCAGTTCACGATGCCCTCGTCGAACAGTTTGAACAACCCCGGCACGTACGAGATGGTGCGCGCTTCGATGCCATCCTTCGCGCTATTCAACACCCAGACGTCGGCATCGATTTTGTCCACCGACCCAATGTAAGTGTCCGGATTGTCCAGAATGTGTTGCTTGTCCGTTTTTTGTTGCACGTCGAAAAACAGGGCGTCTGACGCTACTGCCTCGACCGGCGCGGACGAAGAAGAAGAAGAAGATGCAGAGGAAGAAGAAAGTGACATGTTTGGTTGCGTTTGGTTTGTTTTTGATTTCAACCGATTACACGTGCAGGAAAAAAAACAACAGACAAACAAACAAAAAGAGAATGAGAGAATGAGAGAATGAAAGAATGAGCAATGAATTGTGTTGCACCGGCAGTTCGTGTGAGTGTTCATGTGCAGGTGCGATGTAACTAATCTTCTTCGATGGAAAAGAAGAGTGCATCGTCGATGGCAGTGGTCGTATCGTTCGCTTGCAATTGGTCCACGGTCAAACTCGGTGCGGACGAGTAACGATTGCTTGATAATTCAATGCGCACATGACCAAGTTGTCGCTGCTGATTGCCCTTGCAGAGAGGACATTTGTTGGAACGCGCGAACCATGTGGACAGACACTCTTGGTGACCCAGCCATCGGCTGCAGATACTGTTGCAACGCGTGTACAAATGTGCGTCCGGAGAGGTGGTGCATCCAGCGACAATCGGTGGCGGCGCAAAGTCCAGCAGACAAATAAGACAAGTTTCCTCTTCTGCGGGCGTCGGAGGCGAAAGGGTTGCAACCACGACCGACTCTTCTCCGGCTTTCGATTCCTGCGCCGCCGCCGCATCTCCCACTTCAGAACTTCCGATCACTTTTCCCATGTCTTCTGGCGGCATAGCTTCGACGGTGGCTTCGGTGGCCGCGGCTTCGGTGGCTTCGGTGGCTTCGGTGGCCGCGGCGTCCGGGAGTCCAAACAAGGTGCCAAGTGCAACGGCAATGGCTGGGTATTCTTCGCCAATTTCATCGACGGAGGCAAACTCGCGGTTTTTCAGCTTCAGAATGCGCAGCAACACACAGAGCAGGTGTTTGCACGGTTTTCGGCGACGCACAAAGTCGGGGCACGAGCACCGACTGGCTCTGTCCGCCCCCGGAGAACACAACCACACATCGTAATAGCCGACTCCCCGCGAGGACGACACGTGAAAACTCCAGCAGTGGGAGATAGAATGGAAGGTACATCGCGACAACTGCAATGGATCATGAAAGGCACGATTGATGCGCACGCGGTGATGGAAATGGTGCTCTTCCTCAGTGTGCGAATGCCGACGTGCCATGGATGAGGATTGGGAAAGGGGGGGGGGGGAGTCCAAACAAAAGGTGATGCAGCAGTGGTGATGGTTGCGCGTCGTTGTTTTATATTTTCTTCGGGCGATGCATATCAGCAGCCGCCAACAAACCACCACTCCCCCCTCCCCATTCATCGCGCCGCTGCCCACAATACCAAGCTTTGCACCCCCCGTTTTTTTCAGGAAAGGACGGACAAACCAGAGCAGTGAATGTCGCGATTGTTGATGACCCCAGGCAAGAAAGCCAACGTGCGTCGCATGCTGCACTATGCGTCGTTGCGTGCACCCCTGAACGGATGCGCGTGTCAACACGACAAAGTGGACAAGGCGCACCTGGACGACACCAGCAACACTGTTGCCGCGCGCACATCTCGCAACATGCGCGTGGCTCAACAATTGCAGACAGTGTACCATGGCGGCAACATTCATTTTGGTTCGTTCTATTTAGGCGTGCCGCTTCACGTGGATGCGTTTGGACGGACGCCAGGCATGCCAGGTGGAAGTGGGCGACCTCCCACGAACTTTTGAAGTGGTGCGTGGAAGTGGCAGCCGCCGCCTCACGTGTTTTATTTTCTCGTCGCAAACTATCTTCTCTTCCACTCCCTTCTTCGCGACACAGTTTCCCTTCCATCATCACGTTTGTACGGTCGACCATGACACGCATTCCCGCTGTTGGCTCTCGCGCACAAGTCTGGCATGGAACTGCCAAACACACTTCCGGCGGATTGACCCGCAAGGATTTGATGAAAAACAAACACGGTCGCATCGTTTCGCGCCGCAAACACGCCACCGCCAAGCGTGAACGTCGTTTGGTGAAAGCCGGCTTCCTCACCAAAAAGGGTCACTTTGGCGCAGTGCGCGTGGATCGTGGCACTCGTCGTTCTTCCGCTCGTTCTCGTTCTCGCTCTCGCTCTCGCTCAATGCGTGGAGGTGGCGGCGTCTATGGCGGTGACATGTCTCCCGCGTCTTTCCCTTGAAGGATGCTTCCATAGCTTCAAAGCAAATGCCGCATCGTTCCTGTACGGTTCTAACTTGGTCGTGAGACGAAGGTGATGCTCGGAGTCGCACAGAGTGGCCAATGCATCCAGGTTCAGATTCGGACAGTCGCCAAACATGCAGTCGGTTTTGCGAAAACACGTGCGCAACGGTTGCCATTGCGCGCGAAACGGATCAACCAGCGACCAACATCCGTGAAACATGTTGCAACCATCAATGAGTTCCTGCGCAGGTGCTGCCATCCAATTTTCCAGAGACTGGTTGAATATCCAACAGTCGCGAAACATGTATCGGGTTTCGCGCGCACTGTGCATGGTCCACGCGTTCAACGGTTGGTTGAACTCGTAGCACCCGTCAAACATCGCTGTGAAATCTTGCACATGCGACATGCACCACGTGTCCAGTGGTTGGTTGAACTTCCTGCAATGTTGAAACATGAAATCGCACTCAGATGATTGCGTGTGCGCAAAAAGTTTCCACCCATTCAGCGGCTGATTGAAGTTTGCACAACTTCGAAACATGCCGTTGGCACGCTCCACTCGGTGCATATTCCATTGTTCCAAGGGTTGATTGAATATCGGACAGTCGGAAAACATGAACGTTGTGGATCTGAAGGAATGCGTGTTCCATCGATCCAAAGGTTGATTGAACGAGTCGCACATCCGGAACATGTTGTCGGCATGCACCACGTTGGAAACATTCCAGTCGTTCAGGGGTTGATTGAAACAATGGCAACTGTCGAACATTCCCACCATGTTCTTCACCTTGGACACATTCCATCGGTGAAGCGGAACGTTGAAATGTTGATTGCGGGCAAAGAGGAATTTCATGTTCACGACATTGCACGTGTTCCAATGTTGCACGTCTGGCACACCAGACTTGATTCTGGACCCGATCGCACTGTTGCTCCAATCGCAAAACGCATTTTGCATATTGGTCACCTGCGACGTATCCCATTCTTCCGGCGCACCCCACCGAAAATGACGCAGTTTCACTGGTTTATCGTGAAAGCATACCAACACATTCGATGGAAAAAAACAATCTGCCGACTCCAAAGCCGTAAACAACCACACTTGTTCAAATAGCTGCGCAGCGTGCACACAACGCTGGGCGAGCCAATGTTGTTGCAAGGCTCGTCTGGCGCATTCGTTTGGATGTTGTGACATATTTTGCAGTGCAGGGGGAATGGGTGATGTGTGAAGTGGACTGGGGAGTGGAGAAAAAAATGTGTTGGAAAAGATTTGTTGTGAAGGACTTAATGCTAACATCGCTGTTGCCACACGCATTTTCGCACTGCGTGGTTCACGATACATTGTGACATATTTTGCCGCTGTGGAGAAGAAACCACACTTTTTTCTCCCGGTAGAACACGACCATTCACCCACCACATTTGCAGCGCAAAGATGAATGGAAAATTGTATGGAGAATGGGACACTTTGACGTCGTCGTCGTCGTCGTCGTCGTCGTCGCAGATTTTGATTCGCGATGAACGGGCATTGCGCAAACGCGTCAACGAAGTGTACAACAAGGTTGTTTATTCGAACGATCCAAGGAAAGTGTTTGAGAATCCAATGAATGTCTTTAGCAACTGGGATGTGAGATATGTCACGGATTTCACAGAATTGTTTGCGCACAAAAACGAGTTGTTTGACGACGACAATATCAAAGAGTTTGTCGACATCAGTCGATGGGACATGTCCAGTGCAAGAAACCTGACCCGCATGTTCGCATTTTGCTCTGGATTCAACCAACCGATTGGAAACTGGAAATTGCGTTTGGTGGAAAATGCAAGTGGGATGTTCGATGGGTGCATATCCTTCAATCAACCACTGGGCCAGTGGGAAATGGGCAATTTGATCAACGCACAGAGAATGTTTGCATCATGTGCTGCATTTAACCAACAGCTGAACACTTGGTATTCGTACAGTTTGGTCAACACGCAAGAAATGTTTCGTCAGTGCGAATCCTTCAATCAATCGCTGTCCAGATGGGATATGTCCAACCTGCAAGTTGCCACTGGCATGTTTCGAGGGTGCACGTCGTTCAATGGATCGCTGTACGGTTGGAACGTGAGACGATTGGAGGATGCAGGTGAGATGTTTCAAGATTGTGAGTCATTCAATCAACCCTTGAACAGTTGGCAATTGTTACGCCTGACCAGGGCGGTTAAAATGTTTTACGGATGCAGAGCATTCAATCAACCATTGGACAACTGGAATGTGTCCAATCTGCAAAATGCGTGGACCATGTTTGCGCACTGCGTGTCGTTCAATCAACCGCTGACCAACTGGGATGTGTCCAGCGTCACAGCCTTCCACTTTATGTTTTCGAATTGTCAACAACTGCAACAAGATTTTTCCCCATGGTACGAACGGAGCGCAGCCTATCGCACAATCATCGACAATGGAGACTATGAAACCATCTTCTTCTTTTGTCCACTGATGACATACAATCTTATTTCGCCGCATGCACCACCGCCACCACCGCCACCGCAACCAGCACGTCGTCGGCAAGTGCAGATGCCGCAAGGTGTTGCCTACGAAGTGCACAGGTATGCGGAGAGAGTCATTCCGAAGGTTGCTCCGCTTCTGCAACAATTGCCACCCATCCGAGACGCAATGAACGACCAAACACTTCGTCCAGAGGACGTGTTTGTTGCCATCGGTGATGCGTTGCGCGGCTATTTTCAACGGGTTTCGACAGAGCCAAATGCACCCGACGAGGGGATTCAAGGAGTCATTTTGAGATACTTCCAGGTTGGAGGAAGAGATTCCAGCATCGACTGCACCTTTTTCGAGCAGAATTTTCCTCTGATGAAGGGCGTGGTGGACTTTGTGCTAACTTTGCCGGAACAATACCAAACCCTCTACTTCGGCGAATATGTTCAACAAACGTTCCTGGCGTACAACACTGGAACCGCTTCCAAAAGTTGTGTGCGCGGTGCGTACGAGCGCATTGTGACGGTTGTCAGTGTCCCCATTTCCATCCTGGCCAACAGTGAGGACACAACAGTCGCGGACGAAGCCACATTGAAGTTGTACAAGGAAATCCAACGTGTCTTTGGCGAAGGAATGGGAGGTATCAATCCCACCACTTTGAACAACTTTGCCCAAACCTGCATCCGCGAAATGTACGAAGGCGAAAACCTTCCCTTGACGGCGGACGAAGGCACCGAAGATGCTGTGCGCATTGCGGAATTTCGAGCAAGGGTTCCGTACGCGGAACGAACCCGTTTGCTGAAACGATGTGTCAAGGGCAAGTACGCAGCAAACGGATATCTTGAAAGTGCGGATGCGCCGCAAGCTGACGTGGAAAAATACTTCGATGATTTGAATGAAGTTGACGAATTGTACGGTGGCAAAAGTGGAAAGCGCCACACGCTGCGACGTCGCCGAACCACCAGCGGCAAAAACTCGGGCGCAACGAGTCGCCGTCGCCATCGCGCTCACCAAAGACAAACACGACGTGGTCGCAGTTGTGTGAACAACGGACATCCATCACTGCGGAACACCAGATGTCTTCGCCGCCGCTGCCATGGCAACCGCAATCGTCTCCATCTTTTGCGCCGTCGTCGTTGACCACCCTTGTGACACATTTTGCCAACCTGGACGGCGGAAGGTGGAAAAGAAAAGAAAAGAAAAGAAAAGAAAAGAAAAGAAAAGAAAAGAAAAGAAAAGAAAAGAAAAGAAAAGAAAAG
>JACCEC011530399.1_pt1 | contig 43525 bp, 43 predicted proteins | sample 7450121 | NCBI WGS metagenome assembly JACCEC01 (sample SAMN15323455, study PRJNA562643) | freshwater metagenome | isolation source: river surface water | place: USA:Blue River Watershed | collected 2017-08-18 | reverse complement strand
TGAACTAAGGGGGTTGACCCCTCACCCCAAAAGCACCCATTAAAAAAGCCAGAACCCTTGATTAGAAGGAATTCTGGCTTAATCGGAGCGGCGGGATTTGAACCCACGACCCCTACTACCCCAAAGTAGTGCGCTACCAAGCTGCGCTACGCCCCGACACAATTAACCAATGTAGCATCATTAACCAAAACTTGTCAAGGCTTTTCTAAAAAATTTTTAAAGTTTTTGCCACTTGTACCAATTCAGCCACCGCATCAACAGACCAAGACCCCTCCGCCCGACGTCCCGTATTCAAAATAAACTGCACCGTATAAGCATGGGGATAACCTTCGACCTGCATCCACAGCCAATCACTTTCAACTTCACAGGCGATTTTTTCCTCATCCATCAACTCTTGAGCCATTTGGGTCATTGTCTCCGCTAACTGACCCAACAATCGACAAAAATCATCAAACTCCCCTTGGGTGAGTTCCACCGCCCAGGTATCCCCCCCAACTAACCCTTGAAATTCTGTCGCTTCCGGGTTCCAACCTAGACGCCATCCCCTTCCGGTTTTGAGAATTTTTTCCACATTCTACCTATTATTTAAGTAAGTCAGCATCCCCCGACTGAGGAAGAGGAGTTAAACCTGAATTGGGAGGTTGAGGAGTCGGTGATGAAGAATTGGGTTTTGGAATCCTGGGATTTTCCATATTGATTCCATTCGGATTAAATAAACTCACCAAGGTATTCACTAACGCATCCCGTTCGGTTCGGTTTAACTGTTGAATCGCTTTTTGATCTCCCGCTAAAGGATTATCTCGCAACGCTTCTCGACCCGGATAATCTAAAACTAACATCGGTTCATTTACCCCTAGATAGTCGGCGAGGGTGAGTTTCCAATCTAAACGATATTGGGTCGGTCGAGCTTTAACATAAATGTGATAGCGAATTAACCGACTGATTAACGTATTCTCTTCCGCTACGTTTCCCGTTTCTTGGGAAATATATTGATTTTCCTGGGGTAAATTCGGTAATTGTTCATAAACTTTTTTCCAAACCTCCGATACTCTCACCCGTCCCGATGAAGAGGGAGTTTGTTCTGGGGGAGTTTGGGCGAGTCCTTGCTGTTCGAGAGCATCAAAAAATCCACCCAATATAATTAATAGGGTGATACTAAAAGCAACCAACAAAAAACCTAACCCTGGTTGTTTTTGAGGTTTCCGAGGTTTAAACATTATGGTTTAGATCCTGTCTGAAACTAGCAAAAACTCAAGAAACCCAGTTTCTGAACTATTACCGATTAAAGTCATTAATCTGGGTAAGAAACGCGGTTTCTGGGAACGATACCGACACCCAACACCCCAATTAACGATGATCCGCAATAATTTCAGGTTGGGTCAGTTCATCCGACATTTCAATAATGGCTCGTAAAACAGGTTTGATGGCGTTCTCATCCCCATTATCAAAGTCTTCATACCGACACCGTTTTGCCCGATTTGCTACCTGTACTGTAATCCGATAGCGATTAGAAGCTGCACTGACGAGATCAGCAGCCCGACGGGTAATTTCCGTAGAGTCAATGGTTGAACGCTTTTGCATGAAGTTATGATTTCCTAGCTGCATAGTTATTTCTATTTTATCTATTTATTCTATAGCAGGGAACCGCTTAACAGGGAACTTAGACCACTCCAGAGTTTGAACCTGATCTCTGGACAATAGGGAGGGTAACTAAAGCGTAATAAATAAAAAAATTGCAAAATGTAGCAAAACCATCTAGTCAAACGCCCGTAGAGGTGTTACGTTTTATGAACGGTCAGTAGGAAAAAATAACTACTTGACTTCGGTACACTGTCCATGAATTAGGATTGTCAAGCAAAATGCAAGCAGCGATAAATCCAACCCAAATCAATTTATCCGTTGTTCCCCAACGTCAACCTCTGAAAGTCGTGGTTTTGGGGGATAGTATTGTCTATGGATTTGGTGATCCAGAAGGAGGGGGTTGGGTGGAACGACTGCGACGTCAATGGATGTCACCGGATACGATCGGGCCAATTCTTTATAATTTAGGGGTTCGGGGAAATCGGGTGATTCAAGTTTGCGATCGCTTAGACCATGAATTTCGCCATCGCGGAGAACTACGCAACCGTTTACCCGATGTTAGTATTTTTTCAGTGGGATTAAATGATTCAGCGCGAGTCCAGTCGTTTCAAGGTCGTAACTACACGGAATTTAATGACTTTGAAACCGCCTTACACAGTATGTTAGACCAAGCCCAACAGTTATGTAATGTTTTATTTGTCGGAATGACGCCTGTAGATGAAAGTAAAATGCCGTTTCAAGGGTGTTTATACTATACCTTAGCGGATCAATTTCGCTACAAACAAGCAACTCGTCAGGCTTGTTTAGAACGCGATATTCCCTATCTGGATTTATTTGAAATTTGGTTAAATCGGGGGGAATACTGGTGGAAATCTCGGTTGTGTTCCGATGGTTTACATCCTAATGTTGCTGGCTATGAAGCGTTATTAGAAGATATTCGCCATTGGGAACCCATTCAAACCTTAGCGTATTAATCCAAACTCTCCCTAAATAGCTTAAACTGTTTTTGTTATCCTAATTCCCGATTTCTGGTTTTGTAGGCACTTGTTCTCAAACCGCTCTACACAGATCGGGCATTTTTGAGTAAAATTTAAGTTGATTATGAACCGTCGAACCTTCTTGGCTTGGGTTGGTGTAGGAAGTTTAGCGAGTTGTTTTCCAATAGCTTTAGCTATTTCTTCTGAACCGATAGATATGGCTAATTCTTCCACTCGTTCTGAGGGTTTTATCCCAGTGGGAACCCTTCAAGAACTAAAGCAAAAGGGTTCTATTTTTAATTCTAAAATTCCGGCTTTAATTATCCTTAATCCTCAAAATTCACAAGAGATTTTTGCATTTAATCCCACTTGTCCCCATGCAGGTTGTACCGTCAAATGGAAACCGGGTAAACAAGAATTTATCTGTCCTTGTCATGAGTCTAAATTTAAAGCCAATGGTCAACTTAGTGAAGGCCCTGCTCATGAAGGATTAAAACGTTATATTGTTAAAGTAGAAGGTAACGTAATTTTAGTTAAAGCCAATTAACGTATAAATTAGCCTTGGGGAGTTGAACCTTTTAAGGCTTTGATGTTTGTTAATAACGGGACTGACGGGGCTCGAACCCGCAACTTCCGCCGTGACAGGGCGGTGCTCTAACCAATTGAACTACAGTCCCTTACTGTCGTTCGTTTTTTTGCGACAATTTTTATTATTACTGCTTTTTCTAAATTTGTCAACAGTTTCTACAAAATTTTTTTGAGATCTTCTGAATCACCGTCCTGTAGTCTGTTTCCGACGGATAGGGATGAGCGAGAAGGATCAACGTTAGACTAAAAGAAAGTCATCAGGAGTGATCTGGAGTGAATCGAGGGGTTAAGCAATTAGACCAATTAACGCAGAAACAATTGGAAACTTGGGCCAAGGAAGCACAACGGCGTAGTCAATTAGGTCAGTTACCGACCTATATTCCCCAATTAGCCCAGGTCAACCCCCAGGAAATTGTTGTACAAATCCTGACCCTGACGGGGAAATCTTTTCAAGTGGGGAATAAAACCCTACGCTTTCCTTTGATGAGTGTAATTAAGCCGTTTTTATTACTCAACCGACTGGTGGAATTAGGACAGGAGGAGGTATTAAAACGGGTGGGGGTTCAACCTTCCGAGAAACCCTTCAATTCCCTCGAACAACTTCAAGCCGATGGCGGATGGCCCAGAAATCCGATGTTAAATAGTGGGGCGATCACCTTAGCCGCCTTACTCCCTGGACAGGATGGGGATTCTCGCTGTAATTATCTTTGTTCTTGGTTAAATCAAGCCGCCGATTGTCAGTTAGTGTTAGATCAAGCAATTTTGGAGTCGGTGCGTTCGGCGCCTAACCCTAAAAACCAAAGGTTGATTGCTACACTCCAAGCATCAGGTTATGTGGATGATCCCGATTTAACCCTTGATACTTATAATCAAATTTGTTGTTTATCGGCTACAATTTCCGATTTAGCACAATTGGGTTTGTTATTAGTAAAACCGCCTAATCTTAAATGGCAAGTTGCGGGTCGGATGGTGAAAGCGTTAATGATGACCTGTGGGTTATACGAAGCATCAGGACAGTTTGCAGTCGATGTCGGACTTCCCACAAAATCGGGGGTAAGTGGGGCGGTTTTATCGATTATTCCGCAACAAGGCGCGATCGCGTGTTACAGTCCTCCCCTTGATCCTGAAGGAAATTCCGTAGGAAGTTTATTTTTAATTCAAAAAATCGCTCAAAGTTTAGGGTTAAGTGTGTTTAATTAGACTGAATTAATTGTCGAATTTCATGAGCCGTTGCGGGTGCTAATAAAACTCCATTTCGATAGTGTCCAGTGGCTAATAAAATATTAGAAAAGCCGGGTAAATTGCCAATAATTGGGGCGGGTATTCCTTCAGGACGGGGGCGCAACCCTGACCACGTTTTAAGAATCGTTGCTGTTTCTAATGCTGGACACATAGCGATCGCTGCTTTTAAGACTAAATCTAAAGGTTCAGAATTAACTAAAATTTCTTGATCGTTTTCAGGAAATTCAACCGTTGCACCGATCCAATATTCTGCATTTCCTAACGGTACAATATGAACATCATTTCCGGTAATTACAGGTTCTAACCCTAATGTTCCTAATGGTTCAATACAACGAACTTGCAAGGCTTGTCCTAAAACGGGACGAATTTTAATCGGTTTTTTGCCTATCATTGCAGATTCAAAACCGGAAATTAAGGGTGTTGTTCCTAACCCGGAAGCTATCACCACCCAATCAAAATTAAAGTTTCCTACATTAGTTTTAACTTGTTGTATTTCTGGAGTTTTTAAGGTTTCTAAAGACTCGACTTTGACTTCCCATTGAAAAGTAACTCCTCGTTGTTGAGCAGCGTCAACTAACGCTAACGTTAATTGAGTTGGATAAAGTTGTCGATCGTTCGGAGAATAAACCGCACCGCACACTAATTCTATATTAATCTGAGGATAACGAGTTTGAATTTCCGTTGGGTTTAACCATTCTAATTCAAAGCCTTGGGAACGTCGAATATTAATTAAATGATGCCATTTTTCTACTTCTTCTTCAGCATAACATAATAATAAAATCCCTTGACGGTTAAAGGGTATTTTTTGACCTGTTATCGCTTCTAATTCAGGAATTAAGGTTTCATAACGCTGCATACTATACTGTCTGAGTCGCCAAGCTCGTCCCTTGGTTTTTTGGCTAATAATTCCCATTAAAACCCCTAATGCGGCTTTCGTTGAATTGGGGGTAAAGGGGTTATAATTTTGATTGATTAACCCGGAACCCGTTTCTACAGTCAGAGGATTTTGATCAATCACTGTAATCTTTAAATCGGGATTTTTGGAAAGTTCATAAGCAATGGTAGCCCCAACAACGCCACAACCAATAATAGCAATAGAAGTCATAATATCAAGTCTAAATGATGGGTGATCAAAACCTGTAGGGGTTGGGAGACCCAACCCTCTTAAGTCGGTAAACAAAATTAATTACACACTACGTTAACCTGAATCCATTGAAACACATAGAAAGCCAGAAATCGGATGTGCCAATAATTTTGTGTAGGTACTTAGCGCCTGGGTTGGGAGACCCAACCCTTACCCTAAAATAAGTTAAATTGTTCCTTTGTAATTCGGTTTGATTCATATAATGTTTCGGCAATTTCAGATAACTTTAAAACGGCATAGGCGTTATAATGATTCTCTTTTAACCGTTCTTTAACTCCTCGTTCATGATCAATTAAAACCACAATATCATTAACCTTTAATCCAGCAGATTTAAGTTTTTCTGCTCCTTTCATCACACTATTTCCCGTAATTAAAATATCATCAACGACAACGATGGTTTCACCGGGTTGAAAATGTCCTTCAATTAAACGTCCAGCACCATAAGCTTTAACTTCTTTTCGGGGAAAAATCATCGGACGTTCTAACCGTAAAGATAACCCCGTTGCGGTCGGTAAAGAACCGTAGGGAATACCCGCTATTCGGTCAAAGGTTAGGGTTTCTAAAATTTCTCCATAAGCGGCTACAATTTGATGGAAAATTTGCGGGGTTGAAATAATTCTTCTTAAATCAATATAATAAGGGAAAATCTCACCGGATGCTTGTACATGATCTCCAAAAATAATACACCCAATATCATAGAGTTGTAAAATTAAATCTCGATGGGGTTGATGTCTTAAAAAACAAATATCGGGTAGCCATAAATCACAGGTGGGATGTCCTGCTATTACCTGTTTTCGTTCTTGATTAATTTGCTCTCGTAATTTTTTAATTCCTTGACTAACGTTTTCTTGTTCTAATAATTTAGGCGGAACAGGTAATAATAATCCTGACCCGTTTAAACTTAATCCCGCCGATAAAATCGGGGTTAAATCTTCGATATCAGTTAAATCATTTTCTTCGGCTATATCTCCCTGTAATAAAATTAAACGTTCGGGTGCGGCTTGGCGGATTTTTGCTAACATATCCGGTACCATTCCCACTTCTAAACCCAATTGTTCGGGAGTTCCCCAAATTTGAGACGCATTAACTAATTCTAAATATAAAGGTTGGTCGGGTTGGGGATATTCTTGAATAATTGAAGCCGAAGGATTAGCCGTCGCACATAATATAAAAACGGCTTTATCAGGATAAACTAGAAAGGGGGCGACTTGATCTAATCCCCCATACGGTGTGAGGGTACAAGCATCAACTTTTAACTGTTCAAAGACAAAACGAGCAAAAACCGTGCTAGAATCCAGATCACTGTGTTTTGTATCTAAAATAATCGGTAGATGGGGGGGAATTAAGGTTAGGGTTTTTTCTAATAATTTTAACCCCGGAATTCCTAATGCTAAGTAAAACCCTAATGAGAGTTTATAGCTACAAACTAACTCGGAAGTTTCCCGAATCACAAAATGTAACCATTCTTGCCATTGTTCAATTATATCACTGCGATCGCCTTCAATCCCGCCGCAATTTTCTCGATTCAAAATATGACGATCCGGGTCAGGATCTAAAGCGACATACAGTAAACTATTTTGTTGCTCAATTGCTGTTAATAATTTATCAAAAAAGTTCATAGTTAAGGGTGGGTAATTAGGATGATCAACAAGTTTTTATCTTAAAAAAGATCGAGAAGCTGGATAATAAAAGAGGGATTGAAATTTTGATTGCCTTTCCTGTATGGGTTCTGGGGCTTCATCCCATAAACTTTCATAGAAAAAGAATGCAAACCCTAAGCCATTTTGTCGAGCTACTTGTACCTTGGATTGAATTTGTTGTATTCCGATCGGTCGATTTCTTAACCCGGTTAAAATTCCCACTCCGGTTGGAATTTTCCGTTGTGCTTCTTTAATTTCAGGTTGAGTTAATTCTTTAACAAAACTGGGTAAATCGGGACGATAAATCTGTACAATTAATTCATCGACTAAATTCTTTTTCACCCAACCCACCCAATCTTGAAGATGACGATTATAAGCGGTATAATAAGGATTTGGCGCAACAGAAAAAATCGCTTTCGGGTTTTTTGCTTTCACCGCTTTCTGTAATTTCTCGACAAATTGGGTAATTTTATTTGCTCGCCAACGCACCCAAGCTTCATCTCTGGGATTATTAGGAGGAGAGGCTTTTGTTTCTTGTTGATACAATTTAATTGTATAAGGGTCATAACCAAATTCAATGGGTAAACTCAAATGATCATCAAATTGAATTCCATCTACTGGATATAAGGTCATAACTTCTATTACTAAATCGATGATTAATTGTTGTACCTGATGATGAAAGGGATTTAACCAAACAACTTCTCCTGCTACACCTTCCCAAGTTTGACTTCCATCTTGACGAGTGGTTAACCATTGAGGATGATTTAAAGCTAATTCGGATGATGGGGGAGCCATAAATCCAAATTCAAACCAAGGAATCACTAATAAGCCTTTTTGATGGCTTTGGGTGATTAAATCTGCTAAAACATCTTGTCCTTGTAATCCCCGACGAATAAACGGTTGAAACCCCGCAGCTTGAGCAACTCCACTGGGATAAAAAACATAACCGGAATTCCAAACTACCGGATAAATTGTATTAAAATTTAACCGAGCGAGTTGATTGACAGCTTCCTGTAATTTAGCATGATCTCGGACAATATCACTATCATTTGTCGTCATCCAAACGCCTCGAATTTCTGGGGAAGTTTGGGGAGAAATCGTTAGACCGGGATAGGGAGATAATAAAACCGTTAACCCTATCCCCAAAACCATCAGAAAAATTGATTTTAGGATTCGGACTGTTTGTTTAGAAAAACTACATCGCCACGAACTTTTCGCCATGAAACCCAATTGCATAAGTGGATAGAAGAAATCAGCAATTTAGCAGATCAATCGGTACTTTTAGAATATGTTAATAATCTACCAAATTTTGAGGCTCTTCTCACCACAAATAACAATTTTAGACAAAATTTAAAGTTTGAGCGGGGGTAAAGTTGGGAAACACTCGGCGGAGTTGCTCAGAATTTAGCTGATATTGGCTTGATAAAATCGGGGAAATCACCGCTCTAAAATCGGTTGTTACTTTTAAATCTCGTTCTTCAAATAACTCGGATTTAGCTAAACCGGGCCATTGACCATACACTTTTCCTCCTTGAATAGCTCCACCTAACAGCCACATCACGTTCCCATAGCCATGATCAGTTCCTCCATTGCCATTTTCGTGAACGGTGCGGCCAAATTCCGACATGACCACAATCGTCGTATCTCGATAAACGTCTCCCAACCGTTCGACTAACACGGCTAACCCTTCTGCTAAGGGGTTTAAACGATTGGCTAAGACTCCTTGACCTGCTCCTTGGTTAATGTGGGTATCCCAGCCTCCCAACGCCATAAACGCCAGTTGAATACTCTGATCTCGAACTAACAAACTCGCCAGTTGTCGCGCTTCTCCTGCAAATCCCTTGGGTAAGGGTGCTCCTCGGTTTGCGGCTTCCATTTCTGCGTCTAATTCCTTGAGGAGTTGTTCACGGGCGGCTCTGCCTTCTCGATAAGCTAAACTGAGGGCATCGTTACTGGCGTAAAGTTGATCAAAAGCTGCCTTGACTTGTTCTCGATCAATGGGGAGTTCGCGGGTACTATTAGAATTAAGGGTAATATTGGCGACGGATTGAGAACCCGATAAAATCCTGGGAATTGCGGTTCCCACGCTGACTGCTTCAACGGGGGTTTGTCCGGGTAGCACACCTAATAAACGGTTCATCCATCCATCGGGAGTTTTTGCGGTGTTGGGGGTTCCCGTTTCTAGGTGATCTTGGGCTTCAAAGTGAGAACGATTAGAAATCGGCGAACCAGCGGCATGAATAAATGCTAAACTGCCTTGTTTCCAAAGTGGCATTAGGGGGGATAAAGCCGGATTTATTCCAAAAAAACCATCTAAATCTAAGGCGCCTTTTTCTTTTCCGGGTTTGGGAATGGCAATCACAGGACGAGCACTATAATATTCAGGTTCACCATAAGGAATCACCACATTTAAACCATCAATTCCACCTCGGAGAAAAATTACAATTAAGCGTTTAGGAGACGGGGAAGCTGCCAGACTTTTTGCCACCCATCCGTGAGTTCCAAAAGTAGCGATCTCTGACGTTCCTAATAGTCCTACAAACTTTAAAAATCGCCGTCTATCCATTGGGTTAGCCTCATTAAAAATCGCAAAAATACGGATCAGTTTTGTTTAGGAGTTTAAAATAATGAATAGAAATCAGATAATATTAACCGTTCTTTAGTCTTCCCATAGGATAACACAAAACCGGAATATTAAGAGGAGAAGTTTAGGATGATTTTAAAACGGGGTGAGATCGGAGCCAAGGTTCGGGAATTTCAAGAGCAGTTAGAAAGATTAGGTTATAATATTGGGCGATTTGTTTAATTCAGATTAAATTGAGGATTATGGAAGAACTCTTAACCTTAAAAAACCTGCTCCTGAAAGGAGATATTGTTGGATCATTAGCTGTTGTTGAAGAATTGGAAGAAATGAGCCGAGATGATAAAATTAATAATATTATTAGTGATAGTATTATTTTATTGCTGCATTTAATTAAGCAACAAGCGGAAAACAGAACCACTCGTTCTTGGGATATCTCCATTCGTAATTCTATTCGACAAATTCAACGAAAAAATAAACGTCGAAAAGCCGGAGAATATTACTTGAATTCTGAAGAGTTAGCAGAAGCCTTAGAAGCCGCTTATCCTGATGCTATTGATCAAGCGTCTTTGGAAGTAGAGGAGGGACGTTATCAACCGGAAGAGTTAGAAAAATTCGTTAATAGACAGGAGATTATTAATCAAGCGTTAAGGTTAATATTAGAGGGTTAAAACTCTGAAGTGAACCGGGTTGATCATCATCGTGTAGAGGGAGGCAGCATGGCGCGTCTCTACAGAGGGTTTAGGAGATTATCTCTATTATTAATTTTAGGATTACATATGAGATTAATACCCACCCCGACTATATTTAACCGCTTGACGTTCTTCAAAATTAAAATAGGGCAGTTGATCTTGAGTAAATCTAAACTGTTTTTCTAAGGTTAATCCTAATTTTTCCATAACCCGAATTGAGCCTTGATTTGCTACTAATGCCCAAGCAATTACTCGTTTAACCTCCAATTCTAAAAACCCTTTATTTAGCAAAATTTGACAAGCTTCCGTTGCATATCCTTTCCCCCAACTTTGATAAATTAACCGATATCCTAACGCAATTTCATCGGGTTGTACGAGATTTAACGCCACCGCAAAAGGATGATCAACCGCCGGAAAAAAATGTACCCAACCGACCATCGCTTCGGTTTCTTTTTCAACAACAGCCCAAACCCCAAAATTAGGATATCTGCTATAATATTCCATAAATCTCGGTAAGGTTTGAGTCTGAATCACTGCTTTGGGTGTGGGATGTCCACCATTAATATATTTCATTACCCTGGGGTCGTTATCTAAATTCCATAAAAAATCCCGATCTTCTGCGGTGAATTGCCGTAAAATTAAGCGTTTTGTTTCTAAAAAAATATCCATTTTTAGGTTAACCCTCATGCAAACTAAACTCCAAGATATCCAAGATGCCACAAAACCCAATATTGCGATCACTATTCAAAATTTAGATCATTATTTTGGGAAAGGACAGTTACAAAAACAAGTGCTTTTTGATATTAGTTTAGAAATCAAAATGGGTGAAATTGTGATTATGACTGGCCCCTCTGGTTCAGGAAAAACCACATTATTAACTTTAATTGGGGGGTTGCGTTCTGTACAGTCTGGGAGTTTAAATATATTAGGCCGAGAACTGTTAGGGGCAGGTTCAGGAGAATTAGTGAAAGCCAGACGTAAAACGGGTTATATTTTCCAAGCTCATAATTTACATGGAAGTTTAACGGCGTTACAAAATGTGCAAATGGGGTTAGAAGTTCAAGGTCAATTCTCTCGCGCTCAAATGCAGGAAAAAGCCACTGCTATGTTAGAAAAAGTGGGGTTAGGAAATCGCTTAAATTATTATCCCGATAATTTATCCGGTGGACAAAAACAACGGGTTGCGATCGCCCGTGCATTAGTCAGTCATCCCCCCATTGTGTTAGCTGATGAACCCACCGCCGCCCTCGATAGTCATTCTGGGAGAGAGGTCGTTAATTTAATGCAAACCTTAGCAAAAGAACAAGGTTGTACGATCTTAATTGTCACCCATGATAATCGGATTTTAGATGTTGCCGATCGCATTATTCACATGGAAGATGGTGCATTAATTACTAATTCTGAACTAACTCCTAATAATCAGTTAAAAATGTAGTCTTGTCATCCTCAATTTAGGATATATTAGAGTTGGCGGTTGTTACTAAATGTGCCTACAAATTTTACAATAACAAATCAATCTATTAAATTGAAGCATGAAAGTTATTTGTGTCAATCATAAAGGTGGAGTTGGTAAAACAACAACAGCTATTCATATTACAGGAGTTTTTCTGGAGACAGGAAACCGAGTGCTGTTAGTGGATGCTGACTCACAGGCTCGTAGTTTTAGGTTTTTCGCTGAGGGATTAGCACCAAAACCAGGTGGTGAAATCCTAATGACTCAAGAAGATATGCTTTATATTTTTACTAAAAGCAATCAGATTAAAAATAAAAGTTGGGTAGATAACTATGAAAAGCTAATTAAAAAGCAATCATTTGATCATGTTGTAATTGATGTCTTACCAAGTTTGGAAGAAATATCAACTTTATTAACACAGATTAAACCCGATTTGGTACTGTTAACAGTTAAGAAGGATGATATTGGTTCATTTGATGCCTTAAACGATATGCTATTAGCATTGGAGATAATTCGCCCTATAACTGCTCCGATGATCAAGATAGTGCCCATCGGAGTAGTCCTGACTGATTTTCAAGAGTATATTGATAGTCGCTATAATGATTATCAGGTGCTTGAACCTGTTGATTGGTTGCCCAAGGAAGTTGGCAATACCGTTTTCAAGCCCCCTTATGAATATATATGGAATCACCCGGGTTGCGAACATCTTTGGGATTATTACAATAGAGTTGTAATGGAGTAATACAATGACAGAAATTAATCCTAAGTCCTCAACGTTACCACCTAAAAAACGCCGTGATCCAGCTTTAACGGCTCGAAGTCAAGATGAAAAACAGAAGAAACACGAAGAGTATATAGAGAAAATTGTTGAATCATCAGTTCGGGAGTCATTACGGGAAGCAACGATGCCACCGAAACCAGTACAATTATTGCAAGCAGGAAAACTTAAGCTCAGTAAACTTAAAGAAAAGCTGCGTTCAGATGAGAAAAATATTCTTAATATCGCATTTGCTTATGGATATGATGAAATTCAACAAAATCAACTCTCACTTCAAGAACTCAGAGAGAAACTTGAATCTGTAGCTAAAGATAATGAACTGATCTCTTTTGAGATACTTGAGTCAAATCTTGATCTTGCATTCAAGTCTCGAATAGCAGATGCGTATTTTATTTATATCAATACAGGGATAGAGTTACTCTATTATCGTTTAGTTGATCAAAAAAATTTGCCTTCTTTATTTACCAATAATTAACTGAGTGAGTGGAAAAATATATTGCTTATAATCTCGCGTTGGGGATAGTTAATATTAGTCCTCAACGAAAACAAGAACTGGGTCGTGATTTTGCACAAATTCTAGGGTTTCACCCAGGCCCTCCTGGTAAAGACGGTGGGATAGATGGTGTACTTTATAGAGAAGATGGGGGCTTAATTTATTTCCAAAGTAAGCTTAGTCAATCTGAACTAGATGTTAATCATGCCAAGCTTTTCTATGCTGATATAATGTACCATCGTGCTGTAATCTGCATCATGCTTTCAGGTGTAGGATATAAACCAACTTTTATAGAACGTCTGTTCGATCATCCTCATTTGGAAAATATTACTATTCATTTATTAACACTTTTCGATGTATTAGCAAAGACAGATAAATACTATACAGCAGTAGAAGATCTGCCCCAATTAACAGAAAGTGATAAAATTGATTGGAAGCAATTTAGATAAGATCTTAGGGTAAGATTCCTATCCCCCTGAACAAGATTTTAATACCCAACCGATTACAATTCCTAACCCCCCAAAACGAACCGCTTGCCAAAAGGGTTCCTTGAAACTTCCCCAAGTGACTAAACGGCTTTCTAAATTAAATTCTAGGGTTTCTAACTGCGTTTTTAATTGCTTTAATTCGTCTTTTAGTTGTTGCGATTTCGTTTGACGAATTTGGGGTATCACTTCATCAATGCGGTTTTTTAATTCAACTTGACGGTGTTGATCGTGTTGAATTTGAGCGAATCTTTCCTGAAGCTGAATTAAAGATTGTTCAACCTCTGCTAACATTTGTTCAAGATCCTGATTGTCATCGAGATCAGAATCATTGCCAGATGGTGGTTGAGAAGATGGTTGACTTGGCATAATAGTAAAAAACCGAATTCACCCCGTAGTTGAAATTACCATAATGACCAACCTCAATTCCACAACCTCCGCGCCTTCTCACCCCTTAGAAAGCCCTCTCACGTCTAGTCTAAGCGATTTTACCCCATTAGAACTTGCCCAAGCCTTAGCTGAACGATTAGCCATCTCTGAACGAGACTGGCATCGTCTCAAGTCTAACCGCAATGCTCGCGCTGGGGAACATTTAGCGGCAGCCTTAGTCTTTCTACTCAAAAATCAGCCTGAAGAAGTAATTCCTCGGTTAAATCAGGCCGTTGGCTGGTTAGAACGCACGATCACAGCACCTCCCTGTCCCACCCATGGAACAACGGAAAAAAAACAACCCTAAGCCTCAACAAATCACCCTAAAATTGGGAGTTGAAATCGAGGAAGGCAGGAGCAAAACACAGAGACACTTCAAAGCAATAAACTCTCAACTCCCCATATATCAGGGGGTTAGAACGGATTTTAACATCTCAAAACCGTTACCAATCCTGTTGTTGTCTATAGGAGGTTGGCATTTTTTTACATAAGGTGAGTTCAGTTCCCGTTCGATTCCATTGCACACGATCAAAGATTTGATAAAGAATGTACAACCCTCGACCGCATTCATGTTCATCATGGGGTAAATCAGAATCATAGGTATTGTGGTTACAATCCATATCGTCATGGAATTGACATTGACAAGGGGGTGTAAAACCACGACCTTGATCTGATATAATCCACCAGCAATGATCTTGAATCACACAAAAGCGGACGACTACTGTTTTACTAGGGTCTAGCTTGTTGCCATGCTTGGCGGCATTGACAAGTGCTTCTTGTAGTCCAAGGCGAATTTCGGCTTGCAATTGGTCTGGAATGTCAGCCAGAAGCAAGTCCAAAATCGGACAAAGATACAAGGTAGAAGCAAAGCTAACAGTGACCCAGTTCCGTTTAACCGGACGCGATGTTAAAGCAATCACACGGAAAACTCCCTGGCAACATGGTGGATAAACCTCACACCCTGCATGGTGATAAATTCGCTCCTGCTATGGAATTTAAGCTTGGTAAGTGAGCGTGAGTACCCGTTCATTCATTAGATTACCAAAAGAATAAGAAAAAACACAATTAATTTTGAAAAATAGTGTAATTTTTTGTATTATAATTGAATTATTAAGAAGCTCAACCTAAGAAAAATCAAGGGATTTTGAAGAAAACCAGCTAAGAGAGGACTAAGATTGCAGTGTTGATGAGAATGCCAAATTAACGCTTCGCCTTTTATCTAATGGATAAATATTAGTAGCTATTGATACAGAAGACTAAATCATCAGCCATTTTTCTAGCCCGTTTGTTAATATTATTCATGTAACTTAACATTACTTTATAAAACGACATGATCACAACCCCAACAGTCACCTCTGACGTGATCCCCGGACAATATTGGCAATGGCGGGATCAATTGATTTACTATGTGCGTGCAGGGGAACACCACCCCCAACGTCCCCCCTTACTGCTGGTTCATGGGTTTGGGGCATCTACGGATCACTGGCGTAAAAATATACAAGGGTTACAATCGGATTTTGAAGTCTGGGCGATTGATTTATTAGGGTTTGGTCGGTCTGCAAAACCCAACGAAGAATATAGTGGTCAACTATGGCGAGATCAGCTTCAGGACTTTATTACAGAGGTGATCGGTCAACCTGTAATTTTAGCGGGAAACTCTCTAGGGGGGTATGCGTCTCTTTGTGTCGCGGCTCAATGTCCATCAACGGCTAAAGGTGTTATTTTACTCAACAGTGCGGGGCCATTTACGGAGACTGATCCCCGTCCTGAACCTCCTCTATGGCAAAAAATGGTTTCTAATACCATGCGATCGCTGTTTCGTCAAGATTGGGTGAGTTTTTTAATCTTCCAATGGACAAGACGCCGTTCTATCATTCGTAAAACCTTACTTAAAGTTTATCTTGATCCCCATGCGGTTACGGATCAATTAGTAGAAGACATTTATCGTCCTTCCTGTGATCCCGGTGCGGCGCAGGTGTTTGCGTCGGTTTTTAAAAGTCCTCAAGGGGAAAAAGTGGATGTGTTGTTAAATCAGTTAAGCTGTCCTCTATTGTTAATTTGGGGAGAAGGTGATCCTTGGATGAACTGTCGAGAACGTAGCCGCAAGTTTCATCAATATTATCCCCAATTACAGGAATATTTTCTTAAGGCGGGTCATTGTCCCCATGATGAAGTTCCTGAACAGGTGAATGATTTGATGCGGTCTTGGGTTTTGGAACAGTAGATTAGTATTAAAATCCAATTCATCGTAGGGGCGAGGTTACCTCGCCTCTACACGGGGATTTGTGTCCATTTTTTAGGATTAATAAATCGCAACAACGAGTTAGGAATATTGATAGCGGGGATGAATGCGGGGGTTGAGTTTGTCTTGGACGGGTTCACCGTGTTTGAGGTGTTGTTCAACAATGAGGGGAACTTCTTCGGGTTTAACGCGATAATACCAAATTTCATCAGGAGTGACTCGCACCGTCGGGCCAATATTACATTGACCTTGACAACCACTGGCTTCTAGGGTGACTCCTTCTATCTTATAATTTTCAAAAGCCTTCAGAACTGCAACTGAACCGTGTCGTTGACAGGATTGATGTTGACAAATTAAGACACAACGAGGAGTTTTATTTTCCATAAACAGTTCTGAATTACAATGGATAATGTTGTTTATATTCAATCTTAATTTAAGACAAAGGATTGATGCTTTGTACAATTTAGCTAAAAAATAGAAACCGATTTTTTGACTGATCGAGATCGAAAGGCAATAGGAGATTGCGAATAAATATAGCAAGTCTATTTGAGTAGACAAATTAAACCTATAACTCAGACAAAGATTTTCAAGTTCCTTGACTCAACCAAGCGATCGCACTCCTGATCCATTCGTCAGAATTAGTTTGTTTAACTAAGCTAGAATCTTGACTAATGGCTTGTAACGCTTGCATGACTTCAGCACCCGTATAACCGAGGGCGAGTAAAGTCATTTCGACTTCTTCCTGAATGTGGGGGGCTATTCCAGAGGGAGCAGAAAGGAGTCCCGCTTGGTTTCGCCATTCCGAGAGTTTGGTTTTGAGTTCTAGGGCGATGCGTTCTGCGGTTTTGTTTCCGACGCCTGGGGTTTTAGCTAAAACGCGAGTATTACCTCCAACAATAGCTTGAATTAAATCTTGAAGTCCGAGGGTATCTAAAAGGGCGATCGCCAGTTGAGTTCCTATGCCACTAACGCTAATTAATTGGCGAAATAAATCTCGTTCAGCCAGACTAGAAAAACCATATAAAACCATTTGATCTTCGCGGACTTGTAGGTGAGTAAAGATTTTTGTTTTTTCTCCCACTGGGGGTAATTCCATTCTCATGCGGGGTAAAATTTGGAGTTCGTATCCCACATGATTAACATCGAGTAATAAGGTGACTCGATTTCCATTTCCTTTTTGAATATCTGCAATGATTCCATTTAGAGAGCCAATCATATAAAATCTTAAAATAATGGCAATGAACTCAAACTGGTTAGCTGAAAACTCAGTTAAAATTAGAGACTGATTCAAGATCTGGGTGGGATCAAACTTAAGCTGGACTCTATCTTATCGATTAGGAGTTGAGTCATTATCCAAGGGTAAGTCCTGTCAATATTATATCAGGATATTTGAACATGGGATTCCAACGGAATCGTTTTTTTACTTGGCTTCCTCAACTGAATTCTCAAATTTTTATTTTAGCCATTGGTCGATTATTATCACAAACGGGTACAGGATTTACGCTATTTTATGCTCCGATTTTCTTTGTAAATCAAGTTGGATTATCGTCTACCGCCGTTGGATTGAGTTTAGGATTAGCTCAAATTTCAGGAATTTTAGGTCGAATTTTAGCGGGTTCGTTGTGTGACTCTCCTCGTTGGGGTCGTCGTTTTACCTTATTGATTTCAGCCGTTATTTCAGCCATTGCTTCTTTTGTTTTAGGCGTGGCTAATGATTTTATAATGGTTGTTTTAGGGAATTTATTGTTAGGTTTAGGAATAGGTCTTTATTGGCCAGCAACAGAAGCAGTTGTTGCGGATTTAACGAGCGGAAAACAACGGAATGAAGCTTATGCACTGACGCGATTAGGAGATAATGTTGGTTTACAACTGGGAATTATTTTTGGCGGTTTAATTATTAGCAATTCTGGAAACTATCGAGCTTTATTTATTATTGATGGCATTTCTTTTATTGTGTTTTTTGGGGTGATTTTTGCGGCAATTAAGGAAACTAACACAGCGTTTGAAAAATCTTTAATTCATCATAAAGGATGGGGGGAAAACTGGTGGACAGCTTTACGCGATCGCACTCTTTTAATTTATGTTATTGTTAATATTATGTTCACAGTTTATGTATCCCAAATTAATAGTACCCTGCCTTTATATTTTAGCAATTTTGTACAAGGAGGGTTTTCTCCAGGGATGATCAGTGGACTTTTTATTGGTTATACTGCCATTTCTGTTATTTTTTTACTCCCCCTTTCTCGATGGTTAAATCGATTTAGTCATGCTCAAGCTTTAAGCTTTTCGGCATTATTATGGGGGGTGGGATTTATTGTGATTGCTTGGACAGGACTGGTAGAAAATCATGCTTTAGTTTTAGCGAGTTTAGGATTAGGAATTTTAGCTCTTGCTGTTGTTGGTTATACTCCGGCTTCTTCCTCTTTAGTGGCTGATTTAGCACCGGATTCTTTACGGGGAATTTACCTTGCCATTAATGCTCAATGTTGGGCAATTGGTTATTTAATTGGGCCACCTTTAGGGGGTTGGGCACTGGATCAAAGTCCTGAAATCGTTTATAATTTTTGGTTAAGTTTGGCGTTAAGTATTCTAATTTCCCTCTTGATTTTGAAGAATCTGGATCGCCGAATCAAACTTCAAAAACAGGTTAATCTCAAGTTAGATTAAGGTAAAATTAGAGGAGCGTAACCGATGGGAAAACAATCTAAACTTAAACACAAACGGCAAGATTTGAAAAATAATCCGCCTGAAGTATTATCTGTTGAAGAAAATCAAGATCCGACCCATTTTGTTGAAACTATGAAAAAACAAGGTTATCAGTTAAAAACGATGAGTTCTTGTCCTAATATTCCCGAAAGTCAGGATGGAAAACCTCAACTTTAAAGCAAAAAGGATGGGGAAAACCCATCCTAATGATTTTGTTTAACACTCGAAATCAAAAACTAGCGCACCTTCGTCATCCGCTAAAATCTGAGAGAGTTTTGCTTTCACCTTTTCATGTTCTGGATGGGGTAAATAAACATCTCGATCTGCGGCTGTCGCGAAGGTCATAATAAATCCATGAGTGTAATCTCGATTGATATTTTCGGGACTAGAATTGATTCCGGCACTATAGGAAAGGATACCCGGAATTAAGTCTTTTAAGGCTGCTAAATCGGTAAATACCTGATCAATTTGTTCAGCAGTAACACCCGGTTTAAACTTGAATAAAACGATATGTTGAATCATGGTTCAATTTCCTTGATTTTTCCAATTGATTGTCCGGCTAACCATCCCGTTGTCCACGCATTTTGAAAGTTAAATCCTCCGGTGATGCCATCAATATCTAAAATTTCACCCGCAAAATATAACCCTGGACAACAACGACTTTCCATTGTTTTAAAATCTACTTCTTTTAAGTTAATTCCTCCACAGGTTACAAATTCTTCTTTGAAAACTCCTTTCCCTGTAATATTATAACATCCTTGAGTTAATTCTTCAATCAATTGATTTAAAGATTTATTAGAAATTTCAGACCAGCGTTTTTCTTCATCAATTCCGATAGAAGTGACTAATTGTTTCCACAACCGCCGGGGTAAATCAAAAGGACAATTAGCAGCAATTAACCGCTTAGGAAATTCCGCTTTTAGGGCTAATAGTTTTTCTTTTAACAGTTCGGGATGTTCCTGGGGTAGCCAATTAATTTGTAATGGGGATTTATAGCCACAATCATATAAAACTCTTGCTCCCCAAGCAGATAATTTAAGAATAGCTGGCCCACTTAATCCCCAATGGGTTATTAATAATGGCCCCGTTTGTTCAAGTTTTGCTTGAGGCAATTTAACCCGAACTGAACTAACCGAAACTCCCGCTAAATCTTGCAGCCGTTTATCTTTAATATTAAAGGTAAATAAAGAGGGAACCGGAGGAATAATAGTATGCCCTAAAGCTTGGGCAAATTGATAACCAGAGTAGTGACTTCCCGTTGCTAATAAAATGCGATCGCTTTCTAAAATTTGTCCTGATTTTAGTTGAATTTTAAAAGGATAAAGATTAGAATGATTATAGGAAATAGAACGAACCGGAACTTGAGTTTTAATCCGAACTCCTGACTGTTCTGCGACTCGAATTAAACAATTAACAATCGTAGCAGAATCATCCGTTGTTGGGAACATTCGTCCGTCGGATTCTGTTTTTAATTGCACCCCATGACGAGTAAACCATTCAACGGTATTTTTAGCTTGAAATCGACTAAAAGCACCCCGTAAAGCTTTACTTCCCCTAGGATAATTTTGTGCAAATTGAGTGGGATCAAAACAAGCATGGGTGACATTACAGCGTCCCCCACCTGAAATCCTAACTTTAGCAAGAGGTTGTTGTCCGGCTTCTAATAAAATGACTTGAGTTTGGCTGTGGTGAGTTGCACAATTTATTGCTGCAAAAAAACCCGCAGCACCACCGCCAATTACAATCACTTTTACCGGATGTATACTAGACAAATTAATCCTCTATTCTTCTATCACTTCAAAATCTTTTTTTTCAGCTTGACAAACTGGACAAATCCAATCTTCTGAGATCTCTTCAAACGGTGTACCCGGATCAATACCTCCATCTGGATCACCGTATTCGGGATCATAGGTATAGCCACAGACTGTACAAACATAGTGTTTCATGGTTAAATTTGTTAATCAATTACCGATTCATATTGTACAGTTTTTTGATTCCATTTTAGCAAATTTATGCAAACTTTTGTAAAGTTTAACTTCTATGAATAATCCTTTTCCTTTTAAACTCCAATTAGCGCACTTTTTCCCTTATATACATCCGCTTTTATCTTCCATATTCCCTCATTGTCTATGGAGTGGGGATTTTTCTCAACCTGAAATTTGCTTGAGCTTTGATGACGGGCCACATCCAGACTATACTTTAGAGTTATTAAAAGTATTAGATTCCTATCAGATTACAGCCAGTTTTTTTTGGTTAGGACAATTTGTAGAAAAATATCCTGAAATTGCCCAAGCTGTCTATAAAAAAGGTCATTGGATTGGATTGCATGGTTATCAACATCATTCTTTTCCCTGTTTAACGGATATGGAATTACAAAAAAGCTTAGAAAACACCAAAAATGCTATTTATAAATCTTGTAATCTTGACCCAGAGTTAATATTAGATGTTCGTCCTCCTAATGGGTTATTTTTACCTCGAACTTTAGACTTATTAACAAGTTGGGGATATCGTCCGGTGATGTGGAGTGTTGTACCAGAAGATTGGGTACATCCTGGGGTTGATATTGTAACCCAGCGTGTAATTAAACAAACCCAAAATGGGTCAATTATTGTGCTTCATGATGGTGATTATGGCGGAAAAGATGTGGCAAAAACGGCTGATAAAATTATTGCTAAATTATTAGAGCAAGACTATCAATTTGTAACAATTTCTAAATTTTGGCAGTCTGCAAAACAATGATATGATTAGCAATGTTAGGGTTTAAATTTCAGTTTACACAATGACATTATGGTGCTCAAACCGGAAACCGATCCCACCACAGGTCAACTTCGCTTAGTCGGAGATAATACCCCCGAAGATGTTAGATTCTTCCCTGGAGAATTGGGGGTATTTCCATTAGGTGCTTTTTTATTAGGAGGAGATGATACGGTTCAAGGATCATCTGATCCTGAACGAATTTATGGCAATTTAGATAATGATATTTTGCTGGGTGAAGGGGGAAATGATACCCTATTTGGAGGTCAAGGAAACGATCAAATTTTAGGAAATTTTGGTAATGATCTCCTATTTGGAGAAGATGGAAATGATCAATTTGTTGGGTTTATAAATCCAGATAACCCTTCTCAATTAGCAGGTGTTGAAGGAGATGATACGATTTATGCGGGGTCAGGAAATGATCAAATTCGAGAGAATGAAGGTCAGGATTTAATATTCGGAGGTCAAGGCAATGATGAAATCAGATCAGGGTTAGAAAATGATAGTGTTGAAGGTAATGATGGCGATGATTTTGTAGGGGGAGAAGATGGAGATGATACGGTTTCCGGTGGGAATGGAAATGATCAAGTTCGAGGAGATATTGGTAATGATTTAGTTCAAGGAAATGCAGGAGATGATCAGTTATCTGGGGGGTCTAAAAATGATACTTTATTTGGGGGAAAAGGCAATGATCAACTAACAGGAGATGTCGGAGAAGATCGATTATCAGGAGATGAAGGAATTGATACTTTAATCGGTGGAGATGGCAAAGATATTTTTGTAATTAATAGTAATCAATTGGGAAATAATCCAGAATCCTCAGAAACCATTTTCGATTATAAACCCGGAGAAGATATTATTTTTTTAACGGGTGACTTAGGATTTGAAAACTTAACGACTAGACCTGACCCTAGAACTGAAAATAGTACCATTTTAGCAACTGAATCAGGGGGAATTGTTGCTGTCTTACAAGGAATTAAACCGGATCAAATTAATCGATCTAATTTTATCATTCCTGGGATTGTAGAATTTAGTTCAGATCAGTTTTCTGTGAATGAAAATGGGGCAGCTATTAATCCGATTACCGTTGTTAGAAACAGTGGGAATGATGGGGAAATTAGCGTAACTGTGGTTCCCATTCGTACCCCCTTCACCCCTCCTGAGAATCAAATTAATACTAGCCCCATTACTGTTAAGTTTAGCAATGGAGATACTAACCCTAAAATTATTAATATCCCCATTGTTAATGATAATGTTCCTAATTATCCAGCTAATGTTATTTTAACCTTAGAAAATCCTACTAATTTTGCCCAATTAGGAACACCAAACCAAGCAACCTTAGATATTATTGATGATGAAATTACCCCAGAAACAGTGGGAACTTTAGTTAATCCTAATCCTGAAAACGCTGCTAAATTTGGTTCAGCTTTATCACGGGTGGGTAATAATTTTGTTGTTGTTGGTGCACCGGGTCAAACCAATAATCAAGGAATTGCCTATTTATTTGATGTCACCACTCAACAACCAACATTAACCTTTCGTAACCCTTCTCCCACTGCGGGAAATTCAGCGTTTGGTCAATCCGTTGCGACAACTTTAAGCGATAATGTGATAATTGGCGCGCCTCAAGATAACAGTTTAGCTCCAAATTCTGGTGCAGTTTATGCCTTTAGTACGGCTACAGGAACGCCTTATTTACTCCTCAATAATCCTACCCCTGATGTCTTTGATTTATTCGGGTATTCCGTTGCTACTATTGGCAATAATATTATAGTCGGTGCACCCAACGATTCCACCTCAGCACCCGGAGGAGGAATCGTTTATTTATTTGATGGAAATACGGGTCAATTATTACAAACCTTTTTCAATCCTAATCCGCAACCGAATGATTTTTTTGGTGCTTCCGTTGCTGCGGTTGGTGGAGATAGAATATTAATTGGTGCACCTGCTAGTTTAACTTTAGGAGGCGGACAACAACCCGGTGAAGCTTATATTTTTGATAGTGCTACAGGAGAACTGATACAAACCTTTAAAAATCCGAATCCGGGGTTAGATAATTTCGCTTATTCTGTTAGTTGGACAGGAATTGGTCGAGATATTTTAATCGGCGCGCCTGGAGATGATCAAGGGGGAATTAATACCGGAATAACATTTTTATTCGATGGGATAACAGGAGCAGTTTTACGAACCTATAACGCGCCTAAAATTGAGAATAATAATCAATTTGGTCAAGCCTTATCCTTAATTGGAAATGATGTTTTAATCGGTTCTCCGGGGTATGGATTAGCGAATTTAGGCGGAACATTCCGTTATGAATTAAGAAGCGGAAATTTACTGCAAACTTATTTAAGTCCTGTTACGGATAATTCCGATACCGACTTGAATTTTGGAGCATCTGCCACCAGTGTTGATAATGTTATATTGGTGGGTGTCCCTAATTTGGATACCTCCTTACCCAGTGTTGGTGCTGTTGATCAATTTGTTTAAATGCGGAGTACCATGAAAAGAAAATCTGTCCTGCGCCATTTTAAATTATTCATTCTTGTTAGTTTGGGAATTATCTTAACTCAGGACTATTTCCCTTTAATTAATCCTAGTTTAGCTCAAAATCCTAAAACTTTTGAAGATATTCAAGGTCATTGGGCACAAAACTGTATTGAAGAATTGGCTCAAAGAAAGATTGTGAAGGGCTATTATGAAGATAACACTTTTCGCCCAGATGAACCAGTGAATCGGGCAGAATTTGCAGCCATTCTCAGTCAAGCATTTCCGAAAATTACTCGAAGAGAAAAAGGTGTTGATTTTGTTGATGTTCCGACGGATTATTGGGCTTATAATGCCATTCGAGATGTGCATCAAAGAGGGTTTATGTCGGGGTATTTAGGCAGTGTTTTTAATCCTTTATTAAATATCCCTAGAGTTCAAGCATTAGTGTCTTTAGTCAATGGTTTAGAGTATAAATCTAATCAAGTTTCTCCTCAACAATTAACCAAAATTTTTGAGGATGGATCTGATATTCCTGAATATGCTAAAAAAGCGATCGCAGCCGCAACGGAAAATTGGTTAGTTGTTAATTATCCCAATGTTCGACGATTAAACCCTAATAAACCCGCGACCCGTGCAGAAGTCGCAACGTTTATTTGTCAAGCGATTTCTGAAGATCAAAAACAAGCTTTAGTACCCACTCAATATATTGCTAGAATTTCCATTTCAGATCCTCTAAAAACTGATTCAGAAGAGGAAAAACCGAAACCCTCAACCCCTCCAGTTACGATGCAACCTCAAGGGATGCCTCCCCTTGAATCTCGACCAGAATCCTATCCTGATATTAAGGATTTAAAAGTACAAAGAACAGCAGAATTAGGCAATACTAAAGCCGAATTATTAGCCGATTCTAATCATACAATTCAATTAATGCAAATTAAAATTACTCGCAAAGGAGAGTTAATTACTGAAGAGGTTATCCCCCTAGCTAGTATATCTCATCCAGGGGTAAAAACCGTAAAAAATGGAAGAGTGATTGATTTTAAGGTGTTAGATTTAGACGATGATAAAGAACCTGAAATTTTAGTAGATTTGTTAATTGATGAAGATAACACTCGTAAAAGTTACTATTCGATGATTTATCGATATAGCCCCATCAAAGAAGAATATAGAGATGTGCAACAAAAATGGGGTTTAATTTCCTATCGACTCCATACAGAAAACGGCAATACTCCGCTTTTAATTCATTATGATCAACGCTTTAGCCAGAATTTTCAAGCTTATACTCCCGAACAACTCCCATTACAAATTTTTCAATATCAGTTTGGAGAATTTCAAAATGTCACTCAAAAATATGGGGAACTTCTCAAAGAACATAACTCTATTTTATTGCAAGAAATCAATAAGCGTCGTCGTTTGAAACAAGATTTAAAAGCAGGGGTAGCCGCTTATTTAGCCCAACAGTATTTATTAGGTGAAGCCAACGCAGGTTGGAAAACGATTGAAGAATTGTATCAAAACCCTGACAGAAATCAATTTTTTCCTCAACTTCGCCAATGGTTGAAAAAGACAGGATATATGGAGGGATCTTGATGAAACATTTTATGATAGCTTAAGACTTGCTATATATCATTCATTTTCAAACCATGATTAATGCCAAACTAAAACCAGACTGGGCAGGAGAAGATTTTCTGTCTCAAATTGTTAACGTTTTAATTCAAACTAAACCGCTTTATAATTTAATGAAGCGTCAAGCCAGAAAAGTGTTAATTAAAACAGCAGAAAAAAATGGAGTTCAGTGGCGGAAAACTTGCCAAGAATTAGATACATCGGGAGCGAAAGAACTGTTAGAAAGTGTGACTAATCCTCATATTAAATATCCCGATTATTATCAAGTTCCCTTTCATGCTTATGATGAAGGAAATCTCTGTTGGTTAGCCGCCTTTGAAGCCGAACCTGCAACAAAAGCAATGGGGTTACGAGTTTGGCCGAAAGAACAAATAACCTGGGAAACCGCAGAACATCGGTTACGGTCTAGCTTCCATGAAATCTTAGGCAAATATTGTCCTGAAAGCGTGGAGAATGTGTTAGATATTGGTTGTTCTGTGGGGATGTCAACTCTGCCATTACATCGTTATTTAGTTGAAAAATATGGTCATAATATTAGAACAGTGGGGTTAGATTTATCACCTTATATGTTAGCAGTGGCAAAAATTCGGGATACCCAGAAGGAAATCGCGGAATGGAGACACGAACTCGCTGAAAATACGAGTTTTTTTGATAATAGTTTTGATGTTGTTACCTTGCAATTTTTGTTACATGAACTCCCGCATAAACCCAGTCGAGATATTTTTCAAGAAGCACTCAGAATTTTGCGTCCGGGGGGGTGTTTAGCTATTGTCGATAATAATCCTAAATCGGAAGTGATTCAAAATTTACCCCCAGCGTTATTTATTCTGATGAAAAGTACCGAACCCTGGAGCGATGAATATTATACTTTTGATGTGGAAGAAACCTTAAAAGAGGTTGGGTTTGATTATAAAATAACCGTTCCCAGTGACCCCCGCCATCGCACCATTATTGCCATAAAACCCTAACACCGTTGTTGCACTTGAGTGCAATCTTAATTTTGAAATGTTAGGATTTAATCTTACCAAGGACTACCAATTAACGTAAAACCTGCCCAATAAAAAGGATGAGATAAATTTAGATTTCCCCGCGATGCAATTTCTGGGGGAAGGGGAATTTTATTGGCTTTTGTTCCCGTTTCATCAATTAAATAACCCTGTTGTAAACGGACTTTTCCTTGTAACATTGCGAGTTGAGCTTGTCGCAATGCTTCTGCTTTAATGGGACTTGTGGATAACGCTTCATAAAACGTATTCATTAATCCTAATGTTCCGGCATCACTGACATACCATAAACTTGCTAAGGCTGATTTAACTCCGGCTTGAACCGCTAACCCTGCAAACCCTAATTCGGCTTTTTCATCTCCCACAGCCGTTGTACAAGCACTCAAGACTAATAATTCAACCGGAGGCTGATTTAATCTCAAATTTCTAAGTTCATTTAACCGAAGTTTTTGATCCCAAAATTGAATATAAGATTGGTCAGAACCTCCGGTTTGGAATTCTCCGTGTGTGGCTAAATGAACAATTGAATATTGATGTTGATTCCGTTGTAAAGTTAGATTATTAACGGTAAATTTTTCATTTAAAAATGACTTTCCTTGCCAAATATTATGATTTAAAATTAAGTCTAATTCTATGGGAACGGCGGGAAGAGGTTGTTGATTGGAATTGGGAAAAATAGAAGCTCCCATAGCTAAAACTTTAGAGTTTTTAATATTAACATAACGGGTATCTGTTAAACTTAAACTAGGGATTAATCCTAAACTATAGCGTTCTAATAAAAATTGTTTGCCATCATATAAAGCCGCTAACGGTAACGTTCTTAATCCCGTATCCATTGAAAAAACCAGGGTATTAATTCCTTCGGCTTCTAATTGGGCTTCCAGAGGTGCAATTAACCATTCATATAACTGTTTACCATTTTCTTGATAGCGGGTATCTTCTAAGTTTTCAGGGGAACGAATTTGATTAGAAAAGGTTCGGGCAATTTTTAATACTGTTTCTCTGGAAACTGGAATACTTTTAAATAGGGGCTGTCCTTCGGGTAAAATCAATCTTAATTCTAATTGATTTGATTGAGCCGATACATAAATAATAGCAGGTTTATAATTGGTTAATTTATAAATTTCATTCAATGTTTTACGAATACTTTGATCGGTTACAGGCGGATTATTTAAGTTTGATCCTAAATAGTTAGAAAATTCAATTCCTCGGAAGGTATCAATTTGAGCTAAGGATGAAATGACAGAACCTGATCCAATTTGATCGGTGGGAATGGTGGGAGTATTTAACGGAATAATTGGTTGCTCTGAGGTTTCTAAAGGTTGATTGGTGTCTATAGAAGAGGAATTCGAGGAGGTTTCTGAAGTTGAATTTAAGGAGTTATCCGATGGAGAATTGGTTAAAACTGGAGTGGTATTCTCATCGGTTTGAGACGGAACAGGCGGGGTTGAACTCTCTGAATTATTGCCTTGTAATTCAGAATTAATTTGATTAACAACCGCTTGCGTTGCTCCGGTTGTTGAATTAGAATTAGAGTCGGGATTATTTGAGGGTAAAATCGTGACTAAATTGCCATCAGTAATCGCTCCAGTTGTTCCATTTAAAGTGGAATTTCCAACCGTAAAAGGAATATTAATACAGTTAGATGTTTGACAATAATCGCCGCCTTGTTGAATTACAATAGACCCCCCTTCTTCTGTGCCAACACTGGAAAGACTCGCATTCATTTGGTTACGACTGTTAAAAGTTCCTGTGACTCTTAATAACCCCCCAGTGACAATTCCAATATCGCCACCTTGGGTTTTTCCTTCGGTACGAATGGAAACAACATCAATATCTTGGGCGGAATTTAAACCAATATTTCCACTGCGTCCTTCAGGAGAACTTGCATCCAGTTTTCCGGTATTGATGCGATCGCCTGCAACAATATTAATATTTCCTCCTCCGTTTATTCCAACTGTATTTAAGTCTCCTGTTTGGATATTTCCTGTTAAACTATTCAGTGTAATATTACTACTAATTCCAGAGGGAGTTGTGGCATTAATATGATTAGTTTGAATCCCGGTGTATCCACTTAAATTAATTCCTTGGCTTTTTTCTGCCCCTTGCAATGTTTGTAGAGTTCCGGTGGAAATTTGACCTTGAGAACTGGTGAGATTAATGCCTCGATAAGCCGTAATATTTCCGGTAGTTAGATTTCGGGGTGCAAATAATTCAATGGCGACTAAATCACCGTCTACCGAGGAATTATTAATTGCTCCGTTAACGTTGATGCTTCCATTGCGACTAATTAAATTAATATCCTGACCATTCGGGGAAATGTTTTGACTGTCTGTACTATTTCCCTGAGAATTAATATAAATTTCTCCCGTTTCGATCGTTCCTAATGCTGAAAGATTAATATTTCCTCTTGCTTGATTTCCTGAAACTAATTGTAAGGCTCCTGTTTGAATTTGTCCTTGGGAACTACTAATTTGAATGGTTCCTCCTTGGGTACTGATATCCCCAATTAAAATATCTGATGCTGCAGTTAAAGTTAAAAAAGCGTTATCAAAACCTATAATAGAACCTGTCCCTAATATCGATTGTGCTTGTAAATTAAGCGGATCATAAATGGTAAAATCTCCCGCTAAAGTCAAGGAATTGGTACTATCAGAACGACCAATATTAATCAAATTAAATCCATTGGCAAAAGTTTCTAAATCCTTCTGGCTAATATCGAAACTTAAGGGATTTTCTGAACCTGCTACGGTGATTGCTTGTGTGTGATCACTCGGTTTTAAACTCAAGGTTCCTAAACCTTGAACCGAGTTTAATCCTCCTAATAAATTAATGTCGGTTCCTGTTAATTGAATTGTCGCAGATGTAGAATTTCCGGTTGATAGCTTTTGGGTCGAAACCACTCCAGATTGACTTGTAATTGAAATATTTTGACCGTTAGTAATTAAGGTTCCTAAACGAATATTTCCGTCTGCTAATAGGCTCAAACTTGCATCATCTAAGCCAGTTAGAGTATAAAATTGTTCTCGTAATGGCATCCCACTGGCAATTAAACCTTGAGGAGATTGAATGACAACGGGATCTTGAAACGAAATATCTCCAGCGACAAAAATTGTACCATTGCCTTGAGAACCTCCGATCACAATTTCCTTAAATCCATTGGCTAAACTGTTGAGATCACGGGAAGTTAAATTTAAAGTCAGTTCAGAATTATTATCTTGACCTGCAATTTCAATATCTTGAGCGTTTGTTGCAGGTTGTAATAAAATTTGACCTTGACCTTGAATAGAATTTTGACCCCCTTTAAAGTTAATTTCATCACTGGTAATTTCAATGTTTCCGGTGGCGGTTTCTAAACCATTAAAAGTTCCTGTACGCAGTCCTTGAGTTTCAACCCCTAACTCGGCATTGAGAATAATATTGCCTCCGGTTTCTTGACCTCTGGTATCTATTAAATTAGTGGTCAACATTCGAGGAGTATTAACTAAAATATTTCCTCCTGATCCTTCAGTTGAGGTGGCATCAATACTATAGGAATTTCCTTCTAAAATAATATTACCTTGAGAACTTTCGAGGGTAATATTTCCGGCTTGAGTGCTACCAGAGGTATTAATTTGATTCGTTTGAATTCGGTTTAATGTACTCAGATTAACTGTTCCTCCACTGCCATTTCCTGTAGCCAAAGTATAAATTGTATTGGTAATAATATCCCGATCACTTTCAATTGTTAAATCCCCACCCTTTTTAACCGCAGAAGTTGATAAATTTTCGGTACGAATTCCGCCATTATTGGTTGTTTGTAGGGTTAAATTTCCGCCTTGAGTGGTAATATCTCCTGTGATGATATTAACTCCCGTAATCACAAGATTAGCACCGGATGTAAGCAGGGTATCTTTAGAATTCATTGTAAATCCCCCACTCCCCGATTGATCGGCATCAGCAGTAAAAGTTAACGTTCCTGTTGTGGCAGGAAATCTTAATTCGTTATCTTCTAAATCAGCAATGTTAATATTATTTTTAGCTGCTAAAATAATATTAGATGTTTTTGAAAAATCTTCTAGGGTTTGATCAGATAAGGTAAGATTAGAATTATTTTCCTCCTCATTCCCAATATTAATTTCTGTCGCATTAATCACTAAACTTCCGGGTGTTCCTAGGCTTCCTTTAAGATTAATATTCCCTGCTATATTCAGATTATTTTGGCTAAAAATAGTAACGAATCCGCCTAATCCTTCACGGGTTGGAGTCTGGGAAGCTCCTTGAGCACTAATATTTCCATAAAACCGGGTTAAATCTTGAGAACCAATGCTCACCCGTCCTCCACTTCCTTGAGTTAACGCATCGGCTAAAATCGTGGATTCTTCACTAATAAAAGTGCGGGAAGCATTAGGAAAAAAAGCATTTTCTTGACTATCACTCCCAATTCTGATGGTTCCCCCACCATGAGCAGCAGAAGCGTCTATTTCTGCATTAGAAACTTGAATCTCATTGCCAATAATATTAATTTGAGGAAGAGTTGAAGATGATGAATTTGAACTGGTATTTCTAGTATTTAATAATCCAGAAACTAAAGCTACCCCACCTTGAGAGGGAAATTGAGAACTTGCGGCTGCTAATTCTACGTTACCATCGGGTAAAATATTAACAATAGAAGCTTGATTATTGTCTCCTTTTCCTGTTAATAATTTAGGTAACTCAAGAGGAGTAATCGCCGATTGTTCATTGTCTAAACCGGGATCAACGGCTTCAATTTCTAAATTCAGTAAATAGCCTTCTTGACTAATTCTAACTAAATTATTTCCTTCAATGGCAGCAATGGTAATTTGTCCACCGGGTGCGTTGAGAGTTCCGGTATTGATCACATTTCCACCCACTAAACTTAAGGTTTGTCCATCGGGAACCGTCAGTTCTCCTGAATTAATAATATTACCCGGATTTGAGGTGGAAAATAGAAAAGAATTCGGTTCACCGGAAAGGCTATTATAATTATTATCATCTAAGGCATTAAAAAAGCCAGAATTAAATCCAATTCCTGTAGCCGTTGTAGCGGTAAATGAAGCGGGAACATCTAAACGTGCTCCGGCTCCAAAAATCATCCCAGCCGGATTTAAAATAAACAGATTAGAATTGCCACCCGTGACTTGAATTAACCCTTCAATAACAGAAGGTTGTCCTCCTATGACACGAGTTAGAATATTTTGAATTGAAGGGTTAGAAACAAAATTAGCAGTTTGACCGGGGGGAACGTTAAATTGAGTAAAACTATGAAATAAATTTCCTCCATCGGCTGACAGTTTACCTCCGGTAATATCAATGCGGTTTTCAACAGAATGAGTCAGGGTGTTGGTACTATTCGCTTCAGGAATAATAGGTTGCGCTAAAACTTGATTGATAGAAAGATCAACGTTAAAATAACCCAGGAATCGTTCTGGCAATTGATTCATTCCAACCGTCCAAAATCCTGCTAACGGAACGGAAATTAAAATTAATTTTAAAAAGTGTCCAGGCTGCATAGGGGTTTATGGCTTAAATAAACAATCACTGAAAGGGAATCTACAACGTAGATCTCGACAGAAGCTACCCAGATGAACTATTCTGATTGAAACCGAATTAATAATATTATAGATTGAAAATCAAAAGTATGCGTTTAATTGGTCTAACTGGGGGAATCGCTACAGGGAAAACGACTGTATCTAACTATTTATCAACCGCTTACCAACTCCCGATTTGGGATGCAGATTTATATGCGCGAGAAGCGGTCAAACCCGGTTCACCCGTTCTCCAGTCTATTGTTAATCGTTATGGGAACGATATTTTATGTTCTGATGGTAACTTAAATCGTCAACAATTAGCGAGTTTAATTTTTTCAGACTCATCAGAACGAACCTGGGTAGAGCAACAGATTCACCCCTTTGTCCGTGAATGTTTTGTTAACAATATTCAACAATTAAAAACAAAAACAATCTCCACTGCTAATATTATCTATTCCCGATCTGCGGATGGGGTTTTAGTGATTCCGTTATTATTTGAATCTCAGATGACAGATTTAGTGACTGAAAGTTGGGTGGTTTATTGCCCACCTGAACAACAATATTTAAGGTTAATTGAACGGGAAAAAATCAAGTTTAATCGGGTTTTAACTGTTGAAGAAGCTCAAGCTCGAATTCAAAGTCAAATGTCTTTAGAAGCAAAATGTCAACGGGCAGATATCGTTTTATATAATTCTTCAACCCCAGAGGAACTTTTTAAACAAGTCGATACAGCGATTCAAAGTTAATAGATTAACCTCGATTACAACTGATTGAGAATAGCGGTCTAACTTCTATCAACAATTTATCCGGGTACGCCAAAAGCCTTTAAAATTATTTATCAATGACTAATTCCATTGATATTTGACTCAAAATCCGATAAACTAAAATAAAATACGAGAGGGAAATACTATGACAACCTCTGTACAATTTGTTGATGGATTAGATGAAGAAATTAGCGGGATTAGCCTGCGGAAACTGAAACACTCCCAAACCAAGATTGTTGTTTTGGTTTTTGAGCGTCTTCAAGCCATCGAACGCTTAAGAGCGTATCGCAAGCAAATCACAAATTTGTGGTTACGCGATGAAGAAGGACAAATTAAAGTCACTCCTAGTGGCGTTAAATTTTTCTATGCTGGAGATGAAGATCTATCTAAAGTTGAATGTTCCTTTGAAGTAGACTCAGAAGAAATCTTTGAACGAGTCATGCGGTTTTTATACCGTTATGCGGATGAAAATGGATTTCAATTTCAGTCCACTTAATGCTCCCAAATCGATTGATCTTGACTTCTTAAAATGCTGAGGTTGTCAATGCCTAAACTCATGATTCAACAGTTAGCTGCAGAATGGATTACTCCTGAACGATTTAAACCCTATGGGCAAGTTATTTCAGCCTCGGCTGATGATAAAGATTATGACGAGGAGGATGCCCAACTGAACTTAAAAAATGGCATCCCTCGTTTTTATATTATGCGACTTCAACAAAATGGTTTAAAATTTCATCAAATTACCCGCCATGTTCAATGTACTCAATGCTTAGGATCATTAGAGGGAAAAGATTGGTTTATCGCCGTTTGTCCGCCTTCTCAAACGGACGAACCTGCCTTAAATGATTTAGCCGCTTTTCATATTCCGGGTAATTGTTTTATAAAATTAGAGGTGGGAACTTGGCACGCAGGGCCTTATTTTACCCATGATACGATGGATTTTTATAATTTAGAATTAGCCGATACAAATTTGGTGGATCACTTTACCCACAATTTTGCAAAAAGTCATCAGTTAGAATTTGAAATTTTAGGGATTTCCTGATATAAAGGAAATAATCATCACGTTTTTGGGGATTAGTTATTGTCCATCCTTAATTCCCGAACACCCATAGCCCATTCCCTATTTCGCCAACTGTTTCAAAGCTTGAAACGTGAGGAAGAAAAAGCCTAATGAACCGATCACTGTAATCACTTGAGCAATTAAATTAGCCGTTGCCATTTCATCCATTGTTCATTCTCCAATCAATGTGAACTTAAGAACTCCTATTCTAAGTTTACCCGATGAATAGAACCCCTGTTCTAAAAATTTAGAATCATCCGTTTCTGTGTTGAGAAATAATACAAATCTGCGTGATCCTAACCCCAAAGATGTTAAAACAAAGGAAAAATCGCCAGGAGAAAGCTGAAGATGCAATTTCAAACTGCAATGCAAGAAGCTTGTTACAATAAAGTTGCCACTTGGATGAGAGAATTATACGGTAAATTCCCTTGTGCCAGAGAAGATGTTCCGGGGTTAGCAATGGTCATGGGTTCAGCATTAGTGGAGGTCTTTGTGTTTCCTTGGGAAAACGATGATGCTGTGATTAATACCCGCTCTTATGTTGTCACCGATGTGGAACTTTCCCCAGATTTATTACATTTTTTATTAAGAGAAAATAATATCATGAGATTTGGGGCTTTTGGAATTGATGAACAGGGAAGTATTGTTTTTGAACATACCATTGTGGGTTCAACTTGTGATAAATTAGAGTTAGAAGCTTCGGTTAATGCTGTGTTAGGAATTGCCGATGACTATGATGATAAAATTGTAGAGCGTTGGGGAGGAAAAAGAGCATTAGATCGCATCGCCAGTTAAACATTCTTTTGTGGGCGGTTTAGGTTCTATTGATGACATCTAAAATTAACGTCATTAATCCGCCCATCCTGCCTTCTAACTTCTGATATAATCAATTTTATATTGCCTTAAACGATCTGTTTATGTCTTTTTATCAACAAAACCTAGAAGCATTTCTGCAACTCCTACAGCAACAACCTCAATTATTTACTGAATCTAAACGTCAAGAATTACTTCGATTAATTGAACCCTTACCCGATGATATTGAAACTTTATCGGTGGCGATCGCAAGTTGGTATGAAAAAGAGGATGAAATTGTAGATGCTCAGTTAGAAATTTTGAATCAGTCTCTTTTAATGAATCAAGAACCTCAAGATTCTGCGATCGCAAAATTAGCACTAGCTCGTTTCCCTAGAGGAAATAATCAAAATTTTCCTCAACTCAATCAACCGTTAAACAAAGAAACCTTAAAAAACGTAATTCAACAATAGATGCGGATGGGATTAAGTCAATTAAAGTACAGATGACCCATTGTTCAACTTAGCTTAAATTGGCCCAACACTCATGAAAATTAAAAATTGATTGCAAAAATTAACAGATAAAACGGTACAATAAGTTTTGTTCAGAAATCGCAGTTTAAGTTAAAATCCCAAATCTTGGTATTTGTGATTCAGTTTGGGGTGAAAACAAAACTGAAGATGATTTACAAGGTCAAATCAAAACGTTCGTGCAATTATCTAATCGTCCTAACCAGTCAACTCTAAGCACTTTACCTCGTACAACATCAGAGTTACCCTTTACGCTTCAAGATGTGAAAGCGGCAATTCCCGCCCACTGTTTTGAACCCTCGGTCGGGAAATCTTTGAGTTACTTCTTCATTGATATTTCCATCATTGCTGGTTTGTATTTCATCGCCTATCAACTCGATTCTTGGTTATTTTTTCCCATTTTTTGGGTGATGCAAGGAACGATGTTTTGGGCGTTATTTGTTGTGGGTCATGATTGTGGTCATGGGTCTTTCTCCAAAATCAAATGGCTGAATAACTTAATTGGCCATCTTTCCCATATTCCGATTTTGGTTCCCTATCACGGTTGGCGAATTAGTCACCGAACCCATCACGCTAATACGGGAAATATTGACACCGATGAAAGCTGGTATCCGGTGACAGAAACTAAATTTAATCAGATGCCTTGGTATGAAAAGCTATTTCGCTTTTATATTCCTTTATTGGCTTATCCGATTTATTTATTTCGGCGTTCACCTAACCGTAAAGGATCTCATTTTCTCCCCAGTAGCCCTTTATTTAAACCGTCGGAAAAAGGGGATATTATTACCAGTACAGTCCTTTGGATTGCCATGGTTGGTTTTCTAGCTTTTCTGACGTTTCAGTTTGGATGGCTATTTTTTGTAAAATACTATTTCATGCCTTATTTGGTGTTTGTGATGTGGCTGGATTTAGTCACCTATTTACACCACACCGAAGATGATATTCCTTGGTATCGGGGAGAAGATTGGAATTTCCTCAAAGGAGCTTTATCCACCATTGACCGGGATTATGGATTTATTAATCCGATTCATCATGATATTGGAACTCATGTCGCCCATCATATCTTTTTGAGTATTCCCCACTATCATTTAAAAACAGCAACGGAAGCGATTAAACCCGTTTTAGGGGACTATTATCGTTTCTCCAATGAACCGATTTGGAAAAGTTTTATTCAATCCTATCGGTCTTGTCATTTTGTTTCTGACGAAGGTTCAGGAATCTGTTATCAATCCGGTTGGAATTCTAAAAATCAGTAATTAATCGTAGGGGCGGGGTTTTCCTGCCCAAATTCAGTTATCAGTCATCAATCGTAGGAGTGAGGTTTTCTCGTCCAAAATCAGTTATCAATCATCAAGGGATGAAACGATAATGTTAAAGAGGATGTTTAACATTATGGAAACAAGAGAAACCGATCTTAAACAGCAAGGAAAAAATCCGGCTAAAATCAATCCGTCCTTGGGAAATCCCAGGGACGATCATTTATTGAGATCTTCTTCTCAATGCTATGATAAATTTATTCAACAAATTATCGTTTTAAGTCAACAAGAAAATTTTTCATTAACCGCTTTAATCAATCGCTATTTAATGATAAATTATCAACTTAAATTAGAGCAAATTGACAAGCTTAAAAATTGGTTGGATGGCTTTAGACCGTTTAAACCGATGATTGTCACCGAACTCAAAAAACTTTATGATGTCCGATTTACTTATAATTCTAATGCTATTGAAGGCAATACTTTAACTCAAAGTGAAACCGAGTTAGTTTTAACTAAGGGAATTACCGTTGGGGGCAAAACCCTCGACGAACATTTAGAAGTGATTGGACATAAGGAAGCGATTGATTATATTGAAGGTTTAGCCCAAAAGGATACAGAAATTAAGGAATGGGAAATCAAACAAATTCACAATCTAATTCTCCGAAAAATCAACCCCAATGAAGCGGGAAGTTATCGGACTTTAGATGTAATGGCGGCCGGAACCAATTATCGTTATCCTCCCCATTATTTACTTTCTCAATTAATGAGAGATTTTGTGATCTGGCTCAACTCAGAAGTGGCTTTAAAACTTCATCCAGTCGAGTATGCAACGATGGCTCATTATCGTTTTGTTTCGATTCATCCTTTTCGAGATGGCAATGGTCGAACGGCTCGATTATTAATGAATTTACTGTTAATTCGTGCAGGTTATCCGATTGTTGTCATTCATAACCAAATTCGCAATGATTATATTAATGCGTTGGCTTATGGACAACAAAACCAAGATGATTTAGAGCCACTTTTTGAATTGGTTTGTGATGCGGCTCTGACTTCACTGGTGGAAACCTTAAGGTTATTGGTTACTGCTAGTAGCAGTCGGGAAAAGGAGCATAATTTTTATCAGGAAATTACTGATTTTATTGATACTACATTATTGAATTTTAACCGTTAATTGATAGCTGGCATTTCCACGAGTTCCTCCAACAATTATTTCATAATTTCCAGTCGTCGGTAATTTTAAACTTGATTGGGTTGCTTCGGTTTTCAAAACTTGCCCATTCGGTGCAATTACATCAAAAACAGCATTATTTTCTAACGAGGTAATTTTCAGATCCATTCTCTGTCCTTGATTCGCTTTTAATAAATAAATATTGCGACTTCCTCGAACAACTGATTGATTAACGGTAGTCGTATTTGTTCCGGGTGCAAACCGAATTTGAGACACTAAACACGGTTGTTTTTGATAAACGACTCGTCCTGTATTCAAAGAATCTGAAGTTAACGTCCAGGTTTCTTTCGTTTTTTGGGTATCTAACTCAATTTTTGTCGTGATATTTAAGTTTAACTGATTCCCCTTTTTTGTTCCTTGTAAGGTTTGAGTATAGGAAGTATAATAAGATTCTTTTTCATTATGAATCGTCGCTTCTACGCGACCTGTAACTTGATTTCCCTGAATATAAATTCTCGCCGTAGAATCCAGATTATCATTAGCAACTGAAAAACAATAACCTTGCAGCGAAGTTGAACTCGAATTTTGAGCAACTTGTAGGGGTGGATGATTTGCCATCCCAGGTGTAACATTCAATAAACTGGCAAAAATGACTACAAATCCTAATCCTTTCATCATCATAATTAACTCCTGGTTAAACGTTTAGTGATTAATGATTACTGATTTTCTGACATAATTGGCGGTCTTCAGGACTAACCGTTAAATTGGTTTTTAAATAATCTTTAACCCAGTTGCAAGCATAAGCAAAATCATCTAAGGTTAAAACTCGATCTAAATCCCATAATATTACCGTTTTATCCGCACTGACTGAAGCCAAGGTTTGACTATCAGGACTAAATTTAACATTGTAGACTTCATCATCATGACCATTCAACGTTTTCACTAATGTTCCATCCAGTCTCCACAGTCTAATGGTTTTATCTTGACTCGCAGAAGCTAACAATTGTTGGTCAGGACTGAACGTTACCGCCATAACATTTGCTGTATGTCCTCTAAGAGTTTTATCCTCAACAAACGATTTAATCTGAGGATTCCACCGCCACAATTTTACCGTTTCATCTCGACTCGCAGAAGCTAAAAATTGACCATCAGAACTAAACGCCACATCCCAAACTCCATCTCGATGACCCATTAAAGTTTGTAGCAATTTACCTTGGAAATTCCACAGTTTAATGGTATTATCATTAGAACTCGAAGCAATCCATTGATATTGAGGTTGAATGGCGATTCCCCAAACTTGACTATTATGACCTGTTAAAGTCTTTTGAACTTTGCCATCCAGTCCCCAAATTTTAACGGTTTTATCCCAACTTCCAGACACAATTGATTGATTGTCAGGAGTAAAATTAACCCCCCAAACGCCCCAATTATGCCCCTGTAACGTTTGATAGGGACGGGGGTTAAAGTTTCCATCCTGAGTTTTCTTCCAAAGTTTTAGGGTACTATCATCGGAACTGGAAACTAACCATTGACCATCAGAACTAAATTCAACCCGGTTGACCCGCCACTGATGTCCAGTGTTTAAGGTTTGTAATAATCGACCTTTATTTGTCCATAATTTAATCGTTTTGTCCAAGGAAGATGAAGCAATCATTTGACCATCGGGACTGAAGGTAACTCCCCAAACCGTATCTTCATGCCCAATTAAAGGCATCACCAAAGTATCGCTAATTTTGGCAATTTTCACACTTTTATCCCAACTAGCAGAAGCAATAGTTTCACTATCAGGACTGAAAGCAACCGCGCTAACTTCAGCTTTATGTTGAAATAAAGTTTTATAGGGAGTATAAACCGAAGGGGTTTGATTTTTACGCCAAAGTTGAATTTTTTGATTCCGAATTGCTCCCGCTAAATATTTACCATTGGGACTAAATGCCACACCCCACACTTCATCCTCAAAGGGGTCAAAGGTATGAATTAACACCCCCTCCCGACTCCAAAGTTTAATCGTTTTATCCCGACCGCCAGAGGCTAATAGTTGACCATCGGGACTCCAAACCACCGACATAATCTCAGCTTGATGTCCAGTTAAGGTTTTTAATAGTGTGCCATCGGATTTCCAAATTTTAACCGTATTATCTTTACTTCCAGAAGCAAATCTTTGACCATCGGGACTAAAAGCAACTGTAACGATTTTCCCCTGATGGGCGGGTATTGTTTGAATTAAATTTCCGTCAATTGTCCACAATTTTAGGGTTTTATCAAAACTAGAAGAAACCAGTTGATCTTCTGTGGGACTAAAACTCACCGCCATGACTGCATCTGTATGTCCGGTTAGTGTTCTTAAATAAGTGCCATCCGTTTTCCAGAGTTTAATCGTTTTATCATTACTGGTAGTGGCAAAAATAGGATGACGGGAACTAAAAGCAACACTCATTAAAGAATCTTGATGTCCGGTCAGGGTTTTGATTAATGTGCCATCGGGTTTCCAAAGTTTAATGGTTTTATCTTGACTAACGGTGGCAATTAAATCTCCTTGGGGACTAAATTTGACCTGATAAATCGCGCTGGTATGTCCTAGAAGTTGATTATATTCTTGAATGCCATAAACCGCTTTTTGTAGGGTTAATTTTACCATTTGCCACGTTTCAGTATCAACATTAGGGAGAGTCTGTAATTTACTATAAGCTTTCATCGATTGAATTAAAGCTTCAAATCGTTGATTTAGGGCAAATAAAGCCTCAGACGATTGGCGTAAAGCTTTCATTTCATTGGTTTTTGCTTGTTGTTCATTCACCCGCGCTTGATGATATTGAAACCAAGAAATTCCACTTAATCCAATCGCAATCATTAACGCACTACTAACGGATAATAGTAAAAATCGTTGCAGTTTTGCGGTTTGTTTTTCTTGAAACAGTCGCGCTTCGGTTTCTCGCATTTTTGCCGCTTCTAATGCTTGCTGCATTTCCTTACGGTCTAATTCTTCACTTTTGGCTAAAAATTGATAATCTAAATCACTAATACTGCGTCCATTTGACCAAGTTTGAGCTTCTTTTAACGCTTGTCCTCGTAACAGTCGGGAAGAATCTTTTTGATGAGATTGTACCCAAGCATCAAAGGCTTGAGAATAAGGGCGTAAAGTCCGTAATTGTTGCACGACCCAATCGAGATCAAATACTTCTTGATAAATTCGATTTTTAACGCGGAGAAACCCTCCAGCTTTGACGACTAAACCGGATAAAATGAGTTCGCTTTGTTCGTTACTATCATCGGTATGAACTTCTAAACCTTGGAGAATATTTTGATAGATTCCTAGAATTCTTCCTAAGTTTTTTTGATGAGATTCAAGGCGGTTTCGGATGGTTCTTAAATGTTCCGGTTCATCTTGAGATTCCCATTTATGAATAATTTGCGATCGCACTAAAGATTCTACCCAAAAACCTTCAGTTCCTGGGGGAATTATTAAGGTTTTATTTATCGATTTTTGAGCAGAATCTAAAATAAATTGACAGAGTTTTTGAGTTAAAAACGGTTGTCCTCCTGTCCAATTTATAATTTCTTGCATAACAGTCGTAGCATTGCTGATTTTAGGTTCTAAACCTTGAATTAACGGTTGTACTTCATTGAAACTAAATCCTTCTAATTCTATCGCTGTCCCAATATTAAAGGGGGTACGACTGCGATCAGAAATTAAATCTGAAGGTGTCGCAACTCCAAATAAAGCAAAGCTAATGCGGTTATATTCAGGATTAATCGCCCGTTGGTTATAACAAAACCGAATAAAGGCAAAAAAATCATCAACTTTAAAATCCAAACTTAAAATACTATCGATTTCATCGATAAAAATAATTAATTTTTTATCAGAAAATTTCGTTAATAAAATATCCTCGATAAAATTACTTAACCGTTGAATCATGGAAATCTCTTCTTCTTCTTTCCACCAATTCTTTAAATTAAATTTCCCTAACAGGTTAAATCCTCTCCATAACTCGCTGGCAATTCCTTTATACCATTGTGGCGAGGTAATCATTTCGCTACCAATGCGAGTCATATCTAATGTGGCACATTGAAATCCTTCTTGTTGTAAACGATAACGAGTTCTCACCAGCAAGGAAGATTTTCCCATCTGTCGAGAATTTAAAACATAACAAAAATTTCCTTTGTGTAATTGAGAATACAGATCAGCATCCGCTTTACGGACAACATAAGTCGGAGCATCTTGGGCTAAACTTCCCCCGATTTGGTAGTCAGAATAAATCATAAGAAATAGGGAACAGGGAACAGGGAACAGGGAACAGGGAACAGTAAGAATTGAAAGGGATTCAGGATTTAGAAATGTCCTAACTGTAATGCGTAGCGCTATACCTATTTAAAGGGGATTGTACCTGATTCCAGATGATCTTCCAAGGAATAGATTACCATGAATTAAGACTATGCTTTTAAGTAAGAAAAAAGTATGAATACTATCAACTAGACAGCCTGTATTCTAAGCCACCGCCAACTTTAGTGTTGCTATCATATAAATTGTCTCCTTTGTTTTGGTGAGCAATAGCGATCGCTGTTTGTTTACTAGACTGTGGGCGATCACTTTTGACATTCTCTTATACTGTCAGCACCTCGAACTGAAGTGACAGAGCAATGTTTTTTAAAAAAGCAATTTAGAGCTTGATATTTTCTTAAAAATTTGATAAAATAATACTTAGGTAGCCTAACCGATAAAATATCACAAGGAACATTCGATATTTTGTTACCCGAAAATCCTAATTCAATTCAGATCTTCCCGCCCTTGGGATTGATTGGCAATGTATCTGTAGACCCTTTGAAAGCAGTGGAGGTCATTGGGGAGGCATTGACTCAGGTTGAGGAAGAATTAACAGAGTTTTTAGCCTCTCCCACTTTTGCTACGGATCTGCAAACGGTTTTTGGCCAGTCAACCCATGTGCCAGAAGCGAGAACACTTATTGATACTTTGTCTGTTGGGGATGAGTTGCCTCAGATCACCCTGGTGTCCGCAGATTTGCTCAAGGGTGGTGTCGGAGGGTTTGACTCCCTGACGGGTACAGTGTATTTAGCCGATAGTTTGATTGATCCTAATACTGTGCTCACCAGGGATGGCGAGTCATCTCCCCATCTCGTCAACGTACTGCTGGAAGAGTTAGGACATTGGCTGGACTCTCGGTTAAATGAAGTGGATACTCCAGGGGATGAAGGTGAGTGGTTGGCGGCATTGGTTCAAAGGGATAGGTTGAGTCAGGAGGATGTTGGGCGACTGAAAAATGAGGATGATAGGGGATTAATCAGTGTGGAGGGAAAACCCGTAGCGGTGGAGATGTCGGGTTTGCTTAAAAGTGGCAGTGATGGAGTCGCACCAGAGTTAATAGGGGTTAATCTCACTGCTACGAGTGTCGATGCTAGTTCCGGCCAAGGAAGCATGGGTGTCAAACTGCAAGTCAGCGATAACAGTTCCGGCTTTAGCTCTGGGTATGTTAGTTTTATGAGTCCCAGTGGACAAAATTATTTTA
>JACCEC010462707.1_pt1 | contig 43689 bp, 38 predicted proteins | sample 7450121 | NCBI WGS metagenome assembly JACCEC01 (sample SAMN15323455, study PRJNA562643) | freshwater metagenome | isolation source: river surface water | place: USA:Blue River Watershed | collected 2017-08-18 | reverse complement strand
TGAAATGGCTAAGCCGGGAGATGTCATCCTCACTCTCGGTGCAGGAGATGTGAATTCGCTTGCGCCGATTATTGTTCAAGGTCTAGAGCGTCGCTTCGAAGAACAATCTGCCCGCTAATGTCTCTGGCTCGTAAGAAGTTACTCTCTATGCCACTTGCGCTTTCTCTCCTAGGTGGAGTTGCGTTGACGTATCTACTTGGGTGGTCTTCAGTCTTTAACGTTGAGAGCGTTTTTATCTCGGGAGCCCCGAACGAATCCGTCAGGGTTGAGATTGAGAAGAAGAGCGATATTCAAATCGGCGAGAAGTTGGCTCGCGTCAATCCATCGTCTTCAGAGCGAAAGATTGGCAAGATCGCATGGGTGAAAGAGGTCTCGATTTCACGTAACTGGCTCAGTGGGGAAGTGACCGTTGCCATCACGCCAAGGAAGCCTCTGGCATTTTTCAATGCAGATCAAGTTCCAGGTCAGACCATTGATCAAGAAGGTTCGCTATTCGTTCTTCCTGGCTATGCCAATGATGAGCTCGCTCTCATCTCGGCCAAGAGCCCACAGAGTGCGCTCAAAGCCAATGAACTCTTCATTGATCTGCCTTCAGAGTTTCGCGCAACAATCTCTTCAATGGTGGCAACCTCAGATAACACATTCACTTTGACCAAGGAAGTCAAAGATCGCTCTATTCGTATTCGCTGGGGAGATAGCAGTGAGTTATCACTGAAAATCTCTGTCATTGAAAAGCTGCTCTCTCTCCCTGAAAATAAGCGAATTACATTGATCGATGTCGTTGCACCTCATGCTCCAATTGTTAAATAAAGGGCTTCTATAACTCTCAAGTTGTAGATGAGGAATTGGTTCGAGTCGGTATTTGATTGAGTACCCGCAGCACTCTAAGTTGGCGGCCATTAGAGAGATGAATCGTAAGTCTCAAGGCGAGGTTTATAGTTCATGAGGAGGACTCACGTGGCTGCACCGCAGAATTACTTAGCTGTCATCAAGGTTGTTGGAATCGGTGGCGGAGGAGTCAATGCGATTAATCGCATGATCGATGTCGGCCTTAAGGGCGTTGAGTTCATCGCCATCAATACAGATGCACAACATCTATTGATGAGTGATGCAGATGTGAAGTTAGATATTGGTCGCGCATCTACAAAAGGTTTAGGTGCAGGCGCTGCTCCTGAAAAGGGACGTCAAGCAGCAATTGATCACACCGAAGAGATTGAAGAGATTCTTCGCGGCGCAGATATGGTCTTTGTAACTGCTGGCGAAGGTGGCGGAACCGGTACCGGTGGAGCTCCAATTGTTGCAAAGATTGCACGCGATCTTGGCGCACTAACAATCGGCGTAGTAACACGTCCATTCTCATTTGAAGGAAAGATCAGAACTCGTCAAGCTGAAGAAGGTATTGCACTTCTTCGTGATGAAGTAGATACCCTCATCGTTATCCCTAACGATCGACTACTCGCTATTTCAGATCGCAACATCACCGCTGTTGATGCATTTAGAAGCGCAGATCAAGTTCTTCTCTCAGGTGTACAAGGAATTACAGAGATCATTACACAACCTGGATTGATCAACCTTGACTTTGCAGATGTGAAGACAGTGATGACAGATGCTGGATCTGCGTTGATGGGCATCGGTTCTGCTCGTGGCGAGAACCGAGCAATCCGTGCAGCAGAGCTTGCAATCTCGAGCCCACTTCTCGAGGCTTCCATTGATGGCGCTATGGGAGTTCTGCTCTCAGTTGCTGGAGGATCAGATCTTGGCCTCTTCGAAATCAACGAGGCATGCGAACTTGTACAGGCTGCAGCTCATCCTGATGCTCGCATCATCTTTGGTACCACCATCGATGATGCTCTCGGTGATGAAGTTCGAATCACCGTCATTGCCGCTGGGTTTGATGGGGGAGAGCCAAAGAAGGTTGCTGTTCCAGTGATCGATGCTGCAACTCTCGGCGGAGTAGCTGATCCTCTTCCTGATAACGATCCACTTGTTGTTGCGATGGATCTGGATGAGCAGAAGCCAGCAAAGCGCGTCACCTTCGAAGATCTCGTTGCAGAAGACGATATCGACGTGCCTGACTTTATGAAGTAATTGTGAATTATCGTTTTACCGATCGCACCGGTGGATTATCTACCGGTGCTTTTGGCTCTCTCAACCTGGCGCTCCACGTAGATGATGATCCTGAAGTTGTCAGTAAAAATCGCCAGATCGTGCAGGCGCAGATAGGCCTTCCCATTCAATATATGGAGCAAGTCCACGGTGATGAAGTCGCTTTAGTTGAGTCTCCATCACTTCTGGCCCCAACTGCAGATGCCCTTCTTACACAAGTTAAAGGGATTGCTCTCGCCGTGATGGTTGCAGATTGCATCCCGTTACTTCTAGCAAATCAAGGCGCGGTGGCAGCTGTACATGTTGGTCGCCGTGGATTGCTCAATGGCGTTGCTGCAAAGACGTTGAGCCAATTGCGCGCTCTAGATTCTTCTCCAGTGACGGCGATTGTTGGGCCATCCATCTGTGGAAATTGCTACGAGGTTTCTCAAGACGTCTTTGATGAGGTTGCTGATCGCTATCCACTGTCATCGGCTCGTACACCCACTGGCGCATTCTCTCTCGATCTCTCTAAAGCTCTGATACATGAATTAATTGAGCATGGCGTTACCGTGATCGATGAAGGTCGCTGTACTGCAGAAGAGAGCTCTCTCTATTCCTATCGCAGAGATGGAATAACAGGCCGCCAAGTTGGGATCGTCTGGTTATGAGTAACGAATCCAGAGTTCGGGAAATTACCCACTCACTGAAAGATGTGCGCACACGCATCACACAGGCGGCAGCGCAGGTAGAACGCAGAGATGATGAGATCACACTCATCGCTGTAACCAAGACATACCCAGTCAGTGATGTTGAGATCCTGCGCGACTTAGGTGTCAGAAATTTTGGCGAAAATAGAAGCGCTGAAGGTGCAGAGAAGTCCGCCCTGGTTGACGGGCATTGGCATTTTCAAGGCCAGATTCAGAGTAATAAAATTGCAGCGATCTCATCATGGGCCAGCACTGTCCATTCACTCGATGATTTATCGCATGTTGCTAAATTTGATCGCGCGGTGTCGGCAATTCCTGGCAAACGGCTTCAAGTATTTCTTCAGATTTCACTCGATGGCGCAGGACATCGAGCAGGTATTGCTCGAGATGAGCTCTCTATCTTGGCCGAGGCTGTCCTTGCCACAGAACATCTTGATCTCGTGGGAATCATGGCTGTTCCTCCTGTTGAGGCAGATGCCGATGCCGCCTTCGCCGAGATAGCAACGATCGCGGCCTCATTCAAGGAGAAATTTCCAATGGCCGGCTACTTGTCGGCCGGCATGAGCAACGACTTCGAGGTAGCGATCGCCTACGGTGCGACACACGTGCGCGTGGGTAGCCAAATACTCGGCCCGCGCACTTATGGCGCCTAAAATTATCCCTATGTCTGCACTCAATAAAGTAATGGAATACCTCGGTCTCGTTGATGGCCCAGAAGGTACCCCCGAAGAAGTGAAGCCCTCTGTCACTAAGTCTCGCGACGTTCGCGTCGTTTCACCTGTGACCACAACAACGTCAACAACTACAACCGGTGTCACAGTTCTCGGTGGACGTAGCGTTGTTGAGAGCGAACCAATGATCGATCTTGAACCTTCATACAACATCGTGACGCTTCACCCACGTTCGTACTCAGAGGCCCGTCAGATGGCAGAGCACTACCGCCAAGGCAATCCGGTCATCATCAACCTCGATGACATGGATGAATCAGAGCGTAAGCGTCTTGTTGACTTTGCAAGTGGACTTGCATTTGGACTTCAAGGTGGAATCGAAAGAATTGCAAGCCGCGTCTTTTTGATCTCGCCGGCAAATGTCAGTGTACGCACTGAAGATAAAGCAGCCTATGCACAGGCAAGCTTTTTCAATCAGAGCTAAGTTACATAGCGAGCCCTGATGTTTAAATCGCTTATCCTCAATATTCTCACCGCGTTCAAATGGATTCTCTTTGCGCGATTGATTATTGATTACGTTCGAATGTTTGCACGTAATTGGCGTCCAAAGAGCGCGATGATCGCCTTCTTTGAAGTTGTCTATGCGATTACAGATCCACCAATGAAATTTGTGGGCCGCTTCATTCCACCACTTCGTCTAGGCGGAGTCTCGCTCGATCTCTCTTTTATCGTAATCTTGTTGGCACTTAACTTTGCTACCAACATTATCCGCGTAGCGCTTTAAGCCTTCTTAAGTACCGCAGTAATTCCAAGCTCGTTATCGCCCATCTCTAGAGATGAATCGACGGTAAGAGATGTCGCCAAAACTTCTGCACAGATATGTGTGCTCTGCGCCTTAACCGCATCGAGTGCGGCAGGGGAGGCGTTGTAAGAAACTTCAATGCGATCTGAGATTTCAAAGCCATCTGATTTGCGCTTCTCTTGAATAAAACGGATCACTTCGCGAACGAGGCCTGCTTCAATTAGCTCTGGAGTCAGAGCAAGATCAAGGGCTACAGATTCACCGTCGTGGCTTGCCACCATCCAGCCGCTCTTGGGAACTTCAGTGACGACAAGATCACCGAGATCGATAGTGAACTTCTCAAGATCAGCTGTTGGCTGCATACGCAGAGTCTTCACAAGAACTGTCGCATCTGCTGCAGCGATGAGCTTTGCAACTGCCTGAACTTCAGCACCATATTTAGCACCGAGTGATTTGAAGTTTGCCTTGACCGAGATATCTACGAGATCGCCATCGGCATCTGCAATATCGGCAAGGCTAATTACGTTGAGCTCGTCTGCAATCTGATCTTTCATCTCTGCAGGAAGTAGATCCCACCCCGGTGCCGAAATAAGTGCGCGACCTAGTGGTTGGCGAATCTTGATTCCAGATTCAGCGCGAGCAGCGCGTCCTTGTTCAACGACTCGACGTGTCATCGCAACCTGAGTACTCAATGTGCGATTAATAAGCGAGGTCTGTGCAACTGGGAAGTCGGTGAGGTGAACCGAAGCTGCCGCTTGTGAATCAGCAGGACGGACAAGCTCTTGCCATGCATGCTCTGCGATAAATGGAACCATCGGAGCAAGTAGTTGTGTCAGCGTAACAAGACATTCGTGGAGCGTTGCAAGTGCTGCGCTATCGCCATCCCAGAAACGACGACGCGAGCGGCGGACGTACCAATTTGAAAGGTCATCGATAAATGCGGCAAGGATTCGTCCTGCTTGTTGTGAATCGAAATCGGTATAAGCCTTATCTACATCTTCAATCAGGATATTGAGCTCAGATAAAATCCAATGATCCATCAACGAGCGATCTTTAACCGCCGGTGATTTCGAAATGTCGAAATCAGATGCATGGGCGTAGAGAGAGTGGAAAGAGATGGTGTTCCAGTAGGTCAATAGCGTCTTACGCACAACATCACTGATTGCATCGTGGCCGACGCGACGGGCAGACCATGGGGAGCCGGCTGCCAGCATGTACCAACGCACTGCATCTGCGCCATGCTGATCCATCAAAGCGATCGGTTCAAGAACATTTCCTAAATGCTTGCTCATCTTGCGGCCATCTTTATCAAGGATATGACCGAGACAGAGAACGTCCTTATATGAAGATTGATCGAAGACAAGTGTTCCAATAGTCATCAAGGTGTAGAACCAGCCACGTGTCTGATCGATCGCCTCACAGATGAAGTCAGCAGGATAGGCAGCTTCAAACTTTTCGCGTGAGCCTTCCTTATGTGGGTAACCCCATTGAGCAAAAGGCATCGCGCCAGAGTCAAACCAGCAATCGATTACTTCAGGTACTCGTACCATCGTGCTAGAACACTCGCCGCATGCAAAGGTAATGTCATCAACATAAGGCCGGTGTGGATCGAGAGCTAAGAGATCAGAGCCAGCTAATTCGCCCAGCTCTTTGAGTGAATCGACACAGACTTCGTGCTTATTCTCGCAGCGCCAGATTGGTAGGGGAGTTCCCCAGAATCGATTACGGGATAGCGCCCAGTCAATATTGTTATTGAGCCAATCTCCATAACGTCCAGTCTTAATTGTCTCTGGATGCCAGTTGGTCTTCTCATTTTCACGAATGAGTTCATCTTTAATTGAAGTCGTGCGGATATACCAAGACGGTTGCGCGTAGTAGATAAGTGCTGTGTGGCAGCGCCAGCAGTGAGGATAGGTGTGCTCGTATTGCAGATGCTTATAGAGAACACCGCGAGACTTAAGCTCTTTCACTAAAGGCTTATCAGCATCCTTAAAGAAGAGGCCGCCCACTAGAGGTACATCGGCTAAGAATGTTCCGTTTGGCGCGATTGGATTGACTACTGGCAATCCGTAGCTGCGACAGACCTGTAAATCATCTGCACCAAAGGCTGGAGCTTGATGGACAAGACCAGTTCCATCTTCAGTGGTGACATATGTAGCAAGAACGACAAAGTGTGCATCTGGAATCTCAATGAAATCTAGAGGACGTGCATAGCTCACTCGCTCAAGGGTTGAACCCTTGAAGGTCTTAAGAATTTCAACCTCACCAACTAAGGAAGATGTCAGGGCCTGCGCAACTACCAAAACCTCTGACTGCTCTTCGTGGGTAACGCGGGCTGCAACATAATCAACATCTGGATGGACTGCGATTGCGGTATTTGAGACAAGAGTCCAAGGAGTTGTAGTCCAGACCAAGAGAGATGCCTTGAGTTCTACAAGATCGCCAGATGTGATTGGGAAACGAACGAAGACAGATGGATCGGTAACCGTTTCATATCCCTGCGCCAATTCGTGATCGGATAAACCGGTTCCGCAACGCGGGCAATATGGTGCAACGCGATGGTCTTGTACGAGAAGGCCCTTCTTCCAGATCTCTTTCAGAGACCACCAGACGCTCTCTACATATTCAGGAGACATGGTCCAATACGCTTGATCGAAATCAACCCAGAATCCCATGCGCTCTGTCATTGTTGTAAATGCACCAACATGTCGCGTGACAGATTCTTTACATTTGTCGTTAAAGGCAGCTATTCCATATTTTTCGATATCGCCCTTGCCGGAGAAACCAAGCTCTTTCTCGACAGCAATCTCAACTGGCAATCCATGACAATCCCATCCAGCTTTACGAGTGACAAACTTGCCCTTCATCGTGTGAAAACGTGGGAAGACATCTTTAAAGACGCGCGCCTCGATGTGGTGAGTTCCAGGCATTCCATTGGCCGTTGGCGGGCCTTCATAGAAGGTCCATGGGCTCTGACCCTGACGGGCGGCAAGTGAGCGTTCAAAGATTGATTGGTCAGCCCACATCTTCAAAATGGAGTGCTCCATGGCAGGCAGGTCGATCTGCGCTGCTAACGGGCGAAAATGTGAACTCATAAGGGTGGTGAGTCTAATGCAGAGCCGTTGGCCAGAGACCATCTGCCACCTGCAGCCGATTGGGCGTAAATATGGGGGGCAAAGTACGAGTGGCACATTTGGTGGAAGGCGAAAAAGAGCATAAGGTGCGCGGCGTGTCAGCAAAAAAGGTAGCGAAGAAGGCCCCAGCCAAGAAAGTTGCGGCTAAGAAGGCCCCTGCCAAGAAAGCTGCAGTGAAGAAGGTTGCAAAGAAGGCGCCAGCAAAGAAGGCACCTGCCAAGAAAGTTGCGGCAAAGAAAGTTGTTGCCAAGAAGGCTCCAGCAAAGGCGCCAGTAAAAGCGCCAGCAAAGAAGAGCGCTCCATCAAAACCATTTCCGGCAAAAGTTGGCAAGCCAACTCTGACAGTGGATGAAAAATCTCAAACAGTTTCAGTCGCCATGGCTGTAGCACCTGTCGCTGCACCAGTTGTTGAAGAGCGTCGCCTTGTAATGCCGCCTCCACCACGTCCGGTCAAGAGTGGCAAGAAAGTTGCACCTCTCAAGCCGATTAAATCAGCTCCAACTCCTGTCACCGCAGCAGCTGGTGAAGCTCCATGGAGCGCGGCAGAGCTCAAGGCAATTCGCGTTGAACTCTCAAAAGAGTTGCTCCGCCTTAAGCATGAACTTGAAGTCATCGAAGCTGAGATGGAAGAGCTGATCGCAGATTCTGGCGAAGGTGCAGGAGATGACCAAGCAGATTCTGGTACCAAAACTTTTGAGCGCGAACATGAAATGTCATTGGTCATTAATGCTCGCGACATGGTTCTACAGACAGAGCGCGCCCTTGTCCGTATCGATAGCAAGACATATGGAAATTGTGAAGATTGTTCAAATCCGATTGGTAAAGAGCGCCTACAAGTCTTTCCTCGCGCTACTTTGTGCATGATCTGTAAGCAGAAAGAAGAGCGACGCTAAAGGTGCCTCTGGCCAAATTTACATCTCATTGGCAACGTCTTTACTTTCTTGCAGCAATCGTCTGGGCTATCGACTACACAACGAAAATCTGGGCTCTCAATAATCTCAGTCAACGTGAACCACGAGAGATCCTTGGCTCTTTTCTCCAACTTCGCCTCCTCTTTAACCCGGGGGCAGCATTTAGCTTCGGAACAAACTTCACCTTTATCTTCACCATCCTTGCCCTAGGTGCAATCGGTGTCATCGCATACTTTGCAATCAAGATTGATAATCGCGGATGGGCGGCGGTATTAGGGCTGGCTCTCGGTGGAATTCTTGGAAATCTCACAGATCGCATCTTTAGAGAGCCATCATTTTTTAATGGCCATGTCATCGATTGGATCGAACTGCCACGATGGCCGGTATTTAACGTCGCCGATATTGCAATAGTCTGCGCAGCGTTAGTATCAGTTCTGTTAATTGCTAAGGAGATTCCTCCTTTTGCCCCATCAGGCGAGCAAAAGTAAACGAGGAGAGCCATGGCAAGAGAGTTACGCACATTGAGCGTGCCAGAGGGCGTCGCCGGAGAGCGCATCGATAGCGCACTCGTTCGCGTCTTAGGCCTTTCTCGCTCTGCCATCGTTCGCTTGATTGATGATGGTGACATTACGAGTGAGGGTAAGGCGTTAGGTAAATCAGACCGCGTCAGCGCTTCTCAGGTGATTGAAGTTCTACTTCCTGACACCATTGAGAGAGATCCCATTCCGCTGACACCTCTTGATGGGCTCGATATCGTCTACAACGATGATCACATTCTTGTCATCAATAAACCAGTGGGATGCGCCGCTCACCCAAGCCCAGGCTGGCATGGACCAACAGTTGTTGGCGCACTTGCAGCAGCTGGTTACACAATTTCGACATCAGGTGCGCAAGAGCGTGCCGGAATTGTTCATCGCCTCGATGTTGGAACAAGTGGTCTCATGGTTGTGGCAAAGACGGATCGCGCATTTACTGTACTTAAAGAAGCATTCCGAACACGTAGCGTAGATAAGACTTACCATGCATTGGTTCAGGGCCATATTGATCCAGCATCTGGAACCATCGATGCACCAATTGATCGCCATCCAAAGGTTGATCACCGCTTTGCAGTTGTTGCAGATGGAAAAGAGAGCATCACCCATTACGAGTTGATCGAGTATTACCGCGCAGTGACTTTAGTGAAGGTGGAACTTGAAACCGGACGTACTCATCAGATCCGAGTCCACTTCAGCGCACTCAATCATCCACTCGTGGGAGATATGATTTATGGAGCAGATCCCGTCCTAGCCAAAGCGTTACATATGTCACGTCCATGGCTTCACGCTAAAGAGCTCCGCTTTGATCATCCGATTTCAGGCGAGTCGATGGAGTTCAAGGCTCCATATCCAGATGACCTTCAGGCTTGTCTGGCGTTGCTATCCGATGCTGTCATTCCGTAAGTGCTAATTTAGCCAGCCTATGAGCGGCACACCTTCAGAGTCATCTCAGGACTCCTTTGTTCACTTGCATGTACATACCGAGTATTCAATGCTCGATGGTGCTGCGCGCGTGGGCGATTTAGTTAAAGAGGTTGCGCGCCAAGAGATGCCGGCAATTGCCATGACAGATCACGGCAATGTCTTCGGTGCTTTTGAATTTTATAAGCAGGCAACAAAGGTTGGCGTAAAGCCAATTATTGGCATTGAGGCCTACATCGCCCCTGAGTCACGCCATGAGAAGAAGCGTGTGCAATGGGCAAGTGGTGGGGAAGATGATGTCTCTGGTGGTGGCGCGTATACCCACATGACAATCCTTGCAGAAAATAATCAAGGACTTGCCAATCTCTTCCGTCTCTCATCGCTGGCCTCCCTTGAAGGGTATTACTACAAGCCGCGCATGGATAGAGAACTTCTCTCGCGATATGCAGATGGACTCATTGCTACAACAGGATGTCCGGGCGGTGAGATTCAAACTCGCCTTCGTATGGGTAATTACCGTGAGGCACTTCGCGCAGCAAGTGACTTCAGAGATATTTTCGGTGCCGCTAACTTCTATCTCGAAGTGATGGATCACGGCATCGATATTGAAAATCGCGTCAAGGCAGATCTATTAAAGCTGGGTAAAGAACTCAAGCTTCCACTTCTTGCTACCAACGACCTTCACTACACATTCCACGAAGATGCTGCAGCTCACGAGGCGTTGCTCTGCGTGCAATCGGGATCAACCCTTGCAGACCCTAAGCGCTTTAAATTCGATAACAGCGAGTTCTATGTCAAGACCGCAGCGCAGATGCGAGAGCTTTTTAAAGATATCCCTGAATCCTGCGATAACACCTTACTTATCGCAGAGCGCTGCAATGTCACTCTTCGCGAAGGTGAAAATCTCCTTCCTCAATTTGATGTACCAGCAGGTCAGACAGAAGATTCTTGGCTTCGTACGCTCTCTCATGAAGGTCTCAAAGAACGACTTGGAGATCGCGCAACACCTGAGCACATCACACGTTTGGATTATGAACTCGATGTCATGGTCAAGATGGGATTTCCTGGTTACTTCCTCGTTGTTGCAGATCTCTGTTCACATGCACGCAAAGTTGGAATTCGCGTAGGACCAGGGCGTGGATCGGCAGCAGGATCACTGGTCGCCTACGCATTGGGAATTACCGGTCTTGATCCCATCGAACACGGATTACTTTTTGAGCGATTCCTCAACCCAGAACGTATCTCTATGCCAGATATCGACCTCGACTTTGACGAACGTCGACGCTCAGAGATGATCCGATACGCCACTGAAAAGTATGGCGATGATCGTGTTGCTCAGATCATTACCTACGGAACAATTAAATCAAAACAAGCTCTTAAAGATGCCACGAGAGTGCTTGGCTACCCATACGCGATCGGCGAAAAACTCACTAAAGCGCTGCCACCATCGGTAATGGGCAAAGACATTACTTTGAGTGGCGTCTTTGATAAAGATGACGCTCGCCATGGTGAAGCCGGTGAATTCCGCGCACTCTATGAGACAGATGTCGATTCCAAGCGAGTAGTTGATCTAGCGCGAGGACTTGAAGGCCTCAAGCGTCAGTGGGGAGTGCACGCCGCCGGTGTGATTCTCTCGCGTGAACCACTCCTTGATGTCATTCCAATCCATCGTCGCGAAGCAGATGGCGCAATTATTACCCAATTCGATATGGGTGCATGCGAAGCAACCGGCCTTCTCAAGATGGACTTTCTCGGCCTACGAAATCTCTCGGTGCTCGATGATGCACTTGTAAATATCAAACTCAATCTCGGTATTGATGTTGTCCTAGAAGATTTGCCGCTCAGTGATACAAAGACATTTGAATTACTTGGACGCGGCGATACGTTAGGTGTATTCCAGCTCGATGGTGGGCCAATGCGCGCCTTGCTTCGCAGCATGTCACCTGATTCATTTGCTGACATTTCTGCTGTTATCGCTCTGTATCGACCTGGCCCAATGGGTGAGAACGCACATAACAACTATGCAGATCGTAAGAATGGTCGCAAGCCAGTCGAAGCAATCCACCCGGAACTTCGTGAACCACTTGCAGATATTTTGGGCGATACCTACGGTCTGATTGTCTATCAGGAGCAGGTAATGGCGATCGCGCAGAAAGTAGCTGGCTTCTCACTCGGTCGTGCAGATCTCTTACGTAAGGCTATGGGTAAGAAGAATAAAGAGATTCTGGATAAGGAGTACATCCCATTTGAAGCCGGCATGAAGGCTAACGGCTTTGGCGATGCTGCAATTAAGAGATTATGGGAAGTTCTAATTCCATTCTCCGATTATGCATTTAACCGTGCGCACTCAGCAGGGTATGGCGTGGTCTCGTTCTGGACCGCCTATCTCAAAGCAAATTATCCAACCGAATATATGGCTGCCCTACTTACAAGTGTGCGCGATGATAAAGATAAATCTGCGCTCTATCTCTCTGAATGTCGTCGTATGGGCATCAATGTCTTGCCACCTGATGTCAACGAATCAAATGCGGAGTACACACCTCGCGGCAAAGATATTCGCTTCGGACTTGCTGCGATTCGAAATGTTGGTGAAGGCGTCGTCGCTTCAATTAAGAGCGCCCGCGAGAGTAAGGGAGCCTTCACATCCTTTGGTGACTTCCTGGCAAAAGTTGATGCTCAGGTCTGCAACAAGAAGACAATTGAATCTTTAATCAAAGCTGGCGCATTCGATGATCTTGGACATCATCGCAAAGCTCTTGTATCGATCCACCTCGAAGCCATCGATGCTGTCATTGAAAGTAAGCGCGCTGAAGCGATCGGCCAATTCGATCTCTTTGGAGATATTGGTGGCTCTGCCATGAGCGGCCTTGAAATAGATATCCCGCAGGGTGAATGGGATAAGGCAACTCTGCTCGCATTCGAACGCGAGATGTTGGGACTCTATGTTTCAGATCATCCGCTCCTTGGTGTAGAACACATCTTGCGATCCAACACAGATATGTCGATCAGTGCGTTGGTAGATGACGGGGGAGTGCAAGAAGGATTTGTCACAATCGGTGGTCTCATCACGGGCATCTCTCGTAAAGTCTCACGTCAAGGATCATCATGGGCGATCGTCACCGTAGAAGATCTCGAAGGATCTCTTGAAGTTCTCTTCTTTGCCAATACTTATAACCAATATGCGCTGACTTTGGTAGAAGATCGAATTGTCACAATCCGTGGTCGCGTTGATCGTCGAGAAGATCAAGTGCGATTTAGCGCTGTCGAGATGTCAACGCTAGATATATCAACGGGCCCAGTTGGCCCGCTCTTGATTTCGATGCCTCTGGCCCAATGCACCCCACCTATCGTTGAGCGAATGAAAGAGATTCTGCGCTCACATCCAGGAAAGAGAGAAGTGCATCTGCACATTGAAGATTCGGGAAAGACTACGACGATGAAGATTGATGCCTTGGTGACATCATCACCAAGTCTGAGCGCAGATCTCAAGACCATTCTTGGCCCCGATTGTCTGGTTCGCAGCTAGCCACAGTAATTCACCGCTCATCTTCACCGGTACTCAAAGTAGACTGAGCCAGTGATAAGAAGAGTCGATCTGCGCGGTCAGCGCTACACGAAGGCGGAATACCAAGGCCTACTTCCTCGTGCGACCCTCGATGTCAATGAGGCGATGGCTCTCATTCAACCGATTCTTACCCGCGTCAAGGATGGAAATCCGGAGAATCTCTTTGCGCTGGCACAGGAGTTCGATGGCATTCGTCCTCCATCTCTACGTGTTCCGCAAAGTGCTCTCGATGCTGCACTTGCAGATCTGGATCCAAAAATTCGCACCGCTCTCGAAATTTCTATTGAACGAATTCGCAAAGTCCATAACGATCAGGTGCGACCTAGCCACACAACAACCGTTGTTGATGGGGGAGTCGTCACTGAAAAATGGGTTCCAGTAGATCGCGTGGGTCTCTATGTTCCAGGCGGGCGAGCTGTATATCCATCGAGTGTGATGATGAATGTAATCCCTGCGCAGATTGCTCAGGTGGAGAGCATTGCAGTTGCTTCACCTCCACAAAAAGATCACGGCGGATTGCCTCACCCAACCATTCTTGCAACGTGTGCTCTCCTTGGAATCACCGAGGTCTATGCCGTCGGTGGCGCACAGGCGATCGCACTCTTTGCCTATGGAATGAAAGATCTCTGTGACAAATGTGATCTCGTCACTGGCCCTGGAAACATTTATGTCGCCGCTGCAAAGCGTGCACTACGAGGCGTTATAGGAATCGACTCAGAGGCTGGACCGACAGAGATTGCAATCCTTGCCGATGAGAGCGCAGATGCACGCAATGTTGCTGCAGATCTCATTAGCCAGGCAGAGCACGATGTGATCGCGGCTGCAGTTCTAGTGACTCCATCACTTGCGTTGGCCGATGCAGTAGAGAAAGAGCTTGCGCGACAGATTCCACTGACTAAACACTCGGATCGAATCCGCACCGCACTTTCTGGAATTCAGAGTGCAATTGCAATCGTCGATGACCTTGCCCAAGGTGTGGATGTCGTTAACGCGTATGCGGCAGAGCACTTAGAGATTCAGACAGTAAATGCAGCAGAGGTTGCCCAGAGAATCAGAAATGCCGGTGCGGTATTTATCGGCGCATTTAGCCCTGTCTCACTCGGTGATTATTCAGCTGGATCAAATCACGTGCTTCCTACAGGAGGGTGCGCCTGCCACAGCAGTGGACTCTCGGTAGCAACCTTCTTGCGCGGACTTCACTTTATTGAATATAGCGAGCAGGCATTTAGAGATATCGCTCCCACTGTAATCACGCTCGCCGAATCAGAGGATTTACCAGCGCACGGTCAAGCGATGAGCGCTCGATTGGAAGATCGATGACAGAAGCAACGTGGCCGCAATGGCTACCTATCCGCCCAAATTTGTCAGCGCTTTCTCCATACGGTGCGCCACAAGTAGAGGCGCAAGCATCGCTTAATACAAATGAGAATCCATTTCCGTTATCACCTGAGCTTGTTGCCGCAATCTCTGCACGTGTAGCAGAGGTAGCTGCAACCCTTAATCGTTATCCAGATCGCGATGCAACTGAGCTACGCACACGACTTGCTAGTTACATCAATGAAGAATCAGGTACGAAAATAGATTCAACCAATATCTGGGCTGCCAATGGAAGTAATGAAATTATTCAATCGCTCTTCCTCGCCTTCGGTGCAGGAGGTGCGATCGGCTTCCTTCCTTCTTATTCGATGCACCCATTGATTGCTCGAGTGACCTTGACTCCTTGGAGAGATGGAAGAAGGCGTGAAGACTTTTCACTCGATGTTGATGGCGCGATAAGCGAGATTGTTCAGGTAAAACCTGATTTAACATTTATCACCACACCAAATAATCCAACAGGTGAAGCAATCTCTATTCAGGAGATCGAGAAGTTGGCAGCATCTACGCCAGGTCTTCTTGTGATTGATGAGGCATATGCTGAATTCTCCGATGAAAAATCAGCTGTCACACTTATCGCTCAATATCCTCATGTTGTTGTCATCCGCACCATGAGTAAGGCGTTCTCATTTGCCGGTGCTCGTGTGGGTTATCTGGTTGCACATCCTTCAGTGGTAGATGCAATGATGCTTGTTCGACTTCCATATCACCTCAGCACTCTTACCCAGGGTGCAGCACTTGTTGCACTCGACTTTAAGGATCAATTGCTTGCCGGGGTGACCGAGTTGCGCAAGCAGCGCGGGATTGTGACTGATGCCCTCAATGAGATGGGACTGAATGTCCTACCGAGCCAAGCCAACTTCCTACTCTTCTCTGGATTCACATCTTCTTCACATCAGCTCTGGCAGGCCATGCTTGATCGGGGAATTTTGATTCGAGATGTGGGATTATCAGGGTACTTACGCACCACTATCGGCACCGGCGCCGAAAATGAGAAATTTATCAATGCGCTACGAGAGTGCTTAGCTAAGGAGAAATCATGAGAACTGCACGTGTTGAGAGAACAACGAAGGAATCAAAGGTTCTTGTTGAACTCAATCTCGATGGAAGCGGTCAGATCAACGTTGAGACCGGGGTTCCATTCTTCGATCACATGCTCTCTCAACTCGGTAAGCACTCAGGATTTGATCTCACAGTAAAGACCGAAGGTGATGTTGATGTTGACTCTCATCACACCGTCGAAGATACATCGCTGGCATTTGGCCAAGCTCTTCGCGAAGCACTCGGAGATAAAGCCGGAATTCGTCGCTTTGGTGATGCCATGGTTCCGCTGGATGAAGTTCTCGTTCAAGCGGCTGTCGATCTCTCAGGTCGTCCTTATCTGGTTCATCGTCAACCGGAGATTGTTGAATTAATTGGAACATTCGACACCACTCTTGGAAAGCACATCTGGGAATCGATCGTTGCGGAAGCTCGCATCGCACTTCACATTCGCGTTCTTGAAGGACGCAACGCACACCATGTCTTTGAAGCGCAATTTAAGGCAGTTGCCCGTGCACTACGCGATGCCGTCGCACTCGATGGACGAGTCAGCGGAATTCCATCAACAAAGGGTTCACTCTAATTTCAACGATTGCAATCCTTGATTACGGTTCAGGCAATCTTCGTTCGGCAGCACGCGCATTTGAGACTTCTGGCCACAATGTAATCCTGACCGCGGATGCTGATATTGCGCGAGAAGCTGATGGCTTGGTAGTTCCCGGAGTTGGTGCCTTCGCAGCTTGTATGAATGGATTGAAGAAAGTTAACGCTGCCGAGATTATTGCAGCACGATATGCCGATTCCCGTCCAACAATTGGAATCTGTATTGGCATGCAAATTCTCTTTGCAGATAGTGATGAGAACGGTGTGCACTCTGGTTTAGCAATCTGGCCAACCTCAGTACGAAAGTTATCTGCACCCGTCTTGCCACATATGGGCTGGAATACTGTTGAACCCGGTGCTCAATCAACACTCTTTGCTGGGGTCGAGGGAGAGTCGTTCTACTTTGTCCATTCATATGCAGCGCGCGAGTTACCTGGCAGTGTTCAAACATTTGCCACACACGGTGAGAGATTCCTTGCCGCAGCAGAAGATGGCGCATTGTGCGCAACGCAATTTCACCCAGAGAAGTCAGGTCGAGCAGGCATTGCCCTCATTAAGAATTGGAGCAAGTCACTATGAGTTATTTGGAACTACTTCCAGCAGTTGATGTTAAAGATGGCCGCGCTGTTCGCTTAGTTCAGGGTGAACTTGCTCAAGAGAGCGTTTATGGATCCCCTCTTGAAGTCGCATTGGAATTTCAGGCATCAGGAGCGCAGTGGTTACACCTTGTTGATTTAGATGCTGCATTTGGTCGCGGTGAAAATAGCGCCTTACTTGCTGAAGTCGTTGGAAAACTCGATATTAAGGTGGAGCTATCAGGCGGTATTCGCGATGACATCTCACTTGCACGGGCGCTAGCCACTGGTTGTACTCGAATTAATCTAGGGACTGCGGCACTTGAAAATCCTGAATGGACATCACGCGTCATTGCAGAACATGGAGATCGCATCGCAGTTGGTCTTGATGTGCGTGGCCACGTTCTTGCAGCCCGCGGCTGGACAGAAGAAGGCGGAGATCTCTTTGAGACTCTAGCCCGCCTTGAATCCGATGGTTGTGCTCGTTATGTAGTAACCGATGTAACTAAAGATGGAACCTTGCAAGGGCCCAATCTTGAATTACTTAAAGAGGTATGTGCAGTTACTAAACGTCCGGTTGTAGCAAGCGGAGGGATCTCAAGCCTTGCAGACATTGCCGCACTCAGCGCACTCAATAGCATTGGCGTTGAGGGTGCCATTGTTGGCAAGGCTCTCTATGCCGGTGCATTCACACTCGAAGAAGCTCTCGAGGTTACGCGGTCATGACACTATCTGCTCGCATCATCGCCTGCCTTGATGTCAACGAAGGCCGTGTAGTGAAGGGAGTTAATTTCACAGATTTAGTTGATGCCGGCGATCCAGTTGAGATGGCCAAACTTTATGACGGTGAAGGAATAGACGAACTCACATTCCTTGATATCTCAGCAAGTGTTGCAAACCGCGAGACCACTTACGATGTTGTTTCTCGCACTGCAGAGCAGGTATTTATTCCACTCACCGTTGGCGGGGGAATTCGAACTGTCGATGATGTCGATCGCCTCTTGCGATCTGGTGCAGATAAAGTCTCAGTAAATACCGCAGCTATAGCTCGCCCAGATTTAATCTCAGAGATTGCAGATCGCTTTGGCACTCAAGTTCTCGTCTTATCTGTAGATGCTCGTAGAGCGCGCACGGTTTCTGGCTTTGAGGTGACAACTCATGGAGGCCGTACAAGTGCCGGTCTTGATGCATTGGAGTGGATTGAGAGAGCAACTGAGTTAGGCGTAGGTGAAATCCTTCTTAACTCAATGGATGCCGATGGAACCAGAGCAGGTTATGACATTGGGATGATCGCTCGAGTGCGAGAAATTTCTTCTCTGCCACTGATTGCAAGTGGTGGCGCAGGCTCATTGGAAGATTTTGCGGCAGCAATTGAGGCAGGGGCAGATGCCTTGTTGGCAGCAAGCGTCTTCCACTTTGGCATTCACCGGATCGCAGATGTGAAGAGCTACCTTGCTGAGCACGGATATTCCGTGCGCACGAGTGCGCTGACCTAAGGCACAATTGCCTTGTGAGCATCTCCCTATCTCCTGAAATTGCAGCTCTTCTCAAAGAAGGCGATCAGCTCATTCCTGCCATTGCTCAGGACAGCCTCTCTGGCGAAGTTCTCATGCTTGCGTATGTAAACGCCGAATCGTTAGCGCTGACTATCTCTACGGGGTATGCGACTTATTTCAGCCGCTCTCGAAACGAGCTTTGGAAAAAGGGCGATACATCTGGCCATCTACAGAAGATTGTTTCAATCTCGCTCGATTGCGATGGCGATGCAATCTTGTTCCAAGTTGAGCAAGAAGGTGCAGCCTGTCACACAGGAGAGTTCACCTGTTTTCATCGCGAAGTTTTTCCGGCTAAAGAAGAGAATTAAGAGCGTTCTTGACGATTATGAATATCCAAGAATTTAGAGAGTACGCAGCCAACTTCAACGTTATTCCTGTCTACCGAAAGTTATTGGCAGATGGTGAGACTCCACTTGGTGTCTATCGCAAACTTTCGGGAAATGCTGCCGGTTCATTTTTGTTGGAATCTGCCGAGCATGGGGGAGCCTGGTCTCGCTTCTCATTTATCGGCGCACATTCACAAGCAACGCTGACGGAGAGAGATGGCAAGGCGCAGTGGATTGGAGTTGCACCTGCTGGCGCTCCGGCAGGGATTGATCCCTTAGAAGCGCTGCGACTTTCTGCTTCACATCTTCGTTCGCCAAAGATTGCTGGTCTTCCACCGCTGACTGGTGGTCTCGTTGGTTATATGGGGTATGACAGCGTCAGAGGTCTAGAGAAGTTACCTGAAATTTCCAAGAAAGATATACCGCTTCCTGAGATCGCATTTATGTTAACGAGCGATCTAGCAGTTATGGATCATGCCGATGGCACGATCACACTTATTGCAAATGCGATCAACTGGGATGGAAGTAGCGATCGCGTTGATGAAGCATTTGAAGATACCCAACGTCGTCTCGATCGCATGCAGAGTGAATTGGCAGCCCCATTGGCTGGACATATTGCAGAGATCGAAAGCACCTCTGCACCCGTCTTTGATCGAAATATCTCTCATGAAGAATTCATTGCAAAGGTTGGCTTAGCCAAAGAAGAGATTCTTTCAGGGGAGGCGTTCCAGATCGTTCTCTCGCAACGTTTCTCCATGGAGTGCACAGCAGATTCAATTGATGTTTATCGCATGCTTCGCTTACGTAACCCATCTCCCTATATGTACCTCTTCAAATTTGAAGGTGGAATCGATGTTGTGGGATCCAGCCCAGAAGCACTAGTGAAGGTGACACAAGGTGAGGTGATGGTTCATCCCATCGCAGGTACTCGCAAGCGCTCATCATCGCCTGAAGAAGATAAGCGTTTAGGAGAAGAGCTACTTGCCGATCCAAAAGAGCGCGCTGAACATTTGATGTTGGTAGATCTGGGCCGCAACGATCTCGGACGCATTTGTCGCGCTGGTTCAGTTGAAGTTGTAGATTTCATGAGCATCGAACGCTATTCACATGTCATGCATATTGTCTCTACCGTCACCGGAACACTTGCATCGGATAAGACGGGAGTTGATGCACTTTTTGCAACATTCCCAGCAGGCACTCTCTCCGGTGCGCCAAAACCACGCGCGATGGAGATTATCGAAGAGCTCGAACCTCATCGTCGTGGACTCTATGGCGGGGCTATTGGATATCTAGATTTCACCGGCAACGTTGATACCTGTATCGCTATTCGTACGGCACTCATCTACAACGGACGTGCATACGTCCAAGCAGGTGCGGGAATCGTTGCAGATTCAGATGCAGAATCTGAAAACCAAGAATGCCTCAATAAGGCAGCAGCTGTTCTTGGTGCAATTAGCGCAGCGCAGGTCATGAGGCCGGCCCTGTGAAAGATTTACTTCCGATCGCCATCAGCGCAGTAGTTATCGGCACAATCGTGGTTCTCCTGAGCCGCAAGTTCACTCTCTCATCCAGGTATGAGAGAAAACCAAGAGTTCACACACCATGGAGCGCGCAAGACCACGGAATTGATCCGACAGATGAGGTGAAATCGTGAGCGTTCTCGATTCGATCATCGAAGGCGTTCGAGAAGATTTGGCAAAGCGTCGTTTACCGTTACAGAAGATCCGCGAGATGTTGGATCAGGCAGCACCACCTCTTGATGCGCATCCGCGTTTGCGTGGAGATCTTGTGAGCGTCATTGCAGAAGTCAAGCGTTCCTCTCCAAGTAAAGGAGCGCTCTCAGCAATCACCCACCCAGGAGATTTGGCGGCGCAGTATCAAGAAGCTGGTGCCAGCGTCATTAGCGTTCTTACGGAAGAGCGTCGTTTCGGTGGTTCACTTGCCGACTTACAAGCTGTCAGATCTGTTGTTGATATTCCGATATTACGTAAAGATTTTATGGTTGATGAATATCAATTCTTAGAGGCGCGTGCCTATGGCGCAGATGTGATCCTCCTGATTGTTGCAGCGCTCTCATCGGCCCAATTAAAAGATTATTTCGATATGGCAACTGAACTTGGCATGGCTAGTTTGATCGAAGTTCACACCCATGAAGAGCTCGAGCGAGCAATGGAGATTGAACCTCGCATCATCGGAATTAATTCTAGAAATCTCAAAACACTTGATGTGGATCAGAAGGCCTTTGGAGAGCTTCTACCTGAGATCCCTGCTGAGATCATCAAAGTGGCAGAGTCTGGAATCTCACAGCGCGCTGAAGTAGAGCTAGCCCAAAGGTATGGAGCTGATGCGATCTTGGTCGGTGAGGCTCTCGTACGCGCTGGAGATCCAATTTCCACACTGCGGACTCTTCGCGGTCTCTAGTACCCTTCCTTGTTATGAGCGTTGATGCGAAGGAAATCCTTGGCCACTTTGGCCCCTATGGCGGACGATTTGTTCCTGAAGCTCTCATCGGCGCACTCGAAGAGTTAGAGCAGGCACATATTGCAGCAGCTGCAGATCCAACTTTTGCAGCCGAGCTCGATGAACTTCATCGCACATATACAGGACGTCCAAGCATCATCACCGAAGTACCACGCTTTGCAGAGCATGCAGGCAGTGCGCGCATCCTTCTCAAGCGCGAAGACCTCAACCACACAGGTTCGCATAAAATTAATAACGTCTTAGGTCAGGCCCTCCTTACAAAGCGCATGGGTAAGAAGCGCATCATTGCTGAAACCGGTGCAGGTCAACATGGCGTTGCTTCTGCAACAGCGGCTGCGTTGATGGGACTGGATTGCGTTGTGTACATGGGCGAGGAAGATACAAAGCGCCAATCACTCAACGTGGCGCGAATGAAATTACTCGGCGCAGAAGTTGTTCCAGTAACAAGTGGATCTCGCACCCTCAAAGATGCAATCAATGAGGCAATGCGTGACTGGGTAACAAATGTCGAGACAACGCATTACCTCCTTGGAACTGTTGCAGGACCTCACCCGTTCCCTACGATGGTCAGAGATTTCCACCGCATCATCGGCGTTGAAGCACGCGCACAAGTTTTAGAGCTCACTGGAAAACTTCCTGATGCAGTCCTTGCCTGCGTTGGCGGGGGATCGAATGCAATTGGAATCTTCCATCCCTTTATCGACGATGTTGATGTTGCACTCATTGGACTTGAAGCAGGTGGCGACGGTGTAAGTACTGGACGACATGCGGCGACAATTACAGGTGGAACACCAGGTGTTCTCCACGGTACGCGTTCATATGTTCTGCAGGATGAAAATGGGCAGACCGTCGAGTCACATTCAATCTCAGCAGGTCTTGATTACCCAGGTGTTGGTCCAGAGCATGCATACCTTCATGACATTGGACGCGCGCAATATCGCGCAATCACTGACGCTCAAGCAATGGAAGCTTTTGCTCTTCTATGCCGCACGGAAGGAATCATTCCTGCGATTGAGACAGCTCACGCTCTTGCCGGTGCGATCCAAATTGGTAAGGAACTTGGGCCGCAGGCAACGCTGCTTATTAATCTCTCTGGACGTGGAGATAAAGATGTCGCAACGGCAGCTGCATACTTTGGAATTGAGCTCTAAACGTGTCACTTGATACTCCGTTAGATCGCGCTCTTGCCAAGGCAAAGAGTGAGAACCGTGCAGCTCTGATCGCCTATATCCCAGCAGGATTTCCTTCTCATGAAGGGTGCAAAAAGGTAATTGCTGCATTTGCAGAAGGCGGCGTTGATGCAATTGAAATCGGCTTCCCCTATAGCGATCCCGTCATGGATGGTCCGACGATTCAAGCAGCGGCTGTGCAATCGCTAAGCCAGGGCACAGGTGCCAAAGAAGTTTTTGAATCACTCAAATGTGCAAGCGACCATGGAGTCGCAGCTGTTGTCATGACATATTGGAATCCAATTGAGCGCTATGGAGTCGATGAGTTTGCCCAAGCTATTGCAGATAACGGTGGATCAGGAGTAATTACCCCTGATCTGACGGTAGAAGAATCTCAAGACTGGATTGCAGCAACAGATGCATCGAAGATCAATCGTATTTATGTTGTAGCGCCGAGCACTTCAGATTCCAGACTCCCTGTTGTCACCAGCCAATGTGGCGGCTTTGTCTACGCTGCAAGCTTGATGGGTGTCACCGGTACTCGCACAACCGTCTCTTCTTCTGCTGCAGATTTGGTTTCACGCATTCGAACCACAACACAGACACCGGTAAGCGTTGGCCTTGGTGTCTCTACTCGCGATCAGGCGCGCTCAGTTGCTGCATATGCAGATGGAGTCATTGTCGGTTCAGCATTTATCAACGCTCTACTCAATGCTGCCACCGAAGAAGAAGGAATTGGGGCGGTCAGAGAACTAGCCAAAGAGTTAGCACTAGGAGTTCGTGAAGGTCGATGAAAAAATTCCTTATCGCTCAACAAGAGTGGATCACAACCATCTTCCGTGTCGGTTTTGGTGGCTTTCTCCTTTATGCAGGCGGATTGAAAGCCTTTGATCCAGCAGCATCTGCAAATGCAACTGCTGCCTACAAAATTCTTCCCACTGATCTGGCACATACCTTCGGTTACATCCTGCCTTGGGTAGAAGTTGCGCTTGCCATATTTCTCATTCTCGGCATCTTCATCAAGCCATCGGCCATTGCCAGCGCACTCCTCATGCTCATGTTCGTCGGCGCAATCGCCTCAGTTTGGGCTCGCGGAATGCTTATCGATTGTGGCTGTCTCGGAGGCGGGGGAGCGATAGATCCTTCTAAGGCGACCGAGGCTCGCATTGCCTATGCAGTCGATATTGTGCGCGATCTCGCCTTTGTAGGGATGTGCCTCTACATCTTCAAGTACCCTTATGGAAAGTTCTCTTTAGATAAGAAACCCGATACGACTACACAATCAAGTGAGGAATAACGATGAGTAAGGTAAAGAAAAACTCAGTCAAGTCACAAAGTGGAGATCCATTTACACGTTGGCTTGTTATTGGCATGGTCACACTCGTTGTGGTTGTCGGAGCTGTCTTTAGCCTTACAAGTGAGAAGAGCGCAAAGAATGCCGCCTTCACAGCTTTGGATTCCTTTCAATCTGTAGGCGACATCAAAGGCGCAGTAGATTCAACTGCAGGAGATGGAATTGTCTTTAATGCAGGTCTTCCAACAAAGGTAGATGTATTTGAAGATTTCCAATGCCCAATCTGTAAGCTCTTTGAAGATCCAATCGGGGGATACCTCACCTCTCTCATCACTGAGAAGAAGGCTCAAGTTACCTACCACCCACTCTCATTCTTAGGTAACGGTTCAAAGGATGACGAATCAATAGCTGCTGCAAATGCTGCCTACTGCGCTGTAGATGAAGGTAAGTTCTTAGATTTCCACAAGGCTCTCTACGATGTTCAATCTCAAGTCGAGAACTCAGGATTCCTTAACTCCGAGAACCTCATCACAATCGGAAAGAAGATTGGAATCACGTCACAGACATTCTCTGATTGCGTTACTAACCGTTCAAAGCTCGTCAATGTCGTAGCTGCTACAGCTTCGATGGAACGCTATGGTGTAAAGGGAACTCCTACAACGTTGATCAATGGCAAGATTTGGGAACGCCAATCACCGGGATTTGATCTCAACGAGTTCAAGGCTGCAGTCGAGGCTGCATCTAAGTAACTCATCGATGTAATCAAGGATGTTCACTCGATCGATTCCTTCGCCAACTAGTGCATATCTAGAGCTGGGTCCATTGACGATCCACTTCTATGCTCTCTGCATCATTGCGGGAATCGCTGTGGCAGTCTGGCTCGGAGATAAACGTTTTAAAGATGGCGATGAAAGTCGCGAATCGGTCGTTGCCGACGTTGCGATGATTGCAGTTCCGTCAGGAATTCTTGGTGGTCGCCTCTATCACGTGGCATCTTCTCCTGGTGATTTCTTTGGTGCAGGTGAAAACCCATTAGATATCTTTGCAATCTGGAAAGGTGGCTTAGGTATCTGGGGAGCAATTTCACTCGGCGCACTTGGTGCATATGTCGGCTATCGACGAGTACAACGCACACGCCCAGAGCTTCCACCATTTTCAACTTTTCTCGACGCATTAGCTCCTGGAATTTTGTTGGCGCAGGCAATAGGACGCTTTGGAAATTGGTTTAATGTCGAACTCTTCGGAAGGCCTCTAGATACATGGTGGGCCCTTGAAGTCCCAGTTGCCTATCGCCCAGCCGATGTACGAAGCTTTGAAACTTTTCACCCCACCTTTGCCTACGAGGCGATTTGGTGCACAGCGATTGCAATCACGCTTCTTCTGATCTCGCGACGACTTAAGCCAGGAGAGACCTTCGCTCTCTATATCTTCTCCTACTGCGTAGGGCGATTCTTTATCGAGAACATTCGCATCGATGCGGCCAATTTCTATCTGGGACTTCGCCAGAATGAATGGGTGAGCTTAGGAATCGGTGTGATTGCGCTTCTGACCATTCTGCGAATACGGAGAAAGCATCGTGCGCTCGGGTAGGATTTCACCATGAGTCTTGAATCGGTCTATCAACGCAATATCCACCACCGAGCACATCGGGCTGGATGGTTGCGTGCTGCAGTCCTCGGTGCAAATGATGGACTCGTTTCAACTGCAAGCTTGATGATTGGTGTCACCGCAGCAAATCCTGGAAAAGATACATTTCTTATTACTGCAGGTGTTGCCGCAATTGTCGCAGGCGCAATGTCGATGGCAGTTGGCGAGTACGTCTCCGTGCGATCACAGAACGATGTCGAAGAGTCTGATCGCCAGATGGAGATTGATCATCTTGCTGAAGATCCAGAAGGTGAATTACTTGAACTTGCTCAGATCTATGTGGAGCGTGGCCTCACCCCAGAATTAGCGGAAGAAGTTGCACGCCAGATGCATGCACGCGATCCACTTGAGGCTCACCTTCGTGACGAACTAGGACAGACTCCGCAGAGCAAGGCGCAACCACTTCAGGCCGCGATGGCATCTGCTGCAAGCTTTACAGTCGGCGGCTTGGTTCCCTTTGCCGGAGCATTTGCTCCAACACCGGGCACAGTCGCCTTGAGCATCGTAGGTTTTGCGATGGTCGGTCTACTCTTTACTGGAATCCTGAGCGCAAAGACAGCAGGAAAGGCAATCTTTGGGCCAACCGTTCGCGTCATGCTTGGAGGCGCCTTCGGCATGGCTGTCACCGCAGGAATTGGTCGAATTCTCCATATCAATCTCGGGTAGGCGCTCCAGATCACCCTTTTGATCTTTCACTGAGGGCTCTCAGTTGCTACCCTGTGCATGGGTCAGCGTTGTCCCGTTGAGTAAGACGGTAACGGACAACAGGAGAATTATTCGATGGCTCTTCCATCTACATTCCCAGCAGCACAGGGGCTCTACAACCCTGCCAATGAGCACGATGCTTGTGGTGTTGCAATGGTTGCTACTCTCAACAAAGTCGCAACTCACGAGATTGTTGCTCAAGCGCTAACAGCGCTACGCAATCTTGAACATCGCGGCGCAGCAGGAGCTGAACCAGATAGCGGTGACGGAGCTGGAATTCTTATTCGCATTCCCGATGCTTTCTTTCAAGCGATCACAGATTTTGATCTTCCGGTCGAAGGAAGTTATGCGACAGGTATCGCATTTATCCAACCTGGTTTTGATCCCACTGGATTAATTCAAACCCTTGCAGTGCAAGAAGGTCTTGAGGTCATCGGTTGGCGTGAACTTCCAACAAATCCTGCATCTGTTGGAAAAACTGCGCAGTCAGTCATGCCAATCTTTAGGCAGCTCTTCGTTAAAGGCCTCAAGGGCGAGAGCGGAATTGCTCTCGATCGTTTGGCCTTTGCTCTTCGCAAACAAGCAGAGCATGCAGGAGAGATTTACTTCCCATCATTTTCTTCTCAGACAATTGTCTACAAGGGAATGCTTACAACAGGACAACTTGAAGAGTTCTTCCCGGATCTCAGCGATGAACGCGTAGCTTCACCACTTGCCCTTGTTCACTCACGCTTTTCAACAAATACCTTCCCGTCTTGGCCACTTGCGCACCCATATCGTTTTATCGCTCATAACGGTGAGATCAATACCGTCAAGGGAAATCGCAACTGGATGCGTGCTCGTGAAGCCCTCCTTGCAAGTGATCTCATTCCAGGCGATATCTCGCGTCTATTTCCTATTGTTGAAATGTCAGGAAGTGATTCAGCATCATTTGATGAAGTTCTCGAACTTCTTTACCTCGGTGGTCGCTCATTACCGCATTCAGTGCTGATGATGATTCCTGAGGCATGGGAGAACCATGCGACGATGTCACAGAAGCGCCGTGATTTCTATGCATTCCACTCATCGTTGATGGAGCCTTGGGATGGTCCTGCCTGCGTGACATTTACAGATGGAAACCAAGTAGGTGCAGTTCTTGATCGCAATGGATTGCGCCCATCACGTTTCTGGGTAACTCATGATGGTTTAGTTGTACTTGCCTCAGAGGCGGGCGTACTTGATTTTCCTGCCGACAAGATTGCGCGTAAGGGTCGCCTACAACCAGGAAAGATGTTCCTTGTCGATATTGCTGCAGGTCGCATCATTGAAGATGATGAGATCAAGGATTCTCTGGCTGATGCTGCTCCCTATGGAAAATGGGTTGAAGATGGCGTCATCAAACTCTCTGAACTCCCAGCGCGCGAACACATCATCTATCCGCACTCATCTGTCGTTCGCCGCCAACGCGCCTTTGGATATACCGAAGAAGAGCTGCGCATCATTATTACTCCGATGGCAAAAAATGGTGCAGAGGCACTTGGTTCAATGGGAACAGATACCCCAATTGCTGCTCTCTCAAATAAACCACGCGTTCTCTTTGATTACTTCACACAGCTCTTTGCGCAAGTAACAAATCCTCCTCTTGATGCAATTCGAGAAGAACTTGTGACCAGTCTTGCTGGTTCAATCGGCCCAGAACATAATCTTTTGGATCCAGGTCCACAATCTTGTCGCCAAATCCTTCTGCCATTTCCTGTTATCGATAACGATGAACTGGCAAAGATCATTCACGTTAACGCAGATGAGGATTACCCACACCTTCAGTCATATGTAGTCCGTGGCCTCTTTCCTGTCAGCGGCGATGGCAACACATTGCGCAAGCGCTTAGAAGAGATCAAGGAAGAAGTCAGCCAAGCAATTTCAGAGGGCGCGCGAATCATCGTTCTCTCTGATCGCAATGGCGATGCAGAAGACACACCAATTCCATCTCTCTTACTAACAGCTGCGGTACATCACCACCTCATTCGCCAGAAGACCCGCACAAAGGTGGGACTAGTTGTCGAAGCTGGAGATGTTCGCGAAGTTCACCATGTTGCGCTCCTTATTGGTTACGGCGCAGCGGCGGTAAACCCTTATCTAGCGATGGAGAGCGCTGAGGATCTCGTTATCCAGGGCGTCATTACCGGAATTACACCTGAGAAGGCCGTGCATAACATCATCAAGGCGTTGGGTAAGGGTGTTCTCAAGGTGATGTCCAAGATGGGTATCTCCACCATTGCCTCTTACACCGGAGCACAAGTCTTTGAAGCGATCGGAATCGCCCAAGATGTTGTCGATGAATTCTTTGTCGGAACGACTTCACGTCTTGGCGGAGTTGACCTTGATGTCATTGCAGAAGAGACAATTAAGCGCCATCACATTGCATACCCACCAGGGGGAGAAGTTCCTGGAACAAAGCGTCTACCAATCGGCGGCGAGTATCAATGGCGTCGCGATGGTGAACCTCACCTCTTTAATCCAGAGACAGTTTTCACTCTGCAGCATGCAACACGTTCCAAGCGGTACGACGTCTTTAAGCGTTACACCAAGGCGGTAGATGATCAGAGCGCTGCCTTGATGACGCTTCGCGGATTATTCCAATTTGATACGCAAGCTCGCACGCCGATCTCCATCGATGAGGTTGAATCTGTGGCAAGCATCGTGAAGCGTTTTTCTACCGGTGCGATGTCTTACGGATCTGTCTCACAAGAGGTACACGAGACTCTCGCGATTGCCATGAACCGCCTTGGCGCTAAATCAAATACAGGCGAAGGTGGCGAAGATCCAGCTCGCTTTACCCCTGAAGCCAATGGTGATTCAAAGCGCAGCTCAATTAAACAAGTTGCCTCAGGTCGCTTTGGCGTTACTAGTAATTACCTTGTCAACGCAGATGATATTCAGATCAAGATTGCACAAGGAGCTAAGCCTGGAGAAGGTGGCCAGCTTCCTGGTAACAAGGTCTATCCATGGGTAGCAAAGGTTCGCTATTCAACTCCTGGTGTTGGTCTTATCTCGCCACCACCTCATCACGATATTTACTCCATTGAAGATCTTGCTCAACTCATTCACGATCTTAAGAATGCAAATAAGAATGCACGCATTCACGTTAAACTCGTTGCTGAGGTAGGCGTTGGAACAGTTGCCGCAGGAGTTTCAAAGGCTCACGCAGATGTTGTTCTGATCTCAGGTCACGATGGTGGAACAGGCGCATCACCTTTGACTTCACTCAAGCATGCCGGTGCTCCATGGGAACTTGGCCTTGCTGAGACACAGCAGACTCTTCTTCTCAATGGCTTGCGCGATCGCATCGTTGTTCAGACTGATGGTCAGCTCAAGACCGGGCGCGATGTTGTCATTGCAGCTCTATTGGGTGCCGAAGAGTATGGTTTTGCGACAGCTCCTCTCGTAGTCTCAGGCTGCGTCATGATGCGCGTATGCCATCTTGATACCTGTCCGGTTGGTGTTGCTACACAAAATCCTGAACTCCGTAAGCGCTTTACTGGCAAGCCAGAGTTTGTGGAGACATTCTTCGAATACATCGCAGAGGAAGTTCGCGAGATTCTGGCATCCCTTGGATTTAAATCACTCCAAGAAGCTATTGGCCACGTGGAATTTCTCGATACCAAGCAAGCTGTCGAACACTGGAAGGCGAGCGGTTTAGATCTCACTCCACTCTTAGCTCGCCCAGATGTCGAGAGCTCGCTCTATCAGACCACAACTCAAGATCACGGCCTAGCTCATGCACTCGATAACACCTTGATTGAAAAGGCAGAGGCGGCGCTAACAACTGGGGCAAAGGTTGCGATCGAATCTTCAGTACGTAACGTTAACCGCACTGTCGGAACGATGTTGGGCGCGGAGATTACCCGCAATTTTGGGGGAGATGGATTGCCTGCAAACACAGTGGAGGTCACTCTGCGTGGATCTGCTGGTCAATCACTCGGTGCATTTATTCCATCAGGTCTTACCTTGCGACTCTTTGGTGATTCCAATGACTATGTCGGCAAGGGAATCTCTGGCGGGCGCATCATTGTGCGACCAGATGAGAGCGCAACATTTGAATCACAAGAAAATGTCATCGCCGGTAACGTCATTGGATACGGCGCAACATCCGGTGAAATCTTCCTCCGCGGAATTGTGGGCGAGCGTTTCTGCGTCCGAAATTCAGGAGCAACTGCAGTTGTTGAAGGAATCGGCGATCACGGTTGCGAATATATGACCGGAGGAACTGTTGTAGTTCTAGGACGTACTGGCCGTAACTTTGCTGCAGGTATGTCAGGTGGACGCGCCTTCGTTCTCGACCTTAACGCTGACCTAGTCAATACAGATATGGTTGATGTGCTGGCAGTTCCTGCAGATCAGAGAGATATTCTCAAAGCAATTGTCTCGTCATTCTTCGAAGAGACCGAATCTCAGGTAGCTGGAAATCTACTTCTTGATTGGGAGAGTGCGCTAAGTCGATTCTCTCTCGTGATGCCACGAGATTATGCACGTGTACTTGCTGCGATGGAGAAGGCAACACGTGAAGGCTTACCGGTTGATCAATACGTCATGGAGGTTGCAGCAAATGGCTGATCCAAAGGGATTTCTCAACACACCTCGTGAAACACCGAAGCGTCGACCAGTAGATGTGCGCATCAAGGATTGGCGCGAAGTCTACGAGCCACAGAGCTTTGAGCATCTACAGAAGCAGGCAGGACGTTGTATGGATTGCGGCATTCCGTTCTGCCACTCTGGTTGCCCACTTGGAAATCTCATTCCTGAATGGAATGACCTCATGTGGCGCGGCGATAAGACTGAAGCAGTTGCTCGCTTACATGCGACCAATAACTTTCCAGAATTTACCGGCCGACTCTGTCCAGCCCCTTGTGAAACCGCATGCGTTGTCTCCATTAATGCAGATGCAGTCACCATCAAGCAGGTAGAGCTTCGCACCATTGAAGAAGCCTTTGGTTCAGGCGATGTAAAGCCACTTGCGCCAGATCGTCTGACAGGTAAGACAGTTGCTGTCATTGGATCAGGACCTGCCGGCCTTGCAGCTGCGCAGCAACTTACTCGTGCAGGACACACAGTTGTTGTCTATGAGCGCGCAGATAAAATTGGTGGACTTCTTCGTTACGGAATTCCTGAATTTAAGATGGAGAAGAACATTATCGATCGCCGACTTGCTCAGATGGAGAAGGAGGGAACACGTTTTCGCACCGGAATCAATGTCGGTGTAGATATCACCGGCTCAGAACTTCGCCAGAAGTACGATGCAGTTGTTCTTGCTCTGGGTGCAACACAATGGCGCGATCTTCCAATCAAGGGACGCGAGAATAAAGGTATCTATCAGGCGATGGAGTTCTTGCCGTGGGGAAATAAGCAGGCCCTCGGTGAAGTAACAAACCCTGAGATCAACGTTGCTGGAAAGCATGTTGTCATCCTCGGTGGAGGAGATACCGGCGCTGATTGTTTAGGAACTTCTGTTCGCCAAGGTGCAGCAAGTGTGACGCAACTTGAGATTATGCCTCGTCCTTCAGATGAGCGACCAGGAACTCAACCATGGCCTATGTACCCAATGATTTATCGTGTTTCAAGTGCTCATGAAGAGCTAGATCAGCGCGTCTTTGCAGTGAGCACCGAAGAATTTGTCGGTGACGGCAATGGAAATCTCAAAGCGCTCAAGATTGTTGAGACTCAGATGGTCAATGGAAAGTTTGAGCCGGTTGCAGGATCTGAACGTGAAATTCCAGCTGACTTCGCCTTCCTTGCAATGGGATTTACTGGAACACAGAGCACCCCACTCTTTGAGCAGCTTGAAGTAGAACTTGATGAACGTACAAATGTGAAGCGCGATAGCTCTTATCAAAGTACGTCAGAAGGAGTTTTCGTTGCAGGAGATGCTGGACGTGGTCAATCACTAATCGTCTGGGCAATTGCAGAAGGACGAAGCGTGGCTGCAGCAGTTGATACTTATCTCGAAGGAGATACACAACTTCCATCTCCGATTGCACCAACTGCGCGTCCACTCATGGTGTAACTCACAACCCGCCACCCATTAACCAAACTCGTAAGTAGCAACTATTGATAGGTAAGGTATGCCCATGCGCCGCGCGAAGATTGTCTGCACACTAGGTCCTGCTGTTGAATCCCCTGAGAAAGTTCGCGAACTCATCGCAGCGGGAATGAATATGGCCCGCCTCAACCTCTCTCATGGTGGATATGACGAACACCAGAATCGTCTTGATCGCGTTCGTGAGGCGGCAGCTGAAGCTGGCGTCCCTGTCGCAATTTTGGTCGACCTTCAGGGGCCGAAGATTCGCCTTGCTCGATTTAAGGATGGCCCACACGATCTTTCACGTGGAGATATCTTCACGATCACCACAGATGATGTCGAGGGAACTAAAGAGCGCGTGGGAACAACCTATAAAGGCCTTCCTGGTGATTGCAAAGCCGGAGATCGCATTCTCATCGATGATGGAAAGGTAACTGTAGAAGTAATTGAAGTTAAAGGTAACGATGTCATCACTAAGGTGATCGAACCCGGCGCAGTCAGCAATAACAAGGGAATCAACCTTCCTGGAGTCGCAGTCTCGGTTCCAGCGCTCTCTGAGAAAGATATGGATGATCTTCGCTGGGGACTTAAGGTCGGAGCAGATTTCATCGCTCTCTCATTTGTTCGTAATGCCGATGACATCAAAGATGTACATCGCATTATGGATGAAGAAGGTATTCGAGTTCCGGTCATTGCAAAGATTGAGAAGCCACAAGCTGTAGACAATCTGGTCAGCATTGTCGATGCATTCGATGGCATCATGGTTGCTCGCGGAGATCTCGGCGTTGAGCTACCTATTGAAGATGTCCCACTTGTACAGAAGCGGTGCGTTGAGCTAGCCCGCGATGCCGCTAAGCCAGTAATCGTGGCAACACAGATGCTCGATTCCATGATTACAAACTCACGCCCAACGCGCGCTGAAGCTACAGATTGTGCAAATGCTGTCCTTGATGGCGCCGATGCACTGATGCTCTCTGGCGAAACTAGCGTGGGTGAATTTGCTATCGAAGCTGTTGCGACAATGGCTCGCATTATTCAAAAGACAGAAGAAGGTGGCCTCGAAAGAATTCGCCCACTTAAGCATGAACCTCGCACCAAGGGCGGAGCAATTACAAAGGCTGCCGTTGAGGTCGGTGCAATTGTTGGTGCGAAATTCCTCGTCGCATTTACCCAGAGCGGTGATTCCGCACGTCGCATGTCACGCCTTCGCTCACCTATTCCAATCTTGGCACTTACTCCAGATCGCGGAACTTACAACCGCCTTGCTCTCTCATGGGGAGTCGAACCGATGATTACCCCTGTTGTCTCTCACACAGATGAGATGGTCAAGCAGGTCGATGGCCTCCTTCTCGAAAGTAAGCGGACCACGATTGGCGATAACGTCATCATTGTGGCTGGCTCGCCTCCAGGAATTCCCGGCTCGACCAATGCGATGCGCGTGCACCGTATGGGTGATGCCGTTGCTGGCGCAGCACCTGCCTACCGCTAACCGATATCGATTCGGTCAAAGCTAGGAGAGAGGTTAAGATTGGCAACAGTTAGCCTCGGTACTCCAACGGTAGAGAGGGCAGTCTCAAACACTGCATAGTGTCGGTTCGAATCCGACTCGGGGCACATGACATCCATGACAGACCAGCAAGCTTCTACTCGCGTGCGCATTGTGGTGGCCGAAGATGAAGCGTTGATCCGCATGGATTTAGTGGAGATGCTCGGCGAAGCAGGATACGAAGTTGTCGCACAAGCAAGTGATGGCGCACAAGCTATCGAACTGGTGAAAGAACATATGCCAGATCTTGCAATCCTTGATGTAAAGATGCCGATTCTTGATGGAATTAGCGCTGCAGAAGAGATCATCGCAACTTGTCCGGTGTTGATGTTGACTGCATTTAGCCAACGCGAACTTGTCGATCGTGCCCGTGACGCTGGCGTGATGGCATATGTTCTTAAGCCATTTACTATCAACGATCTCGTTCCAGCTATCGAGATCGCCATCAGTCGCCATACACAGATGCGATCTCTTGCAGAAGAAGTTGCCGATCTCCATGATCGTCTAGAAACACGCAAACTCATCGATCGCGCAAAGGGAATTTTGATGGCAGCTCTGAATCTCACCGAGCCACAGGCATTCTCATGGATTCAAAAGGCGGCTATGGATCGCCGATTAACGATGAAAGAGGTTGCTCAGGCTGTCATTAGCCCTGATGCTGTCCCTCAGTAATCTCGAGCCATTTCGTAACCAAAAAGTAACCTCAAATGGGACAAATAGGCTCAAAACTCCTTGCTCCAACCTCACCCCTGCCATTACCCTAACGGTCTCCCTGTCCCGGGAAACAAACAGGAAAGGCAACACATGAAGAAGATTTTTTCACTTCTCTCAGCTTCAGCTCTTGTTGTTGGAGTTACAGTCGCTGTAGCACCATCAGCTTTTGCAGCATGCGATGGAGATATCAAGATTTACTTCCAGGGTGCTAAGACTGGTCCATACGCTGAGACCGGTATCAACGAAGCAAACGGTGTAAAGCTTGCAATTGATAAGTACAACGCAACAAAGCCAAAGGTAAAGGTCGCATACGATGAGATCGATACACAGGCTTCAGGTGCTCAGTCACCAGCACTTGCACAGAAGGTCGTCGATGACGCTTGTGCAGTAGGTGTAGTTGGCGGAATGTACTCAGGCGAGACAATCAACGCTGTACCAGTCTACGAGACCGGTGGAGTCCCAGTTATCTCACCATCTGCAACAAACCCAGCTCTTACAAACAAGTCAGCTATCTTCCACCGCGTCGTTGCTAACGACTTGGTTCAGGGTCCAGCACTTGCTCAGATCGCTATCTCATTGAAGGCAAAGCTATTCGTAGTCGATGACGCAACTTCATACGGTAAGGGTCTTGCAACAATCGTTAAGAAGAATGCAACAAGCATCATCGTAGGATCAGATGCTGTTACAGAAGGAACAACAAACTTCTCATCAGTTGTCACAAAGGTTAAGAACTCAAAGGCAACTGCAGTCTTCTACGGTGGTTACTACCCAGAAGCAGCAATCTTCGTTAAGGCACTTCGCGACAATCCTGCAACAAAGAACGTTAAGTTCATCGCAGGCGACGGAGTTCTTGATGGCGAGTTCATCAAGTTGGCTAAGAAGAACGCTGAAGGTGCATACCTCACAGCTCCTGGACTCGATATGAAGACAGCTGCTCCAGCTCTCTACGCCGAGTACAAGAAGAAGTTCAACCGTGAGCCTGGTCTATACACACTTGAGGCATTCAACTCTGCTTACTTCTTCCTAGAAGGAATTAAGAAGGGCAATGTCACACGCGCAGCTCTCAACACATTCATCGACGAGAGCGTCGTTAAGGGTGTTGGAATGACAATGTCATTCGCTGCAACTGGTGATTCAGATAAGATCATCATGAACCAGTACACAATCAAGAACGGCAAGATGACCTTCGTAAAGAAGCTCTCATAAAGAACTGCTAAGCAATTAGCTGGCGAGGTAGAGGGCGTAAGCCCTCTACCTCGCTTCTCTAAGTAAGCACATGTAATGAGCTCTATCTCTGCAACACCAACTTCACATTGGAGTATTCGTGGATTTTTCAATCATCGTCTCTGACTTTGCAGCCCTGACTCTCGACGGGCTCGTCGTTGGCGCTATCTATGCACTCGTGGCGCTGGGGTACACCCTCGTCTACGGAGTTCTGCGCTTGATCAACTTCGCGCACTCTGAAATTTTTATGCTCGGAACAATGTCGGCAGTTGCTGTCACAACACTTCTGGGCTTTACCGGGTATGAAGATCCACTACCTACCTTCCGATTCTTCGCAATCTTCCTTTTGATCGCCTTCACCGCATCGATTATCAGCGGTGTAGCAGCAGTCCTCCTTGAGATCGTCGCTTACCGCCGCCTTCGTAATATGGGTGCAAGCCGTCTGAGTTCGCTCATCTCTGCAATCGGTGCATCCTTCTTCCTTACCGAAGTTGCCCGTATTTTGACTGGATCAAAGAACCTAGATTTCCCTCGCATGCTCGATAAGAACACAATCTTCCAATTCAGCACCGCATATGTGACTGCAGATAAGTTGCTTGTTCTCGGTGGAGCTGCACTGATTTTCTACATCCTTAATCGCATCATCAATCACACCAAGCTTGGCCTCGGAATTCGCGCAGTGTCACAGGATGAGCGCACCTCTGTCCTCATGGGTGTAAACGTCAACCGTGTCATCTCCTACACCTTCCTTATTGGCGGAGTGTTGGCTGGCCTTGGATCTGCCTTCTACATGGTCTTCTACGAGACAACTAAGTCAAACGTTGGCTTCCTCGTAGGTATCTCAGCCTTTACCGCTGCAGTTCTTGGTGGAATTGGAAACGTACGTGGGGCCCTCCTTGGCTCATTTGTTCTTGGTCTCTTCCAGCAATATACAGCTGCGGTTCTTGGCTATAACTGGCGAGATGTTGTCACATTCGTTGTTCTTGTCTTTGTACTACTCGTAAAGCCAACTGGCTTACTGGGCGAAGCGTTACAGAAAGCGAGGGTCTAGTCGTGGCCGATCTCTCTCGATTTAATCTCCGCGATATCTTCGGCAATTGGTGGGATAAGGCATCGCCTATCCAGCGTGGAATTTTCCGCGTCGTACTGATTGCCATCTTCTACGCTTTGCCACTCCTGAATAACCCAATCATCGATACACCAGAGACTTCTTTCCAATCAGTTCTCTTCTATCCATTGATTATGTTCAGCTTGATGGCAGTCGGTCTTAACGTCGTTGTCGGCAAGAGCGGAATCCTCGATCTTGGTTACGTTGCATTCTTTGCAATCGGTGCCTACACACACGCAATGCTCGGAATTAAGACAGGTTTGAATTTCTACGAAATCCTTCCAATTGCCATGGGTATGGCGATGCTTGCTGGCGTCATCCTTGGTCTACCGGCTCTTCGTCTGCGCGGTGATTATCTAGCAATCATCACTTTGGGATTCGGTGAGATCGTTCGAATTATCGCAATCAACACAGAAGCAATCGGTGGATCTGCCGGTCTTACCGATATCCCACCTCCACCAAGTATCTTGGGTCTCAAGTTCGGATCAGGTGACCCACGTCCGTACTACTGGTTGACACTCACGTTGGTAATTCTCGTGATCTGGGGCGTGCTTCGCCTTTCACATCGCAAGCCAGGCCGTGCGTGGGAAGCCATTCGCCAGGATGAAGATGTTGCAGAGTTCATGGGTGTCTCAACACTCAAGTACAAGCTCTGGGCATTCATTATCGGCGGAGCAGTAGGCGGTGCAGCAGGCGCTGTCTATGCCTCACAGATTCTCTCAATCCAACCTGAGATGTTTAACCTCAACTTATCGATCATGATCCTTGCCTGCGTTGTCTTTGGCGGAATGGGAAATATCTGGGGCGTCATCGTCGGAGCAGTTCTTCTGGGATATCTCCCAGAGAAGCTTCGCTTCCTTAGCGATTACCGCATCGTATTCTTCGGCCTACTAATGGTTGTGATGATGAATATCCGTCCAAATGGTTTGCTGCCTCGTAAGAAGCGCGAAGTAGTAGGGGAGAAGAAGTAATGAGTAAGAAGCTCCTTGAAATCAAAGATCTCGTTGTTAAGTTTGGCGGCGTCACCGCTCTAAACAATGTCAACCTTCACGTCAGTGAAGGGGAAGTTGCAGCTCTTATTGGACCAAACGGTGCAGGAAAGACAACTGTCTTTAATATCGTGACCGGTTACTACACACCAGCTGCGGGCGATGTCTTGGTTGATGGCACATCAGTCCTTGGCAAGCGTCCATACAAGATTGCACGCGCAGGCCTAGCTCGTACCTTCCAGAACATTCGCCTCTTTGAAGAGATGACGGCGCTGGAGAACGTGGCAACAGCTGCCGATGCTCTTAACCGAAGCGGTCTTGTAGGTTCCCTTGTTGGAATCCCACGCAGCCGCAAGGATGAAGCACGCAGCATGGAGAAGGCACACGAGCTTCTTTCCTTTATCGGTCTTGATCATCGCGCACACCAGTTAGCAAAGAACTTGCCATACGGTGATCAGCGCCGCCTCGAGATTGCTCGTGCTCTCGCACTCGAACCAAAGGTCTTGCTCCTTGATGAACCAGCTGCTGGATTTAACCCGCAGGAAAAGGTTGAACTCGGAAACTTGATCCTTAAGATCCGTGACAATGGAAATGCAGTCTTGCTGATTGAGCATGATATGAGCCTTGTTATGAAGATCTCCGATCGCATCTCGGTTCTTGACTTTGGACAGAAGATCGCCGAAGGAACACCTGCAGAAATTCAAAATGACCAACGCGTTATCGATGCTTACTTAGGAGTTGCTGAAGATGCTTCTTAATATTGAAAACCTTCACGTCTCTTACGGAAAGATCAAAGCAATTAAGGGAATTTCCCTCACCGTAAATCAAGGTGAGATTGTGACCTTGGTTGGCGCAAATGGAGCTGGTAAGACCACGCTCCTGAAGACAATCTCAGGAATCTTGTCACCTGCAGAAGGAAAGATCACCTTTGAAGGGCACGATCTCACAAAGATCAAGCCTTTCCAGCGCGTGATTGAAGGAATCTGCCAAGCACCTGAAGGTCGCGGTATTTTTCCGGGAATGACAGTGCGCGAAAATCTTGAGATCGGAAAGTTTGGACGCACCACAGCCAAGGCTGAGATGGTTGAAGATTTAGAGATGGCCTTTAGTCTCTTCCCACGTCTTCTCGAGCGCGAGAATCAATTGGGTGGAACACTCTCAGGCGGAGAGCAGCAGATGCTCTCCATTGGTCGCGCACTGATGAGCCGTCCGCGTCTACTTCTTCTTGATGAACCATCAATGGGTCTTGCACCAATGTTTATCGCTCAGATCTTCGACATCATCCAGAAGATCAAGGCACAGGGAATGACAATTCTCCTGGTCGAGCAGAATGCTGCTAAGGCGTTGAGCATCGCAGATCGAGCATATGTACTTGAGACAGGATCAATTACTAAAGAGGGAAGTGGTCAAGCACTTCTAAACGATCCTGCAATTCGCGCCGCCTACCTTGGACACGGCGCTTAATTCTCGAAGTTACGAACGCTCTGCCAAAATCATGCAGGTGATGCGTGCGCTACAGGTGCGCTGACCCTGATCGTTTGTGATCACGATTTCGTAGACGCATAAGGTTTTGCCGAGAGATACAGCAGTTGCAACTCCTGTCACAAAACCAGTGGTTGCTGATTTGTGGTGAGTTGCGTTGATATCGACGCCGACAATTCGGCGGTCTGGACCAGCGTGGAGCTGGGTGCCGATAGAGCCAAGTGATTCTGCTAGTACAACATTTGCGCCACCATGTAAGAGACCGATCGGCTGAGTATTTCCTTCAACCGGCATACGCCCGACCATTCGCTCAGGTGAAGCTTCGAGAATCTCAATCCCCATCTTCTTATCAAGGGCGCCACTTCCGCGCTCACGAATAATGTCAAGGAAATCTGGTTGCGTCATAGTTGGGGAGTTTATACCTAAGATAAGGGCCATGGCCAAGAAGAGACTCTTACTTATCGATGGCCATTCGATGGCGTATCGAGCATTCTTTGCTCTACCTGCCGAGAACTTCACCACAGCAACAGGGCAGCACACCAACGCAATCTACGGTTTTGCCACCATGTTGATCTCACTCTTAAAAGATGAGAAGCCCACACATGTAGCTGTCGCATTCGACGTCTCGCGCCAGACTTTTCGCACGGAGATATTTCCGGATTACAAGGCCAACCGTGCAAAGACTCCCGATGAGTTTCGATCCCAGATGTCATACCTCCATGACTTGGTAAAGGGTTTTGGAATCACACAATTTTCAGTTGAGGGCTTTGAGGCAGATGACATCATTGCAACGCTGGCAACTCGTGCAGAGCGAGAAGGTTTTGAGGTTCTCATCTGTACCGGCGATCGCGATAGTTTTCAATTAGTAACCGAATCGATCACGGTGCTCTATCCAAAGCGCGGAGTAAGCGAACTAGCGCGCATGACACCAGAGGCTGTTATCGAAAAGTACATGATGACTCCTACCCAATATCCAGATTTTGCTGCACTCCGCGGAGACCCCAGCGATAACTTGCCTTCTATTCCAGGTGTCGGCGAAAAGACTGCCGCCAAGTGGATTATCGAATATGGCTCACTCGAGAAACTTCTGGAGAAGGCCGATGAGGTGGGTGGCAAGGTCGGTATTGCGCTACGCGAAAACATTGAGAGCGTGAAGCGAAATCGCGAGCTGACGCAATTGATCCATTCGGTTGAGATTGAGGCAGATCCTGTTGCTCTGGCGTGGTCGGGAGTTGATCCTTCACATGTGAGCGCCCTCTTTGAGACTTTGGAATTTAGAACGCTTAAGGATCGACTTGCAGCGATTGCAGTCGAAGGGGCACCAGTGACAATCGATGCAACCCCATCACTTTTTGCACGAGAGATTGAACGTACAGTACTTACGCCAGCAGAGCTCAGTGCAAAGATTGCAAAACATTCAGCAGAGATTTCACTCGCCTATGAAGTCATCGACGATCAGCTCCACCGATATGCAGTTGCCCTCTCACCTTCTGAAGTCTTCGTCGTGCATTCAAGTGATATCGGCTCTTGGGGAGCAGATGTGAAGATCCCCAAGATCGTTCACGATGGTAAGTCGCTCTCAAGAATTCACGAAATTGAAGGAATCGTCTTCGATACCAGCCTGGCCGCCTACGTTCTTAATCCAGGGGTTCGTAATCACGAAGTCAGTGATCTTCTTGAAAAATATGGAGATGGCTCAACCCTTGATCTCTCTTCTCCTGAATCTTCCGTGGCGTCAACTGCCTCACATCTCTTTACTCTGCGAAGCGCACTTGATAGCGAGATGAAGTCACGCGGAGTAGATGGTCTGCTCTACGACCTCGAACTTCCAATCGGAAATCTCTTAGCTCTCATGGAGCGCAGGGGAGTAGCAGTTGATAAGAAGAAGCTTGGCGAGCTCTATACCTATTTTGAATCTGAGGTAAGCGCTCAGACTAAGATCGCACATGATGCCGTGGGACACGAATTTAATGTCGCCTCTCCAAAACAACTACAAGTTGTTCTCTTTGAAGAACTTGGCCTTCCCAAGACGAAGAAGATTAAGACAGGCTTTACTACAGATGCCGAGGCTCTAGCCTGGCTCTTTGAAAAATCTAAACACCCAGTCCTGGCTGCATTGCTGCGCATTCGCGAGACGAAGAAACTAGCGACAACTATTGAGGGTCTGATTGCAGAGATTGCACCAGATCAACGCATCCATACACATTTTGCTCAGACTGTTACCGCCACTGGTCGTCTCTCATCAGTAGGTCCCAACCTGCAGAATATTCCGGTTCGTACCGAAGAAGGTCGCAAGATTCGTGATTGCTTTATCGCAGGAAAAGGTTTTGATCGCCTGATCACCGCCGATTACAGCCAGATTGAGATGCGCATTATGGCCCACCTCTCACATGACGAGCACCTACTTGCAGCATTTGAATCAGGTGAAGATCTGCACGCAACTGTCGCAGCTGAAGTCTTTGGCGTAGCACCAGCTGATGTTGATCCAGAGATGCGTAGACAGATTAAGGCGATGTCATATGGACTTGCCTATGGCTTGAGCTCATATGGTCTGGCAGCTCAACTCGATCTCTCGCCACCTGCTGCGCAGGATCTGATGGATCGCTACTTCTTACGCTTTGGTGGAATTCGAGATTATTTAAAGAGCGTTGTCGAAGAGGCACGCAAAGTTGGCTATACCGAGACTGTTTTGGGTCGACGCCGATATCTGCCAGACCTGATGCAAGATAATCGTGCGCGACGAGAGATCGCAGAACGTATGGCGCTTAACGCTCCAATCCAAGGATCGGCAGCTGACATCATTAAGTTAGCAATGCTTAATGTACAGAAGGCGTTGGTTGCCGAAGGTTTGAGATCACGGTTACTGCTCCAGGTTCATGATGAGCTGATCCTTGAGGCCGTCGATGAGGAAGTGGATGCGGCAACAGAGATATTACGTCGCGAAATGGGTGCTGCGTACCCACTGAAAGCTCCACTTGATGTGAACGTTGGCGTTGGTAAGAGCTGGAATGAGGCGGCGCACTAATTACTTATTGCGATCGGAGTTGTCATCCATCGCGGCAAGATCTTGCTCATCCGTTGGCAGATTATTGCCTGCCGCAAGGATTCCCTTACCGAGGCTAAGAACAATAAGTCCAAAGAAAATCATGATGGGAAGCATCGCTAATCCATAACGCGGGGAGAAATGTTCGGAGACAAATCCGCCGACTGCTGCACCGAGCGCCATGAACGATCCCTCAACGCTCCAGATCCAACCAAGGGAAGAAGTTTGTGAACCTTGTGGTCTGACCGCCTCAAGAACTTCGAAGTAGAAGACCTGAACTGCGCCTCCCACCAAACCAATCGATGCACCGACAAGAGCCATCGTCCAATCCGGATATGTAAATGAGATGGGAATACAGGCCAGTAACCAGAAGAAGTACGCTCTTCGTAGCGCAGGCAGTGGTGCTAATTTCTTTGAGACAAGGCCACCAAGCAAACCACCAATAACAGTTGCAACACCAAATACGGCAAAGATCCATGCCACTCGATGGGCAACATCTTCTGCTGTTGCAAAGGCGGGAACTGCAACGTCAAAGACGCCCCATCCAAAACCGATAAAACATCCTTCAAACATGAGTAGCTGCATTACTGGATTTCGGAGCAGGCTTCCTTGGCCTTTCTCTTTCTTCTCTGGAATCCAATTTCGCGAAACCGGTGTGAGCGCCAATGCGGTTCCACCGATAAACATGAGCGCTGCAACAACATCGAGTGCTAGATATGGACGACTAGATAGGGCAAGTGATGTAACAACAACCGGTCCAATCACACCAGTCGAACTCATCATCGCCGAATCAAAGGCGTAAGCGGTTCTTAAATAAGATTCAGGAACCAGGTCTTTCCATAGTGGGCGTACAGATAGATTGATGGGGGGAGCGGTGATTCCCAGAATAAATGCCGCAATAAGAATCGAACGCGAGGTTTCCATCAAATTGAGAGTGATGATCAGCGCTGTATAGGAAGGTACTAAAATTCGTAGAGGCCATTTCTGTCCCCAGCGGTCCATTACAGATCCACGAAGTCCGGCCGTTGCAGCCCCTGCTAAAGAATTCAAACCAATGGCAAGACCAGCAACTGCAACAGAACCTGTCTCTTGCTCGGCTTTAAAGAAGATTCCTAATCCGATCATTCCGTAGGCCAAGCGAGCAGGAAAGGCGCTAATCCCGAGTGAGATTACTTGCGGAAAGGCGAATAATTCGCGGTAGCGCTTCATAGGTCTGTAATTCTACGCACGGATTTGCCCCGTGTGACCTAACCCCCGTACCCTTCACCTGTTCTTCAGGCAGATCGCTTGGGTCCTATTACTTATCTATCCCTACGGAGCTCACTTGTCTACATCACCAGTAATTGCAGTAAATGACATCGGATCAGCAGCAGATTTTCTTGCAGCAATCGAAGGCACAATCAGAAATTTCAACGACGGAGACCT
>JACCEC010687343.1_pt1 | contig 43711 bp, 55 predicted proteins | sample 7450121 | NCBI WGS metagenome assembly JACCEC01 (sample SAMN15323455, study PRJNA562643) | freshwater metagenome | isolation source: river surface water | place: USA:Blue River Watershed | collected 2017-08-18 | reverse complement strand
GCGCAAGGTAGTGTGGGAGGGTCGTGATGGTGCGCCTGATTGGGTCCTGATGGCAAAGGCGCCGAACCCGTTCATGCCCGGCCGCACGCTGTGGGCTGAGCTGAAGGCAACCGGCGAGGAGCCGGAGCCGCACCAGCTGCGCGAGCACAAGCGCATGCGCGAGCACGGGCAGATTGTGCTGGTGCTTGACTCCGCTGAGATTGTCGATTCCGCCATTGAGCTGCTTGTATGAAGTTCACGCCTAGACCCTACCAGCTGATCAGCGCCAACCATTTGGCGGACGTGCCGCGCTGCGCCCTCTGGGCCGGCATGGGCATGGGCAAGACAGTCACGACGCTGACCTTCCTCGACAACCTGCACAACGTGGCGGGCGAGGACAGGCCGACGCTGGTGCTGGCACCGAAGCGGGTCGCCATCTCAACGTGGCCAACCGAATCGAAGAAGTGGGACCACCTGTCGGGCCTCGAGGTAGTGTCGGTCACCGGCGGTAAGCCGGAGCGCGAGGCGGCGCTGAAGAAGGACGCGCAGGTTTTCGCAACCAACTACGACAACCTGCTGTGGCTGCGCGACTACTACGCCGAGAAGAAAAAGGCGTGGCCGTTCGCAACCGTTGTCGCCGACGAGAGCACCCGGTTGAAGAGCTTCCGCCTGCGGCAGGGCGGCGTGCGCGCGCAGGCTATGGCAGCTGTCGCTCACGTTGACATCGACCGCTGGGTCAATCTGACCGGCACCCCGTCGCCGAACGGGCTCGACGACCTCTGGGGCCAGACTTGGTTTCTCGATGCAGGTGAGCGCCTCGGCAAGAGCTACGGCGCCTTTCAGAGCCGCTGGTTTAGGCCCACGAACATGGGCAAGTTTACAAAGTGGCGCCCGGCGGAGTACGCGCAGGACGAGATACAGGAGCGGCTGAAGGACATCTGCTTGACGATCGACCCGAAGGATTGGTTCGACCTGAAGGAGCCGATCAAGAACGTGATCTATGTGGACCTGCCAACCAGCGCCCGCAACAAGTACAAAGAGATGGAGAAGGAAATGTTCTTCGAGCTCGACCAGCATGAGGTCGAAGCGTTCAACCCGGCAGGCAAGTCGATGAAGTGCCTGCAGCTGGCGAGCGGATCGGTCTACCTAGACCCGGACCGCTACGGGCCAGACACCGCAATTGAAATACATGGAGAAAAATTAGATGCCCTTGAATCGATTGTTGAAGAGGCTGGCGGCATGCCGGTCCTCGTTGCCTATCATTTCCAGTGTGACCTCAAGAGACTGCAACGCGCGTTCCCTCAAGGTCGGGTGCTTGACGCTGACCCGAACACGATTGTCGAATGGAACGCAGGTCGAATACCAATTCTTTTCGCCCACCCGCAGAGTGCAGGTCATGGTCTCAACCTGCAGGACGGAGGAAACATCATCGTCTTCTTCAGCCAGTGGTGGGACCTAGAGCAGCACGATCAGATTGTTGAACGCATCGGCCCGGTGCGACAGCTACAGGCGGGCCACGACCGCGCGGTCTTCATTCACTACATTGTCGCGCGCGACACGGTAGACGAGCTGGTGATGGCGCGCAGAGAAACCAAGCGCGAGGTACAGGACCTGCTGCTTGAATACATGAAGAGGAAAAAATGAACGTCGATTTATGTCACCACGGATGGGCCCGTCAGTTCTGCGAAACCTGCATGAAGCCGGGCACCCTTGCGGCAGAGCATGGGTTGAATAAAATCAGTGCGCTTAGCACACAGGTCGGAGGCGGGCACTACAAGGACTTCGCCATCCAGCCGGTGGAGTACATCCACAAAAACAAGATTCCGTTTATCGAGGGCTGCGCGATCAAGTACCTGACGCGCTGGCGCGACAAGGGCGGGATCGAGGACCTGAAGAAGGCCCGCCATTTTATTGACATGCTGATCGAGATGGAGCAAGAGAATGCCTGATGAATTTGACCTCGCGCAGGAGCGCGAAGAGATTGCGCGCGCTGCCGCTATTCGAAACAACGCGAAGGACATCCCGCCGGGCGAGCCGGGCGAGTGCTTCTATTGTGGCGAGGACTCGCCGCGCCTGATCAACAGCGCATGTGCGCCGTGCCGCGACAGGAGGAAGCTGCCGTGAACGCTGAACAGATAGCGGCCGTCAGCGAGGCGGTCCGCGTTATCACGAAGCTGTCGTATAACCGGCAGCTGTCGAAGGAAGACCGCGCCGACTGCAACGCGGTTCTGCGAATCATCAACAGGAGTTTCGATGCAAGAGAAAATGAATCAGGAGAAGTACGCGCTGGCGATCAAAGAACTCATGGAGACCCCGTGCACTGCTCACGACATTGTCGAGGCTACGGGGGTGCACATTGTCACTGCGCAGAACTTGATGCGCACGTTTCTCCGCCATAAGATCGTGCACGTCTCGGCGTGGGACCCTGACTCCCGCGGCCGCGATATGACACCGGTCTATTCGTTCGGCCCCGGGCGCGACGCGAAGCGCCGAAAGAAAAGCGCCGCCGAGAGGCAGCGCCAGCAGAGGGAGAAAAAGAAGATGGCCGCGATCGTATCGCTGCGGCCGCAGGTGATCCCGGACTACATCCCGGAAATCGTTTAGACCTTGATCACTTCGCCGCGGAAGAAGACAAGCCCCTCATCCTCCGAGATCACCTCGCAGATTTCAGGAGGCATGAGGCGGCCGTCTTTGAACGTGAGCACCGCGAAGCCGGACCGGTGGTTGGCGGGCGAGTCCTCCATGTAGGTGAACTGTTCGCCCGTCGGCTGTGCGAGGGTGCCGGTATCGACCGCGTATCTCGTGCCGTTGTAATCCGTGTAGCTACGGGTGCCCAGCGCGTGCAGGTGGCCGGTCACCATCGAGACCCCGCTCTTCATCACGTTGTTCCAAAGCGCGTGCACACCGTTGTGCCAGCGGTGCTTGATCATCACGGCGCCGTTCACCATGATCGACACCGAGAAGTTCCAAAGCGGGAAGTGATCCTTCAGGTTGAACCCCTGCACGCCCTCCCACGCAGAGCCCACCTGCGAGGCTAGGCGGGTGTTGAAGCGCATGTCATGGTTGCCCCATGTCCAGTGCAGCTTCGCGCCCTTGGCGGCCTTCTCGATCTCTCCCAACCGCTCCCGCACCGCCTCGAGTTCCTGCTGCACCGACGGCGTAGACTGCCACCCGATCGGGTCGTGGCGGCTGATGCTTGCGCCGTCGAATGCGTCGCCGTTCAGGATCACCGCCTGCGGGCGCAGCTGGCCTATCAGCTTGACGAACGCGCGGTGCGCGGTGCTGACGATGCCGGGCCAGTAGTGGCAGTCGCTGGCCACAAGCACGCGGCCGTTCTCGATTTCCATCACCGTGCGCACGCCATCGCCCGGTATCGTGACCTTCACGTCCGGGCTGCGCTTGTGTGCCGACGCAAGCCGGATGCCGCGCCTGCGCTCTATGTTGCGTCGCCGCTCCTGCACGTTACGGCTGGCCGCTCCTGTGACCTTTGCCACCGCAGCGACCGACTGTAGCTTGTTCCACAGCTCGATGAACTCGTCGTCAGATAGGCGAGGGATCGTCATGTCAATTGGTTTTCCGTATAAATTCGCCGCACCAGTTGGTCCGGCTTACAACAGGCATCAGACTGTCGTAGTCGTCGTCGCCCGCATGAACAACTACCGGCGGGCGGCGATGGCACACTCCGACATTGTCTTTAGGTTCGCATTCAAAAAAGGCGCAGCTCTCGCACTTCGGCATCCAGTCCTCTACCTGCGCTTTTTTCTTTGTCATGTGATCCTCTGTCCGGCCTGCAGTTGCGCGAGCGTCAGCCCGCCTGTGTACTGGAAGTGCGCCATCTCTTTGAACCGGGTCCAGTCTCCGGCCCACTCGAGCCCGGCCTCTTTGCCGAGCCTGCCGACCGTCTGCCAGACCGGGTCCTTCGTGTTCCAGTTCGGCTTGCCGTTTAGCAGCGGCACCACGTCGACCGCACAGCGGTGATTGTGGAAGGACTGGCCGCCCTTCGCCTTGGTAACGATCTTGCCGGGCTTGGTCCGGCCCTGCGCGTAGAGCGCGTCCTGACTCTCGTTGTCGCGGTAGGTGGAGGTTATCAGCAGGTCGATGTCGTGGTCACGACAGAGGTCGATGAACCGCTGCACGCGCACCTGCACCGGCGGCAGCAGCTCGCCGATATCGCGGGAGTTGATCATTGCTGTCTTTCAATGGCGAGTAGGTACTGGCAAGCCTGCAGCTGGATCACAGCTTCGTCGGCCTCCCGGGCGAGCCGAATAAGAAATTCTGCATCCGCTCGAGGAAGTCCGGTTTCACAGGTTCCATGATCTCCGCTGGTACCGGCGGCAGCGCCGGGCACGGCGTCGCGCGCGGGGGCGAGGGTGACGCGCACGCGCTCAGAGTCAAGGCGAGCAATAGCAGCAGTCTCTTCATTTTTCTTTCCCCTCTTCGCCGCGCGCATGTCGGCCGTTATCTGGTTGAACTTGTTGGTCTGCGCCTGCAGCTTGCCTGCACCCTCGGCGTAGGCGTCTGCGAGCTGCTGAGCGTGCGCGATCTTCTCCGCGTCCCAGTCCGCCTGCAGGTCTTGACGACCGTAGTGCCAGCCGACGCCGAGCAGCGAAGCCGACGTGATCAGAACGATGGTTGCTCTAAGGATGGCCATGTTCATACGGCGTGCAACTTCGCTTTGAGTTCGATTATCTCGAGGTGCATGGCGGCGTTCATCTCCTCGCACTGTTTGTTCTGGGCCTCGACCTTCTCCAGTCTCTCCGACAACCGGGCGACCTCCTCGCGCAACATTTGAATTACCTGCTGCGTTGCGCCGTCGGTGAGCTCTGCCTTGCCGTCCTCGCGGCGGTCAGACTTCAGCATTCGAATGACGGCGTAGATGCCGGCGCCGATAGACGCGATGCCGACTGCTGCTTTTGTGATCAGGTCTTGGTCCATTGCTTTGCTTTCTTATTTAAACTCAGGGCCACCAACCCACAGCACCAAAGAGCGACGAACGCCTTTAGTGACCGGGGCTACTCGGTGCAAATTGTACGACGGGAAAAACCAAGCTCGCCCGCGTTTGCATTCAAGCGTTTGCGCTTCATCGTTACAGGTCTTTACCTGAAACTCACCGCCTTCGAACTCAGCCGGGTCAGACAACAACATAGCCATCGACAGCTTGCGGGGCGTGTGAGCGTCCGTAGGGGCGGCGTCAATGTGCCAGTTGTAATGGCCGCCGTCCTCTGCGGCGTAAACGCCGAGCTGCATCGGTTCGTAAAAACCCGTCAAATCAAATTTAAAAAACCGGCGGTTTACTTCGGCCACAGCCTGAGACATTTTTTCCCATATATGAACAAGCTCTGGTTTTGTTCCAAGCCATGCGAGGGATGTTGACCTGATGCTCGAATTAACGATGGTTTCCGTACTGCCGCCTACACAACCTGTCTGCAGGTTGAGCCATTCCGGTTGCGCCAATATGAGGTTGATGTCGTCTTCGGTAAGAAAGCCTTCCCAGTATGCAAGGTAATCCTTGCCAACTGAGTTTCGTGGCGGGATAGGGTACAGCATTACTTAGCCTCCATCGCAGCGGTTCTGTCTTTCATATACGAGTACACATCGCGCATAGAGCTATCGCCAACCTGCGCAGTGTGCACGCCGTGCTTACGAACAAAGTGTAAAAACACTTGACCGGCGTAGTACCCGTCCGGCCCAGCACAAGGTTCTCGCCAGTGCTCAACATCGCAGCCACTGTACACAACCCCATCACCTTCGCCAAGATCAAAACGCAGGTCGCCCATAAAGATGGGCCATGCGTAGTGGTGCGACCTGCCGAGCTGAATCGTAACGCTTACTTCACAAGCGGGACGGTCCCGGTGTTTTTCAAGGGTATCGCCGTTGCCGTACAACCGAGCGTAGGCGTAAGTCGGGATCAGCTCTTCGCCAACAATTTGTTCAACGGCAGGCCACAGGCGCTCGTGCAATGTCTCAAACATATATTCGTGGCCAAGAATCGTTTTCGCGGTCGGCACCTGTGCATCACTGCGGGGGGCAAGATCGGCCTGACGCAACAACACGTGCGTAAAGAATTGACAGAACTCCGGCGGGACTAGCCCTTTTACGTGCAGGGCTTTACGCTCGTTCAACGTGCTGCTCGACATAAGAAAGAACCTCATCAAAATTTAAATGGGAGAACGAGAAGGTTAACATCCTTCTAGCTTTTCCTTTCACGAGCAATACTCCGTGGGGCACAGAAACGTCCAGCAGATAACAATCTCCCGGCTTGGCCACAAACTCCTCTACCACGGTGTTATCTTTTGTTTCCGCGTTCCAATCATAAAATTGCGTCACCTCTCCAGAGGCTTCTAAATACACATTCAATCCGCACAAGCGGCGGTAATCAATGTGTGGCGGAATACACGGCGCCTCGCCGTCGGCGGCCGGGGCTTCCAAAACAAACACTGCGGGCGTTTCTTTTTCAAGCAACGCGGACGGCAGGTACTGCAGGTACTGTTCAACATCATCAAAATGCAAAGACCGAAAAGCCACTTTATGCCCCTCGGTTTTGCGCGCGTACTTTTGCAGCTTTGTGTACTCCTTGACCTGATCAACGCCTTCTGGCAATGATAGGTCCGGCAGGCTTATCGAAACCTTGGCGTGGTATTTCATGCCGCGGCCTTCCCCGCTTCTATTAGCGCAGCCGCCACAACCTCGTATGGGGCGTCAAAATACGCTTGCACAGCGTAGCGCAGCACTCCGTCAACCGGGGTAAAATGCTGATCCTCCGGGCGCTCGTCGTATTGCATGCTTACTGAGTGCGGCTTGCGCACATTCAACAGCCAAGCATCCCCCGGCTGCGCGACAAAGAATTCCGTAGGGGTTAGCTTATCGTGCACAACATTGTAGTAGTCGTTGCCGTTGTCTTTGGTGATGCCGTCGTCTACCTCGATCGGGCCATCCCAAAACGTGGTCTTCTCGCCATTGGTGTGCAGGTAAATGTTCATGACGGCTTGGTCATCGATGTGCACGTGTGCTCGAAGCAAACGAATTTCCGAGTAGTTGACGTGCATCAGCGACGCGCGAATCGACTCAGGAAGAGCCTGACGCAAAACCTCAACCTGCTTCGCGGGCATAAACTTACGCACCAACCGCTCTTTTGGAAAGTCCGTGGTGTACCCGTGCCGCCCGATGACCTTACCCGGGCGGTTGAACAAAGAAGGGTCTACGCCTAGATTTACCTTCAGCGCGTTTTTCATGAGAAGAGTAATCCGTAGCAGTCTGCATCGGCCCGCACAGCCGTATCTGCGGTGCTGATTGTTAGCTGGGCCGGGCGGTCTAGCGCGCGCCCTGCAACGGCAAGCGCACCGGAGCAAAAGAACAGCTTTGTTCCTTTAGGCAGCACGCGCTCTTCGCCCGCCGGAAGAATGAACGGGTCTATTTGCGGCTGCCTACCGGCGTTCAGCCGCGCGTCGTAGCAAAACACTTCCGACGCTTCCACAGCGGTGTGCTCAAAAATGCCCGGCACCAAGTCGGAGGGGCGCAGGAACGTGCCCCGCGGGAAGTCTCGAAACTCTGCGTTTGCGGATACGTGCTTGTTTGTGTAATAGCCTTTAGCCCAGAAAATTGTACATGGGGTGCCCTCCTCTACGATAGCGGTGTACACCTCGCCTTCATTAAGAATGTTGCAGATAAGGACATGGCCGAACGCCGCAAAAGGTTTCATCTGCATGTCACACCACCACGAGAGTATTTACGTCAGCGTTCGCCGCCGACGGCTGCGGTACAAGATCGGAAACAGCAAACACGCTTTGCAAACCGGCGAGGGCTTTCAGGGCGTCTACCTTATCTGGATTTTTTTCAAGACTCTCTTTGCGCGCTTGCTGCTCCACATGCCATAGGCCAGCGGTAGCCAGCCGCTTTTTTATTTCCTCGATATCAGTAACGTCGGGCCACATATCAAATGGCTGAAACGCAAAGCTCGTATAGTCTTCAGGGTTTTGCGATGACGTTGCGTCCGAGGCAAACGCAACCAGCAATGAATTATTGCTTTCGTCAAAACCCGTAATTTTCATGTAAAGAGTATTCATCGTCTTCCTCAATTAGCTGACACTGCCCTGCCGCGTACCGGTTGCGGGCCACGTGACAAACGGGTTACCCACTAAATAAGAACCAGTTGCTCCTCCGCTGCCCCCAGCGGAACGATTCCCCGGGGTTCCACCGCCACCCGAAGCTCCTCTTCCGCCCCCAGCCCCCCCACCAACAACCCCGGTAGCGTTTCCTCCAGAGCCGCCTGATGTAGTAGTACCTGACCCTCCCGGCCCCCCGGAAACAGCTCCCGGAACAACCGACCCCCCGGGCCCTCCTGAGCCCCCATCGAAGCCCGCGCCACCGCCACCGCCACCGCCGGTGTACACTGAGCCCGCTTTGGGAGGAGATTGTATTCCTCCACCACCACCACCTCCGCCTCCGCCAGCAAGTGTTCCGTTGTTGGTGATAACAACAGGACGATTGACGTACACCGCGTTACCGCCAGAACCGCCGGGGTCTCCCGGATCGTTTAGCGCAGGACTATAATTTCCCCCTTGACCCCCGTTACCGCCACGCCCTTGAACTAAACCATTATTTACAATCGTAATAGTGTCGCCCGGACTAAACGCGGACGGAACCAGCATGGCGTAAGAACCCGGGGACGTACTGCCTACCGTTACACCCGGATTGACAGTAAGAGTGATGTCAGAAATACCAGCCACATAAGATGGGCCGCGATTGGTGTACAGGTCGTAGTTGTAGGTGTTGCTCGACAACGTAATCGGAATTGAGATTCTATTTGTTGCGCCGTAAAAGTTACCAAGCGCGATCTGACCAGAAGTTGGAATAGCAGTATTCGCAGGCGCGTTGGGCACCAAGCCACCGCCGCGGTAATACTCACTTAACGAGTGCGGCACGGCGCCGCCGAACTCGCCAACAATCGTGTTCAGTGAAATTGCTACACCGGGTCCGGGAATTGCCATGCGCTTTCCTTAGACAGTGCCGTAAGCGGTCACGTTGCCGACAACGGTAAGGTTGCCCGATGAGTCGAGCTTCGCCTTTGCTACGCCGCTGACCGCGAAGTACAAAACACCTGCGCTTTCGTACACCGACCACGAACCGTTGATCGGGATACCGCCGGTGGAAGTTCGTTTGACGTATTGGTTGTTGCCGGTGCCCGCACCGACAGACGCAAGGTCTGCTAGGTCTGCGTCATACGCCTGCACATCTGTACCAATCGCCACGCCGAGGTTGGTGCGCGCCGTTGCGGCATTCGTCAGGTCTGACAGGTTGTTTGACGACAGCAGCGCACCGGACAGCGACGCGTAGGCGGCGACCCAAAGGCTGCCCTCGTACACCTTCATTACGTCATCGGTCGTGTTGAAGTACAGCGCGCCGGCGACTAGCGGGTTGCCGTCGTTGTCGAGCGTCGGGTCGCTCGCCTTCTGCCCAAGGTAGCGGTCGTCGAAGCTGTCAAGCGCGGCCAGCGTCGCGTCGCGCGCAGCTTCCGCTGCGGTCTTCGCGTTGATCGCCGCGGTTGCGTTCTCTTCAGCATTCTGCACATCAACGATGTTCGAAGCCACCGTGGTGACATCGGTGCTGATGCCCGCAACAGTCGTGACGTTTGCCGCAACGCCGGCGACCGTAGTCACGTTGCCGCTGATGCCAGCGACCGTAGTCACGTTGCCGCTGATGCCAGCGACCGTAGTGACGTTTGCCGAAATGTTTTCTACCGCCGCCACGTCACCCGCAATACCGGCGACCGTAGTGACGTCCGCCGCTACGCCAGCAACCGTAGTCACGTTGCTGCTAATGCCGGCGACCGTATTGACGTTCGCAATGTTGTTGCCAACAGCGTTTACGTTGGCAACGCTCCCGGCGACCGCGTTGATGTTGGTCGCGTTGCCCGCTACCGCGTTAATGTTGGTCGCATTGCCGGCGACCGCGTTCACGTTCGCAATGCTGCCACCCACCGCATCGACGTTCGCGATGCTGCCGGCCACAGTGTTAATCTCGGAGACCGGCTCGTTCAGATCGGACGCCACCGTGGTGATGTCTGCGATGTTGTCGTAGAGCGTGGTCAGCTTGGTGATGTTGTTGGCCAGCAGATCGATGTTGGCGTTCAGCTCAGCCGCGTCGGTCGGGCTAGTCACCGGCACAACAGCCGCGCGGGAGACCGCCTCGTCGAGCTGCTGAATCTGCATGCTCAGACTGTCGAGGGCGTTCTCCAGAATTGTCGGGTTGAAGTCGCCGCCGGTCGGGATGTCGGTGCCCTGCTCATACGAGATGTTGCCGGTGATGGTCAGCTTCAGGCCGCTGGCCAGCGGCGAGCCGCTGATAGGGTAGGTGACGGTACCGCCGGGGGTGGCCTCCTGATCCGGGTTCAGGGTGACCGAATAGTTGGAGTCGAGCACAAGCACGGTCTCGGCGCCGTTCGCGTCGTTGACCGTAACCTTGATGTCTTCGGTCGTGAAGACCTTGAAACTAAACGGGAAGCTGGTGGTCGAGCCGTTGCCCGTGAAAGGGCCAGCCTTCCGGGTAGTAGACGGGATCGTCATCGTGCGTACTCCTTTGATTTGTCGGGATTATCCGTAGCCGGTGTTCTCATATCCGCACCTACTCCTTCGGCGGGCCGGTCAGAATCACCAGCGGATTGTTTGTTTTGCCTTCCTGCAGCGCGATGAAGCCCTCGACCGCCCGGTTGACAGCGCCCGCGGGGTAGTGAAGCAGGATGCCGGCGGTGTTGTTCATGGCCTTGATCAGCGCAATATCGATTTCGCCCTGCTCAACCTGCTTGGCGAGCTTGCCGACCTCGGAGAAGAAGCGGGTACCGGCGGGGCCCTGATAGCCGTTGAAGCCGGTAATTGCTGCTCCGACCTCGCGCAGGCCGACCACGGTGCCCAGCAGGTAGCTGAGCTGTTCCTTGGCCAACTTCTGCAACAGCTCCTCCTCGTCATCGTCGCCGCCCTTGACAGCCTCTTTTAGCGAGAAGGCAAGAACCGTCGGCACAACGTACAGCATCAGCATGTCAACCGCGAAGCGCCCAACCTGCAGCGGGTTCTTGAAGTTGGTCGCGCCGTAGCGTTCAGCCGTCAGGTTGAAGGTCGTGTTGAAGTAGGAATAGAAGTTGGTGAACAGCTTCAGCAGCGGGCCGCCACGCTGGATGCGGGCGAGGTCGGCAACCTGACCGGCGCCCTGCGCATCGCGCACCGCCTGATCCGCCAGCGCAACCGCCATGCCCTCGTCGCCGTCGGTCTCCTCCATGACGCGCTCGTACATACCAAGCCATGTCGGGAGGTCGGCGATCATCTGGCCCTTCTGGATCAGGTAGAAGTAGCTCTCCTGCAGCGCCGTGAACTTCTCGCCCGCCACCTTGTTTCTGATCTCGTTGATCTCGCGCTGCATCGTATCGCCGCGTAGGCGCATGAAGTCGGACTTCGCGTAGACATCGGCGACAACGCCCTCCATCTTGACCGAGCCGCCGATCCAGCGCGCCATACCTTTGCCAATCCACTTCGGTCCGATGCGGACCATAGACTGCGTCAGACCCAGCGGCTGCATCAGCGATGTCATCAGGTTCCAGCCCATGCCGATGACGGTCACGCCATTGCGCAGGTAGTTCAGGCCGCGTTCGATCTCGGTCTGCGCCGGAACCTCACCGGCGGCGATGTCGGTCACCGCCTTCTTCAGTTCGCGCAGGATGACCGGGCCCGCGGTCTCGCGGATAGCGGCGTCGATCGGTTCAGCGCGCAGCAGGCGGGTCGCGTCGATCAGCCACTCGTGCCACGACAGATCATGAATGACCTCGTTGATGTGTTGGAACATCACGCCGATGTCCTTGCGAATAGCACGATTGACCGTCTCGGCGCGGGCCTTGGTGTGGCCGCGGCGGGTGGTGGCGCGGGTGTACTGACCCTGCATCATCTGCTTGGTCACCTCGGCCTCGGTGTCGGCCTCCGCCTTGCTCGAGCGGTCCGGGTCGTACTTGATCGGGTAGTAGCCGCCCTGCATCTGGACCACGGTACCGTCCGAAGCGGTGATCTCGAACGGCACCGCGTCCACCTTCTCAGGCGCCACGCCGGAGACGCGCTCCTCTTTCGCCTTGATAGCCGGCCAGTAGCTGTCGATCAGGTCCCACGCCTGCTGGACGAAGCCGAGCTGTTCAGGCGTCAGCGTGCCGAGGATCGCCTCGACCTGCTGGCGGCTCCACTTGTCGCCGTCCATGACGCGCTGCTGGTTCGCCTCGTTGCCCCAGTTCAGCGCAATAACCAGACGGGTCTCGAGCGACAGGCTTGCGTTGATCGCCGGAATGGTGACCTGCTGGCGCATCTTGCCGGTCTTCAGCAGCGGCTCGAAGATGGCGGCCAGCTTCTGGGTCGCCTCCTGACGCATCGTCGCCTCCATGTCGCCGGCGCGGTTCATCGAGCGCACGAAGACGCTCCAGAAGGCGCCGCCCTCTTTGAAGCCGTCCATCTGACGGATCAGCGAGGAAAGCTTGCGGTGCGAGCTGAAGAAACCGCGCACGGCGTCTGCACCCCTTTGCAGCTTGGTCGGCGCGTCGATACGTACCGGGGTCTCTTTGGTGGCGTTGTCGCGAATCGAGCGTTCGACCTCCTGCACGACAGCGGCGAAAGCGCGGTTGTCCTGCAGCGTCAGCAGCTTGTCCTTCAGCTTGCCGAGGTGCTCGATGTTGCGCACGGTGTCGACCAGCGCGCGGAACTCCTCGACCGTCATCTCTTTGTAGGAGGTGCGGTACGCCTCGTCCAGCAACTCGTCCGGGATTACCGGGTTGTTGCCGAGCTCCTGCTGCTTCTCGACCCAGTCGCGCAGCGCAGCACGGCGCTCGAGCGCGCGCAGGGTTGTTCCGCGGCGCAGATCAAAGCGTTCCAGCAGGGCGTCAATCTGCGCGAGGTAGTCGGCCGGCAGGTTCTTGCGGACGCTCTCCTTCTCGAACTTGCGCAGGTAGTCCACCTTGCGCTCGATCTCGGACAGCGCGTCCAGCGTGGCGCGGCTTGCGTAGTGATTCAGCAGCTGGTCGCGCTTAGCTGTGACGACCTCGAGGTTGTCGCCCTTCTTTTGAGCGTCGGCCGCCTTCTTGGCTGCGCGCTTCTCCGCGGCGGTGTGCTGCCCCGGGCGGAGGTCGCGCACCCGGCGGCGGGCGACCATAGCTGCCGCGTATTCCTTGGCGGCGCGCAGCGCGACGTTGACGTAGCCTCCGCGCTCGGTCTTCTCGGTGCGGCCAAGGGCCTCCTCCGCAAAGCGCATCTCGGTGGCCACAGCGCGGGCGCGGGCCTCGTTATGCACAGCGCGGTCGGCGGCCTCGTTGATGCCGCGCTCGGTGACCAGATCGCCGTACCGCTCCAGCAGGCGCTGGTCGGTCAGGCCGTCGATCATGTCGGTTTCCTTGTCGGAGCCGACGATCGCGCGGACCATCTCGTCGCCGTTCTTAAAGCCGAACAGCTCCGCAACCATGTTCGGGTGCAGGCCGCTCTCAGCGTCAGCGGTGACCATGTTGGTGGCCAGATACCGCCACAGGGCGGCCGGCTCCTCGCCGTACAGTTCCTTCAGGATCGGCAGCGACAGCTTGCCGCCCTCGACCTTGGTGCCGTCCGGGAGCTCGCCCTTCTTCAGGAACCGCTGCGCGGCGTAGACCGGCATCTCGCGGACCTCGGCGGTAACCTCTTCGCGCATCGCCTTGCGCTTGGTCTCGACGTCGCGCTGCAGCTGCTTCAGGATGCGGGAGCGCGCGTTAACGGTCCACTTGAGGTCGCGCAGGCTGCGGGCCTGCAGCGTGTCGATCGCGGTCTGGGTGCCGGCTGCGGTCTGGGCCTGATAGTCCGCCCACTCCGCATCGCTCATGCCATCCGGCTTGGTCGCGTACAGCGGCGCGTAGCCGACCGACTGCTCGGCGGTCTCGATCTCCGCCTTGGTCGCCAGCATGCGGTTGAACACTGCGCGGACCTCGTCGGTCAGCTGGAAGCCGTACTGCTTGGTAAATCGCTCGATCGACTGGTAGGCCGCCAGCATGAACTCGCGGAACCGCTGGAACAGCGGGCGCATCTCCGGCACCGGCGGCTGGCCCTCGAACGCGTACTGCTCGAAGGACTCGGCCCACTTCTCGTGGTACGGGCGGCGCTCGTCCAGCGTCAGGCCGTTCCAGTGCGCAAGGCGCTCGGCCGCGGTTGCGCCCGGCAGCTTGAACCAGCGGAATGCGGTGTCGAGGTCTTCGGCCACGCGCGCGGGCGCGCCCGGCATCGCGGCAAAGCGAGCCATGCCCTCGAGGAAGAAGTGGCCCATCTCGTGAATTACGGTCGAGAGGTCGGCGTCCTTGAGCACGTCGATGCGCAGCTGGCTGGGGCTGAAGGTGCCGCGCGCGGGTTGCGCGAGGGTACCGCCCGGGAGCTGCACGCCGATGCCTGCCAGCACAGGGCGGGCAGCCTCCAGCTCGGCCCGATCTATGACCAGATTACCGGACCGGACCGCAGCGGACGGGGCGACAGCGCGCACCGCCTCAATGTTGGCGTTGACCGCGGCGATCTCGTCACCCATCAGGCCATAACGGAATGGGGCCTGCGGGGCCGCAGAACCGCCTGTGGCGCGCGCGGGCGCCTTGTCTAGGGGTTGGACCGTAATTCCCTGCGAAGCGGCGCCAAGGACCACGGCGACCCCTTGCGTGCCGAATACGCCGCGGGCGTAGTAGCCGTCGAAGCCGGCGTCCAGAATCCGGGACTCGCTTGCGTTGTGGTCGCCGTCCCACAGACGCAGCGGGTCGGCCATGACGTCGTACAGGTTCGACAGCTCCGCGCTGTGGGCGATCGGGCCGACGCCCTGCTCAGGGGTAACACCCTTGCCTTCGTCAACGTAGAAGTAGACCCGGTCCTTGATCCGGGAGTCGGTGGCGCGCGCAAGGCGATCGCGCTCCTGACCCTTCAGACCGGTGCCGTAGAAGCGGCCGTCGAGGTTGGTGCGCTGCTGGTTGCTGAAGTGGTAGCCGGTTACGCTCGCTGCCGGCGCGGCTTGGCTATACGCATCGGGAGATGGCGCGATTTGTGTGTCAAGTGCGGCGTCTACCTTTTCGCGCAACGTGTTCTGCTCAGTAACGTCTGCACGGCCTAGCGACATGTCGCCCGCCACGCCTTCAGTCCACGTCCACTCCGGCATCAAACCGGTCTTTTGCTCAGCAAAAACGGTGTCTTCAACTTTGGCTTTTTGGTTGGCGGCGCCATAAGGGCCGTAATTTAGCCAGCTATTTTGACCGCGAGTTTCTGTCGTAATGGCCGCAACAGCCGGGCCAGTAAACAGCCGGACGTGCGCCTGCCATGCGTTTTCCTCGCCCTGTGCGCGGAAGCCAGCGCCTTCAAGGCCGTGGCCAAAAGCGTCGTGCACCGCACGGAATAAGTCATTAGCCAGAACCGGTTTGCGTTCGCCCGTCGGAGAACCGACAGGCCACGTCAGCCCAGTGTCGGCCAGCATCGGGTTGCCTTCAACGTCGGAAGGGGTTAGCGCGCTACCGTAGCCGGCGTCGGTGGCAAACACCGCCATTGATTTGTTCTGCCGCAGATCGCGCATTGCGTTCCACGGATTGCCTTGATAGGGGTCGTTGTTCTGGTCGTAGAACCAGAAGGTGTAGCCCGCCTCTTCAAGGGCTTTGTACTGCGCAAGGGTTTGAGCAATAAGGTCTGCGTATGCTTCCTGCACCGCTGGGTCTTGCGGCGCATGCGGCATTTCGTCGTAAGCCTGTGCGATGCGCGCGGCGCGCGCGGGGTCTACCTCGACATATTCGCTTTGCCGGCGGAGCGTAATTCCGTTGTCCGCTGCGTATTTCTCGGCGACAGCAACTAGGCTAGGGTCGGGCCCTGTGGCACCTTCAATTCGCGGCGCGCCCGCAAGCGGCGCAAGCGCTCCGCCTTCTTGCCGTCTTCCTCCGTCTCCGGCAGGTTCGGCAAGCTGTTCAGCCCGGCCACCAACTCCTCGGCCAGCGCCTTGCCCCACGCCTTGTGAGAGAGGTCGGTTGGTTGTGCCGCGGTAGACTTGCTCGGTGATGGCACCGGCGGCGTAGGCGTTTTCAAGGGCTTCATTTAGTTTTTCCTCGAGTCCATTTTCGCTTACTTCAGGGATTTTATCAAGTGATACAAGACGAGCGTTGCCGCGGCCGAGCGAGTTGTCGATCGCAAAAATTGTCACCCGCTCGTCGCCGGCGTACTTCTCGGCCAGCTGCTGAATAACCTTGCGGCTGCCGGTGTGGCTTTCCTGCAACACTTTCAGCGGTGCGGTGCGGCCGCTGTTCATTGCGCGGGGCAGGGCACCGTTGACCAGCGCGTCAACCGGGTCGCGGTAAACGTAAGCAATTGTAACGCTGCGGCCGGACGCGAGCGCCTGCTGAATCTTTTCGTCGCTCGACTTGAAGGTGCTCATCGTGGTGTCGTACACGATGTCGGCGGTGTCCATCATCGGGCCGGTTACTGCGGCCACAGAGGACTTGCCGGCGCCTGTGCCGCCAGCGGTAAACACCACAACCGGCACCTTGCCGGGCATGACGGGTGCCGCCAAGCGGTCAGCGTACAGGCGCTTGGTAAAGGCGCTGGCAGCATCGTGCACCTCAGCAGCGCGCGAACGGTCGGCGCGGTACTCCGGGCTCAGCTCGCGGGCGATGTCGGTGTTGATGACTTGGCCGCCCTTGGCTTCCTCGAGGGCGTTGTACTCCGCAACCACACCGGCGTAGTCGGCATCGATCCGGGCCTGCAGCGCCTCGTTGATGGGCTGGTTCAGCGCCGGGCCCTCGACACCTTCAGCACGAATCTGCAGCTGGAAGGGGGCCTGCACGTTGCCGTTCGCATCGGTCCAGCCACCGGCCCACAGCTGCTCCGGGGTGATCTTCAGGTCGTTCGCCAGCACCGTGTAGAAGTCGCGCGCCATGTTGGCGTAGGACTCGTTGACGTCGGCGGTGAACCGGTTGGCCTGCGTGAACTGGGTGAGGATGTTGTTGCGCACAACCTCGGAGCTGGCGCGCAGCTGCTCCGCGTTGTTGGCTTCCTGCACAACAAACTCGGCCATCTGCTGCAGATACTCCTGCGCCTTCTTGCTGGCCTGCTCCGCCTCGGCGCGCGACAGCGCGTTAATGTCGTCGGACTCGCGCAGGTGCGGCAGCAGCAGCGGCTCAAGATCGGTGCCGGCGACGTTGGTCAGCAGCTCGCCGATCGGGATCGAGACCGTGCTCTTCGTGTCGATCGCGTCCTGATACTGCGGCAGCAGACTGGGCAGCTGACCGAGCAGTTCGCCTTCAGAGATGTTCGCCTGTTGCAGGACATCGCTCAGTGTCTCGGCGTCAATGTACACGGTCGAGATCGAATCGCCGTCAGAGTCGGCCATCTCTTGCACGAACTGTGCAAAGGTTTCGGGCGCTCGCGTGCGTAGCTTCGACTCGGTTGCGCGCTTCATCATCTCGCCGAGCTTGTCGGCCGAAGCAATTGCGTCTTGCACGCGAATTGCATCTTTTGTTGCGTCAGCCGCGTTCAACGTAAACACGTCGATGACACCGCCCGGTGCTTCCGCGATAGCTTCCATCCAGACCGCGCCGGGTTTAATTTCCTCGCCCCCGGCCAACGAGCCAAGAGCTTCTCCGCCTGCGCCTCCTGCAGCCTGCACTGTAGTCTGGGCCGCGATGTTGGCACCAGCTCGCTGGCCTGCAGTAAGCGTGCGCCCTGCTAGTTGGCGGGGCGCCAGCATTTTACTTGCGAGCCCGGCTGTTGCCGCGTCAAACAAACCAATGACGCCGGACTTTTTCGCTTTGTCCGCCATGCGCTGCTTAAACTCAGGCGACGATATGGCAGCGCGCGCAGACTCGACATCATTGATGTCGATCTTCATTTCTTGGAACACCTCGTTAAACGAGGTTGTGTACTCCGCCAGTGCGGAAGAAATGCCGGTTGCGCCAGACAATCCAGCGCCGCCGCGCGAGCGCGCGGTTGCCACGATAAACGGCAATGCGGGGACGAGAGTTCCTATAGAACGCGCCGCTACCTCTACCACAACTTCCGGGTTTGAAGCGGTTGCGGATAAAAGCTCGGTAAACCCTTCAGCGGCAGCCACCCGATTTAGCTCATCGCTTGGCATCAACGCTTTATTGCGCAGCGCCTTGGTCTGCTGCAAGCTGGCCAGTGTTGCGTCTGCGAGTTGTCGCTCGTATTGCTTTTTAGTTAGCTCGAGCGCGCGCTTCTCGCGGCCTACACCGACAAACAGCGCGCCATACTCAGAGTAGCGCAGGATGTCGGTGTCGGACTTTAGCTCGCCTGACTCAATCTTTTTAATTGTGTCTAAAATCTGAAACGCATCAGCCACCTTCTTGTCTTGCATGCCGCGCGAGAAAGTTCGAATACCGCTTTCGATATCGCTTGCCAAAGAGCGTTTTGCGTCGGGCGCAGACACCACATACTTCAGCGCCTTTTCGGCCTTTCTCAGGCCAGCTTCCCACCAGCTGAGGTTGTCGGTGTCGTCTTTGCCCATGTGGAAAAGATCGACATTTTCCGACAGCGCCTTCGCCGCCTTGGGGGAGCGGTTCGATACGTTCTTCCAGTCAGGCTCGTTGGCCTGCATCTCCGGCGTGAACGGATTGCGAACGGCGTCAATCACCGGCGCGCCGGTGACGGTAGATAGCTTTTTGTTTTTCGCGTAGACATCCGGCAGCGACGTGTTCTGGCGGTACAGTCCGCGCAGTGTGCCTTCGTATGTGTCCGGTAGAAAATCGAGTCCAGTGTTTGCTGTGTTACCGCCTTTGTTGACCGAAGCCGCCGGGCCCCTGTCAGGCAAGTTTTCCAGATCGAGCACTTTATTGACCTTTCATCTGCGCGATAACCGCGTTGATATTTGCGATGGTAATGGGTTTGTTGTTTTGCTTGAGCACGGCGTAAGCGGCCGCGCGCGGGCCACTTATCGTTTGACCCTGTGCTGAGAACCACACGGTCGCGTCTTTGTAGTAGTTCGTGTAGAGCTCGTCGCCCGCGGTCTTACCTGTCGGCACGTTGATGGTCGCGCCGGGCAGATTCTTTTTGACACGGTTCATGCTCGACGCCATTTCGTTGATAAACGGCTCGACCTCTTTGGGCGTCTTGAACACGAAGTCAGCCACGCCCTTTGTGCGGGCCTCACCCATCGTCATGCGGCTCTGGAAGAAGTCATTGGCCTCCGACTTGCGGTAGCCGCTGCGGAACCACTTGTCGGCCCACGCGTCAATATCTTCCGGTCGCTTCGTTTCTTTTACGTTGGTGTTGACGTAATTCTGGTAGGCGACCCACTGCTCGTAGTCGCCCTTCTCCCACTTGCTGCGCGGTTTGCCGATGCGGTCCAAAAAGCTTCGCTCGACCTCAGTTTGCGGAATCTCGCCACGCTTGTCCAACGCCTTGCGCAAACTGCGGAAGGTCTCGGCGCGAAGGAACGGGGCGAAACGCTCAAGCTGCTGCGGCTGGGTAATCTCGCCGGAGTTGATCGCGGACTCCGCAATGTCCAACGCTTCGTAGTTGTCCTCTTTCGCGTGCAGCTTGCCGCTGCGCTTATCAACAGCGGCCTTAGCGCGGGCCTCGTAATAGTTGTTCAGCTGGATGCGGTCTTTGCCGTCCATCGCGTCAAGGTCGGCCTGCGCGGGCTTTTTGCCGTTCGCGACCGCCTGCCACACAGCGTCAGATGCGGCCTTCTCTTTGCGGGCCTTCTCCGCTTCCTGCTCGCGCTGCATAATCTGCTTGTCCTGATAGTTCTCGCGCACGCGCTGGCGGGTCTTGTCGCGCATGTCTGGGTCTTGAATTTTCGAGACCTCTTCAAGCGCCTTATCGTAGGGCAGGCTGGCGATAGAGTCGGCCTTTTGCAGCGCGGCCTTATCCGTCATCTTGTCTTTAAGCTTCTTTTCGATCTGATCGTGGAAGGTCGGATCGATGTCCTTCTGGTTTTGCTCAAAGTACATGCGCGCCGCTTCCGGGCTGTTCCCGTCCAGCATGCGGCTCAACACCTCGCGGTGAATGATCGTTGTGTCTTTGATGTTCTCGCTGGCAAGTCGCTCCGGAGTCCAGCCTTTGCGCGCTGCCTGATACGCGTTCTTCTGTTTGATGTTGTTAACCGCGGTGTCAACGACCTCGCTCTTTGGGTTGGAGATAGCGTTGCGCGCTTCGACCGCCTTGCTCGCGCTCCAGCTCTCGTCGTGCGAACGCTCGAGCTCCTGATTCTCGTAATCGCGAATGCTGTTTGCGCTTTGCGCTCTGAGCTGCACTGCGGAGCGCGACAGCAGCCGCTTCTGGCGTTCGTTCAGCCCGTTAGTAAAACGGCTCTCAGCTTCGGCCCACCAGTTGTCTGCGTCCTGCGCGAGGCCCTTAGCGTTTGCGCCCTGCCGCTTCTGGCGGATATCGTCTTCGAATTTCAGGTACTCAGATTTCAGCGCGGTCTCGGTGCGGAACACAACGTCGGCGTCCTCGCGTTCCTGAATTTTGGTAAACGCTTCGCCGAGGTCGGTAACCGCTGCGCCGGCCTGCTGCAGTTGTTTTGCGGCGACGCCGCCAAACGCGGCATCAGAACGAATGGACTCCTGATACCCGCCTTCAAGCGCGCGCTCTTTGACCTGCGGTCCGGTGTATGTAGGGATAGTCGCCATTGTCTTTGCGAATTAGTAGAAGCGCCCGTAGCCGCCGCCGTTAGATACACTCCAGCTGCTGCCGCTGTTTACCGCGGCGCCTGCACTTGGGGTATACCACTTGTCGGCCACCTTGCTGGCGCTGGAGATTAGGCTGGTAGCCCCGGCCATCAGCGGGTTAATCGAGCTCGCCGCGGCGCGATTCGACATTGCCTCGGTTTCGAAGTTGGCCTTCTGCACCCGGTTCGCCCACGCCTCTTTCCCCGCGTTCGTGCGGGTGGTGGCGACGTCAGTCGCGCTGAAGTAGTCGGTCTGCTCCAGCAGCGACAGCGGGGTGCCTTCGCTAAGGCTGAGGCCACGCGCTGCCATCGTTGCGCGCTGGGCGCCGCGAAGCTGTGCGGCCTCGCGCTGCACCTTCTGCGCCTCGAGCTCGCCGCGCTGCTGCGCGTCCTGCGCCTTGTACTCCGCCAGTTTGGCGTTGTTCTCCGCAACTACGGCGTTGTAGTTGGCCTGATCCTGCGCGGCCTGCGCCTGCTGCATTGCGCCGATGGCAGAAAACGCGGTGCCCGCGACGCCCGCCACCGTAGACAGCGTGGCCGCGGTTGTGGCGCTCGCGCCAAGTGCGGCAAAAACGGCTGGAAAACACATGGTTACGCTCTCATTTCGAATGGGTGAAACAGCAAACCGAAGGGCCCGTAGGGCACGGCCTCATGCAAAACAAAGCCGGATCGCTTCAGCCACGCTATCGCCTTGCGGTTTCTGACGTCCACGAAATTGAATAAATGCGGGAACTCCCGCAGCATGCCGTGAATGTACGGGGTCGAGTGTCGGATAAACGCACCCGCGTTTTTCGGGATTAGATTGGTGCCCAGCAGCCAAGGGCTGCCGATGCCGCACAGCATTGAAATTGGCACCACCCCAAAGACGCATGCGGGCTCGCCGTCTACGCAGCCGGTCCAGCTCAGGACCGAATCCTTCACGCTGCGGCTCAGTGCCTCCACCGGGTCGGGCACCCCGGTAGCTTCGATCTCATCCCGGTCGGCCTGCCGCATGTACTCGGCGACGTGCTCAATGTCGCCGGGCTCGACAGCGCGGATCAGAACATCAACCGCCAACGGCCACCTCCGGCGTGATAGACAGCAGCGTGAGCGGCAGCGGCTCCTCCTGACGGATACAGATTGCGCCGTCGGTATTCCACGACGGACTGATCGTCAAGCTGAGCTCGCCGGTGCGCAGCGCCGGGGCGTCGCCGTAGTCGTCCATGACGTTGCGGGCGGGGTACTGCACTAGCTTGTTGAAAGCTGGGCCCGCCTTGATGCCTGAGCTCTGGTAAACCCGCATGTGCAGCTTGTTGACATTCTTGACTGTGCCTTGCCCGCTGGCCTCGGCGCGTTCGAAAACGAGCGGCAGGGTCTTGATGTCGGCGGTGATCGGCAGCCCAACATGGACCTTGCTTGCCGCGCGCTCGAGCGTAACCTGACCGCCAGCAACAACTCGCTGCGGGTGCACCGCGCCGTCCGCCAGAATGTTGACGGTCTTGCCGTTGAGGTGCGACAGCCCGCTGATGACAGTGGCGGGCGATCCGCTGTAGGTCAGCCCGCAGTCAACGTAGTAGGCGTCGGCCGGCGTTGCGAAGAAGCGGCTATCAAGACGCTCAACGTACTTCTTTGCGGAGGCCCCGATGGTGCGCTCAACGATCACGTACAGCACGTCGGCGTTGCCCTCGGCCACAGTGCATACCGACTTGAAGCTGCCGTCGGTGTCGTGCTGGTGCCACGCGTACACCTGATGCTCCGGCACGTAGGTCATGCAGACCAGCTTGCCGTCGTTGCGAACAGCCCACGCCATCTGATCCGGGGCGCGCGAGTAGGCCATGCGGTCGATGCTGTAGCTGTTGAATAGGTGCGGCGCCATGATCGACATGTCGACCGAACGGTAGGCGCTGGTCTCCCAGTTGTAGGAGATTTCGCGGACGTGTGAGCCCTGCGCCTGAACGTACAGGATCGAGCCCGAGGTCACGACCGGCTGGGTCTCGCTGGCGCCGGAGTAGCCCTGCGGCTTGACCGAGATCGAGGTCGGCGTAATCGCCTCCGCGCCCTGATTAAAAATGCGCCACTCGCCGCCTGCGGTCAGCGCGATCAGGTCCGACAGCGGGACCAGATGGCGAATCTTGTTCTGCTGCTGCGCCGCGATGGTCACCTCGATTGCGTCGTCGGCCTGACTCGGAATCGACGAGGTCAGGTTGGTTTCTGTCGCGGTACGGGTAGCGAACAGGGTCTGCGGTTGGTTAGTGGTGGCAGCAAACCAGCGGCGCTGCTCGTGGTAGGTGCTGACGCCCGGGTAGTTCCCCGCCGAGCTGTTCAGCGTAATGATGCTCTCAGGCGGCACCTTGGCCTGATCGCCCGAGAAGTTGTCGTCCTTGAAGGTGGTGCCGGAGGCTTGGCCAATGTAGGCGAAAACGCCGCCGGTCAGCTTGTACACGTTGTATCGAACAGCATCCGCGACCGCAGCCCACGTGATGGTGTTGTAGTTGCCGGCGGTTGCCAGATTGTTTGTGCAGGTCGCGGTGCTGGAGCCGAGCGATTCGTCGATACCGTTCTCGGCCAACGCGGTGACCTTGTAGCTGTAGCTGGTCGTGCCGGAGCCGGTGGCGGTTGCGGTCACGCTGCCGGGCGCTGCCAGCGCGGGCGCGAACGAGGTGGTGACCAGCGACCAGCTGAGCGCGCCCAGACGGCGCAGCTCGCGGGTGGCGTAGCTCGGGTGCGTCAGCGTCAACACGTCGGCCGACTGCGTGAACTTCAGCAGCGGCAGGTCGGTGTGGTTGTACGGGGTTGACACCTCATAGGCCACGCCCGGCGAAGACTCAAGGGTGCCGCCCATCGTGTGAAAGCGGACGTATTCCTGACCGAACTCGAGCACCATCGTCTGCTCGGCGTTGAACGCAAACGGGATCAGGACCGTGGTGTGGGCACTGTTCTTAACCTCGCGCACGAACTTCGTGCCCGGCCGGCGGGTGACCGGGCCGTGCGGCAGTACGATGAAGTTGCGGCACAGCGCGAGACCGGTCTGGAACTTGCCGAGATCGATTCGGCCATACAGCTCCGGCGTGATCTCGCCGCCTGCAAACGAGCGCGCAATGAGCTTCGGCATTAGCGGACCCTCAGATGTTGCGGCACAAAGTCGTTGGTCGTGACGTCAGAGCGGTTGGCGTCGTTTGCGCCTGCAGCACGGGCCTCCTGCATGGCGCGCTCAAGCAGAGAGCCGGCGGCGTTCACGCCTGCCGGACCCTTGATGATGGGGCCTGCGAGATACGATGCCAGCATCCAGCTCAGCGCCGACACAAACGGCGGGTGATACTTGGTCGTGTCCGTCACGTCGTGCGTGTACTTCAGCACCGCGTCGGGCTCGTTCGTCAGAATGATGCCTTCCTCGATCTCGAAGTCGGCGGTGTCTTTCTCGTCGGCGCCGGCCTTGAAAATGTGCACCGGCTTCAGGCAGTCGGCAGGCTGCGCATACGCGAACAGCCAAATCGAGCTGGGGTTGGTCACCTCCGCGAGCGCGACGCGCTTCGTAGCGAAGGACCAGTTGGTAACGGACAGCATAACCTTGCGCGCGAGCGGGTAGAACCTCGCGCAGTAGCCCGCCTCGACGCTACCATCCGGGGGAGAAATAGATGTCACAACGGCGTCAGAGCCGACGTGCGACAGAGATAGATTGCAGATGTCTACGGCGTTCGCCACGCTTCACTCCTCGGTTACAAACAGGGCCGCTCGTGGCGGCCCTGTTCTTCCTGCTGTCAGCCGTTAGGCCAGATCGTCAGCCTCAGCGGACTGGGTGACTTGCGGCTCACCCTTCTTGCCGCCGCCCTTGTGAGGCTTTGGCGCCTTGAGCTCTTCTACGATCGGGCTCATCCAGCTGCCGATGTCACCCTTGGCGGCTACGGAGAACTCCTCACCAGCCAAGTAAACTCGGCCGCCGTAGTAGCCACGCTTCGTCGCTTTGACTTTGATCGTCATTGGCTACCCCTTAGACCGCGTTCGGGTAAGCGCGCTGACGGTTGTAGTCCATCACGACTTGCGCGCTGAACTTGCCTGCGGTCAGAGGACCGGTGCCGACCGTGTAGTACACACGGATGTAGCGGCGCAGGTTCGGCGGCAGCTTGAACACAGCGGCTTGCGTGCCGGCGGTCAGCGCGGCCTTGCCGATAGCGGCCGAGGCCACGACGTCGGTGAAGGTCGAGTTGTCTGCCGAGTCCTGCAGGCTGAAGGTCACGGTGGCGGCGCCGGCTGCGGCAGCCGACTCGTCCACGGTGATGACTGCAGCCAGCGAGGTCACGTCGCCGATGGCGCGGTTTGCAACGCCGGTGTCGATGACGTCGGTCGATGCGGCCGAAGCCGTCACCGCCTGAGCGTCGGACACCTGAAGGAACTTATCGATAATCATGGTGCTGTCCTTTCGTCAGATTAGGAGATGGTGGCTTCGGTGTTCAGCAGCGCGTCGGTGCGCTTGAACGGGATGCCGTCGAAGGCCAGAACCTTCTTGCCTGCGACTTGGTCCATCGTCAGGGTCGAGCCGCTGATCTTGTTGGCGATCTGGCGACGCAGGAAGCTGGTGATGGTGCGGTTCGCGTAGAACACAGCACGACCCAGATTCAGGTTCGGCGGAATCTCAACAGCCTGCGACAGCAGGTCGATCAGGTCAGCGCCGGCCGATGCGTTCTTGGTCAGGTCGCTCACATCGATGTTGGCGATGCGAACAACGTAGCGCCAGTCGCGCAGGGTCAGACCGCAGTCCCACTTGTAGTGGGTACGGAACGCTTGGAAGCGGCCGCCGTTGGCGTCGTACACGGTGTCCTCGCCGAGGTCCTTGACGCGCAGGCCAGCGGTGCTGCCCTTCGGGTAGATGCCGTGCACGGTGTTCGGGCCCCACACGACCAGATAGATCGAGGTGTTGTCCGAGCCGGAGCCGCCGCCGAGAATGATGTTCTCGCCGTTCTCAACGCCCGACTTCTGCGAGTAACGCGCGGCCAGACCGGTGAACTTCTCCGGGTCGAGCGATGCGTCGCCGTAGAACAGGGTGGTGGCCATCGTCTGGTTCATGCCTTCGATGAACGCGCGGTCTTCCGACAGACGGAAGGCTGCTTCGTTGTTGTTCAGCTTGACCAGATCGACGTCGACTTCGGCGTAGCTTTCCAGCATGCCGGTGGTGTCGGTCACCTGAACGGTGGTCGACTTCTCCGGCTGGACGCCGTAGTTCAGCTTACGCCAAGTGCCGGTCGGCAGGCCCGAACGGATGGTGGTTTTGTGGCCGGTCGGCAGGTTGCCCTCGATCCAAGTCATATCTTCGAGGATCGGGTTGGTCTGATTCAGCAGCTCAATGACTTGAGCGACCGAGTTGTCCGGGTCCAGACGGGTGGCGATGTCCGCCAGCGTCGGCATAAAAGTGTTCAGAGTTGCCATGATTTACCTTTCATTTTTTAACCATAGAGGGATACATAATTTCTGCTGCCGACTTCGGTGGGGTGGTGTTGCCGCCCCGCACAAAACCGTCGTCAGAAATTGCTTTGCCCACTTTCACAGCGAACTTCACAACCTCTGGGTGGTTTCCAATACCCCACTGGTTGAAAAGCTCTTTCAGTTCTGGAGAACCAAAGGCGTCGATCGCTTTGCGTGCCGTCGAGAGATTCTCGTTCAGTGCATCGCCGCCGATCTCTTTGTCGGTCTTGACCGACTCGATCCACGAGGAGACCAGCTTCTGGTGCGCTTCCATCTGACGCTGGGCCATCTTGACCCCTACGTCTGCGACCTTCTGCGCTTCCTCTTTGGATAGCTTGAGTTCTTTGGCGACACTGGCGAATTCATCTGCTGCGGCCGTGTCGATCGTTACTCCTTCGGGCATGTCGAACTCGTAGGACTCAGGGACCTCTTTCTCGGTCGCCTTGCCCTCTTCGTCCTTGCTGCCCTCGGTACCTTCACCGTCGGTGTTCTGGCCTTCTTCGCCATCCAGCTTCGGTTCGTCGGTTACCTTGTTCTCGCCTTCAGTGCTGTGTCCGTCGGCATTTTGCTGTTGTATCCCGGTGTCAGTGGAGTCTTGACCGGTAAGCAGCGAATCAGTTGTCATCTTGCTGATGCTCCTCGACCATTACTGCGTACAGTTCGGGGCAAATCGTATGGAGTTCACCTATCAGGATCAATCCAATACTTCTTCGCCCCTCCTTAAAAAACGTCTCGCTGTTGCCGGTGAAACTCGAGTGGTAAACACCGGTCTCGGACAGAAGGCGCCAAACAAAGCGGCGGCCCTCTTTCAGTTTCATCAGCGACTTAAAGTCTTCAACGTCCCTCTGGCGCTTTGCTTCGGCGGCGCGTTCCAAACGCTCCGCCTCCTGCTGCTGTCGCCGAAGATCGATCGGGTCCTTATGCGTGTTGTGTCGCACTTTAGTCCTTGCTTAAATAGATATCCGAACCATTAGCTCAACATCGACGGGTACATGCTCTTCGCGCCGCCCTCGTCCTCTTCGGCTGCAGGCGCGAGAACCATCTGCTCGATCTGCAGCTCGACGTGGCGCCGCGGTGCGCCCTCGGCCGACTCGTTCTGGCTGATCGACACCACGCAGGCCAGCGCAACCAGCTTGTACTCAGCGTCGATCTTCGGCAGCTCGGCCACGCCCAGCTTGGTCAAGGTCTCGTCGTCGAGCGAGATGCGCAGCCCCCACGGGTACTCATCCTTCATCTTGGGCGACAGCATCGTCGAGTCTTCAGCCTCGGCCGCGCGCTTCATGTCGATCATCTTCATGGGGTTTCCTTACGGGTTGGCGTTGATCCACAGTCCTGTGGAGGCTTGATACTTGAGCACCTGACCGTCGGTCGGGCTCGTGATCTTGACGTTGTGCAGCTCCTCGAGCTCGTAACCGTTCTGCACCTTGACGAAGATAGCGCCCTGAGTCGGGTGGCTTCGGATGCAGTAGCCGATCAGCACGAGGTGCTGAGGTGCGCTTGGCTTTGTGGTAGTCAGGCCGCCAGCTACAGTCGGCGACAGCCAGACCGCGGCGCCCTCGGTCAGGGCCGAGGTGTCCAGATCGCGCACAAGGCCGAAGGTTGTGACGTAGCCCTCGGTGTTCTTCACGATGTCCTGCGTCGTAATACCGATGACGACCGACGACCCAACCTCGCCGTTGGCCTGCGCCAGCGACATCGTCGCGAACACGCCGGTCGAGCCCGTAATGTAGACCGCGCTGCCGTTGGCGATGTCGTTGGCGGTGTTGTTGCGGAACAGGCGGTTCTGTTCCTGACCGATCTGCAGGGTGACGCCGTTCAGCAGCTCGAGATCAAGAGTGCCGTCGCTCACGTTCCAGCGCAGCTCGCCCGGCGAGAGCGGCACGCTGGTGTCCGGGGTGGTGTCGAACTGAATGCTGTTGGCGGGCTCGCCGTCGAAGACAAACAGGTGCTCCTGCCCGTCGTTCGCGTCCTTGACGCCGACGATGTTGCCGAAGTCGTCGATGACGTGGGGGACAACGCCGCCGTGCAGTCTGGTGGCCATCGCTTAGACCTGCGAAGGCGACGGGGTGCCGTAGCCTTGGAACATGTTGATCACGTCCTGCGCTCCGCCCATGTCTACCTCGCTCGCGGTCTTCGCTGCGTCGGCCATCGTCGGCATCATTGCCGCCATCTGCTGGGCCTGCGCCTGCTGCGCGCGCTGGGCCCGGAGCTGAGCAACCACGTCGTCCGGCACGATCAGCTTCGGGTTGACCCCGAACATGTCGCCCGTGTCGTCGATCATCTGGTCGAAGTCGACCTTGTCGATGACCTCCGGCTTCAGGGCGGCGATCGCACCCACGCGGGTGATCAGCTGGTCCATGCCCTGTGCAGCAACGGCACGCTGCGCCTGCGCCAGTGTCGAGATGAACTCGATCTCGATCTCCCTGCCCTCGAGCTCTGGTGGGACGGGCGGCAGGATGCCGGCCTCGGCGCACGCGTCGAAGGTGATGTCGATCATTGGCGATAGCAGCTCGTTGTGCAGGCGCTCAAGCACCGGGCCCAGCATCAGCAGCTTCTCTTCGTGGCGCTCTGCGACCTCGGTCGCGGTGATACCACTGCGGGTGTCGTTGGCCAGCATCAGGAAGAGGTCGGCGTAGTAGGCCGACTTGATGCGCTCGCGCACGTCCTGAATGTCCAGCAGCAGGTGCTGCATGTTGAGGTTCACCTCGAACGCAGAGCGCACACCGCCGCCGGGGCTGGTCGCGTCGACGTGGAAGACACCGCCCGGCAGGCGGGCCTTGGTGTGGTCCTTGTACTGCGACGGCACCTGCAGAGGCGGGTTGACCTGATAGTCGATCGCCTGCGCCTTGCGGAACTGCTCGTGCTGTAGCTGCTTGACGTCGCCCAGACACTCCATGCCGGGGCTGGTACCGTAGATGTCGTTGCCGGTCACAACCCAGCGCGGGGTGACGGCGGGGAACCGGTTGAAGCCTGACTCAAGCAGGAACTTCTCGGGGTTGTCGGCGCCCGACTCGAAGTAGCAGGACGCGAACTTCTTGTTCTTTGCGTCCTTCTTGGTGACATCGCGCTCACGGCGTGGCTCGACCATGTGGATAATCGTGATCCACGCGTCGTAGTTGCCGTTGTCCCACATGTTCTTGACCGAGGTGCTGACGTTGTTCAGGCCGAACTGGCGCACAATCTGGGCGACGGTCATGTCAACCTCGCGCACGACCGTGTCCACCTCGCCCTTGTAGTTCGTCGCGATCGCGTACTCGCCAATGGTCAGCGGGTAGTTGTGGATCACGTTGTCGAAGTCGGGCAGCACAAAGTTGGCCGCGGTGCCAAAGGCGCCCAGCTCCTCGTAGATCGAGTGCAGCGCGCGGTAGGTGTTGGACTGCGAGTAGATCGCGCGGATCAGTTCGCCGGTGTCGTGCAGCCAAGTCTTGACCGGGTACGACTCCATCAGGTCCTTGTCCTTGATGCCGAGTCGGAACCACGGGCGCGCCGGACTGGTCATGCCCGCCATCATGCCAGCGGCCAGCGTGCGCAGCGAGAACATCGCCGTGTTGTCGTAGATGTTGTTGTGGCGCTTCTTGCCTTGGTTGCGGTCGGTGTGGAAGAAGCGACCCGCCCGCGGCAGCTGATACTCGCTGATCTCTTTCCAGTGCGAGTCCCAGCTCGAACGCTCAGAGTAGAGCGCCGACTTGCGGCGCATCTTTACCTCGCGGGGGGTCTGATATGCCATCGTTTACTGTCCAAGCAGAGAGGGTTTCGCCACGCTCAGCGCGGTGGGCGCAATGCCGGCGGGGCCCGTCAACGCGGTGCCGCCAGCCATCGCGCCTGCGCCGGGCTTGCGTTTTGCGCGGGTGTAGTCCGCGATGTCGGGAGCCTTAGCCGCCTGCGGCGGTTCCGGTGCAGCAGGAGCAGGGGGAGGTGAGCCGCCGCCAAAACACATGGCAATATCCTTTCAAGGTAATTGCCCGGACTTTAAGCTCTGCTGTTGTCGATATCCGAACCTTAGATGTTGGCGTAGGGGTCGTGGTTCAGGACCTCCTCGCGGTCGCTTGTCCTGCGCATGTTGCTGATCTTCGGTGTGTCCATCAGCGCCAGCAGGTAGGCGGTCGCGCGGTCAGGGCTTCGGCCGATGCGGTCGATGATGTCGTCGCGGGACTCGACCTTGATCGTCGTACCGGACATCGACCACCGCGGTGCGCACAGTTCGGCCGCCAGCTGCGGGTCGGGCGGGAGCTGGACGCCCATGTCGTTGGCTGGGTCAAGCGCCTCACGCATTGCCCACCACAGCTGGGTGCGCAGGTTGAAGAAGACAAGCCTTCCCGTTTTGTCGGAACGTGTCGGGCGCTCCGCCACGTTGACGCCGTACACGTCCTGCCTAGCCTCACGCAGGAAGTCGTAGGGCGATGCGCCGACGCCGATCACGTCGAGATGGATCGGTGCGCGGTCGCGCACGGTGGCCATGACTAGGCCCATAACCTTCGGTCCGTCCGGTGTCTCGGTGCCAGCGAATACCTGCGCCCTGTCGAACCACATGTCGGTATGCCGACAGGCGATCGTCGTGTTGTCCTTGCCGCCGCGGGCGACGTCAACACCCACGCTCAGCATCTCGCCCTTCGGGCTGCGGTCCTTCCAGCGTGCCATCGCCTGATCGACCCACGCGGTCGGGATCACCTGCCAAGGGTCGTCCTCCATGCCGGCGTGGAAGTCGCCCAGCAGCATCTGACTGCGCAGTGGCTCAGGCAGCGCCTGCAGCTGTTGCAGGTAGCCGGTCGATACGAGGAATGGGTTGTCGGTGATGCGCGACGGGATGAAGGTGCGCGACTCAGGGCGCACGACGTCCTCGGGCCTGTAGGCTGCCGGGTTGAAGTCGTACACGCGGGTCGGGCCCTGCAGGATGAACGGCCTGCTGTCGTTGTCCTCGATCCAGACGTCCTTGCCGCTGGCCGGGTCGACGTACACATAGCGCAGCGCGCCGGGGTCGGTCGGGTAAAGCTGGTGCTTCTTGTCGAGCCAAGGCCCGAAGAAGTCGATGATCCACCTGCCCTCGGCCGAGGTCGGCGGGTTGAATGTCAGCAGCGTGCGGGTGCGCTGGCCGGGCTTGGTCGTTCGCACCCAGCCCTTGACGAATCGCACCTGCTGCTCGAGGAAGTTGGCGGCCTCGTCGATGACCAGCAGGTCCTTCGGCCGGCCCTGATACTTGGTCTCATCGCCGAGGTTCGGCATCGAGTTGAACTCGATCTGGCGCTCGCCGTCGTTGTACACCGGCGGGTTGCCGGTGATCAGGTTGTGATCGACCAGCTCCTTGATGCGGTCGGTGATGCCCTTGAGCTGCGGGCCCTCACGGCGGAAGACCTGCGACCTCGTGTGCTGAGTGAGCGCGAGGCCCACCGCCAAGTCGGTCTTGCCACCACCTGCCGCGCCGCCGAAGCCGATGACGTCGGCACCGCTCTCGTAGGCCATCGTTTGCGGGCCCGGCAGCGGGCGCCAAGCGTATTGCCTCATGTCGAGTGCGATCAGCTGGTTCAGCTCATCGCGCTCTGCATCGGTCAGAAACCGCTCGAGGTCCTTCGCCTGTTGCGGGGTCATCGCAAAGACAACCCGCCGAAAGTGACCGGCGGGAGTTCTGCAGGCACTAACAGAAAGTTTTGTGCGCGTTGGAAGGCATCGCGCAGTGCTTCCCAAGTGTGCCCCTCAACTAAGCATCCAGATGCCAAGTCGAAGCTGGCCTGCTGCTCAATGAACAGGATGCGGTGCGCGTCGGTGAACTGATGTGCGCTCATGTCACCAACGCGGAATGATTATTGCGTCGCTTAGCTTGCACAGAGCCCACGCCGCAACGCAAAGCGCGGCAGCGACGCCGACGGAGAGCCCGAGAAAGAATGCAATCATTGCGCTCATGCTAGGTCCTCGTTCTCTTTGCGTTCAGCGGCCAGCGCCATCAGCTGGGCGATGCGCGATGCGCGCGCTGTGTCGTCGATAACCAGCGCGCCGCCGTCGGCGCCTGTGATCTCGGTTTTGTCGCCGAACTTCTTGCGGCGGTAGCCCTTCAGCAGGAACTGGGCGAGGCCGTCGCTGTACTTGCGCACGACGCCACACTCCTGCCCTTGGTAGAACACCGGCTCGTCAACACCCTCGAACGCACGGCGGCGGGCCTCTGCCTCGAGCATGTCGTAGGCGTCCTCAAGCGCCTCATCCCACGCGGCCCTGAAGTCGCCGTCGCGCTCGCGCAGCGCGTAGACCGCGCTCGAGCTCACCCCGACCGCCCTCGCGGAGGCCGAGATGTTTGCGCTTTCGCGCAGGTGGTCGAGGAAGGGCATTGCCCATGCTGGGTAATTCATGTCGCGATTCTCCGTTTAGCTGTTGCCATTATCCGAACCCTTGATGACTCGCCATGTTACCGGGGTCTGCGCCCGCGTGTCGTACCTGCAGATATCTCGTATGGTTGATTTACTAACATCGAACATCCGCGCCAGCGTCCGATACCCGAGGCCGTCGTCCTCGTGCAGGTCCCGAATCCTGTCAACCTGCTGGTCCGTCAGCTTCGCCCGATGGTGGGTCTCGCCGACCCGGTAGCTGCGCTCGTTCAGCGCCAAAAATGTTTTGCCCATTGCCGTCCTCTCGATTTAGCCGTAACCGATGTAACCCAAGTTACCCCCTTGCGCCAACCTCTCCCCCATTTTATATATACCCTACTGTTTTGTAGGGTTATTACCATTTTCACCTTTTATCCCTTTAAGTTGAAAAGAAGGGTTACAAGGGTTACAAAGGTACATGCCGCATGTTTCCTGCACTTTTTTGTTACCCTACTTTTGCCCTGTAACCCTAAAGTAAGGTAACAATTTACATTCTGACATGAGAGTGACCACTTACAAACTCTCCTTATGAATTTGCCAACATTTTTGCACCTGCCCTCCGACACGCACTGGACCGTTTTGTAACCCAAGTCCGCGCAGCACGCGGGCGGCCCTTAATTCTTCGCGTCTGCTAACATTTTTGGGGTCCAAACCGAGCGCCGAGGACAGCATTTCGTGCAGCTTGAAGGGCCTCATTTTGCGGGGCTCGCCCTCCTCCGAGTCCATCTCATCGGTCTCCAGCCAGCGCCTGATCGGACCCTCCCAGCTGTCGTGCACCTTAAACTCGGCGTGGTGCTTGACCGCCAGCTCCTGCGCCTCGCGCCAGATAATCCCTTTCTCTTTGAACAACACAACAGCCTCAGCCCACAGCTGGTCGCGGTCGCGCTCGATCATCCCGATGTCGCTCTCGCCGACCCGGATCGGCAGCCAGCGGCGCTCGCCGGTCGAGTCCGCCAGAAACTCGTCCTCGTTGGTGGTGCCGATGAACAGCAGCCGGCGCGGGAAGCGGACCGCGAACTCCTGATACTTCGGAATCCACTCCTCGTGGGTGCGGGTCATCCACGCCTTGATCGACTCAGCGTCGCGCGTCATCAGGCCGCGGAGCTCGGCCAGCTCACCGACCAGCTTGCCGCGCAGACCGCGCGCGAGGTTGTCGTCGCGGTGCTCGAGGTTGACCTCGACGAAGCTGCCCTCCTCCGGCGCCATCGCCCGGATGCCGCGGGTCTTGCCGGTGCCCTGACCGCTGACGAAGATCGGCGACATGTCGGCCTGCACGCCGGGGCGCAGGCAGCGACCGGCCAGCGCCGTCCACATGTAGAGCGAGACCGCGCGCGCGTAGGCGGTGTCCTCCGCCCGGTAGTGGGTGGACAGGAACATCTCGACCCTCTCGATGCCGTCCCACTGCAGCGAGTCGGCCCAGTCGATCGCGCTGTCGAACCGGTTGCGGTGGGCGATCAGCTTGACGCCCTCGCGCACGATCTCGGTGCCGGGGTTCTTGAAGCCGCGGCGCTCGAGCTCGATCTTCACCGTGGTGTAGTCGGTGTCGGTGAACGGCCTCCAGCTGACGGTCGCCTCAGGTGCGACCATAAGTGCGTCCTTAAACTCGTCATAGGCGATCCGGCAGCGAACGATGTCGGGCCTCGCGATCGCCTTCGTGACGTTGTCCGCGGTGCTCTCGATCCTGCCGTTCTTGTCGCGGGTGAACACCGGCCAAGGCTCCGGCTCCTGTTCATTGGGCTCGGCCACCGTAACCTCGAAGTCCAGCGCCGCGTAGCCGATCGCCTCGAGGAAGTCGCCGTCGGTGCGCGATGCGCAGTGCGCGTGCAGGCACTTGAAGTGGCCCTGCGCGAAGCCGCCCACGCCTGCGGGAAACCAGCTTGTCGCGCTCGGTCCGCTGTCGCTGGTGTGCTCGTCGCTCCACGGGCACTCGACGTGCACCCGGCCGTCCCTGCTCCACTCCCGGACCATGTCCATGTCCTGCAGGTAGCCGACCACCGGGTCGTTGATGTCGTCGCGCTTGCGTGCGACCGTCGGCAGCAACCCGTTGCGCATGCGCTGCTCGCCGTCCGGCAGCGCGAACGCCTCGACCAGCGCAGCCCACAGCGCCTCGAACTCGGCAGGCGAGAGTGTGGGTATCTCCTCTGGCAGCCCGCCCTCCCACCGGTAACGCTCGCCGCTGGTGTGGGTGCCGACAGCGATGAACTGCTGGCCGGTGGCCAAGAACTCGATGATGCCGTGCTCGGTCCTGATGATGCGCTTGGCGAACTCGCCGGGCATGCTGAACGCGAGCAGCGCCTTGCCGCTGTTGCTGCGCATGCGCTTGGGCAGGTCGCCCGCGGCCAGCGAGATGAGGTCAACCACCCGCTGCGCCTGCATCGGGTCGTCGATATCGATGTCCAGCGCCCGGACCTCACGGGTCTGCAGGCTGATGCCGAGGTCGCTGTGCTTGATCCAGCGCGCGATGTCGCGCTCGGTCGTGATGTGCTGGGTCCACTGCGGTATCCCTACCACAAGGCCCTGCTTGTCATACCGCGAAGGGGTCTTGCCCAGCTGCTTCATCTTGCTGTCGGGACTGATCTTCGCGTTCGGGTTGCTGACCACCGGCAGCAGGTCAACCATCAGACCGAGCCTGTCAGCGAAGTGAACCCATTCATCGGGGCCCGCGCCCCAAGATGCGTCTACCATAGGAAACTCCAAAGTTTAATTGCGGGTTGCTACCTTGCCCAAACACTTCCTTGCAAAATCACAGCCGGCGCAGGCGGGCGCCAGATCGGTACGAAAAACCTGCGGCAGCCGCTCGCCATACTTGCGACGCATCTCGGCGGTGGCCTCCTCGACAGCGATCGCCAGCTCCGGCGACGCAGTGCGGAAGCCGCCCGCCAAGTGGTAAAGGTAGTTGCGGGAGCTGCCAATGCGCGAGGCCAGCTCCTCCTGCTCGCTTGCGGTGGCCGACTTCATCCACTCTTTCAGGTATTGGCTCATGCTAAAACTTTCAGGTTGAGGGAGTCCGCATTTTATCTTGTGCTAAAAGTTTGCTGCAAGTTGTAAAAATACAACACACATGTTTTTTAGCACGTGCTAATATTCAGTTGTGGTTGATTGATAAACGAACTAGGAGATTCAGATGACTACCAAATTCCAAGCCGAAATGATCGTCGCGATTGCCGAAAGCGAGTACACCCCTGTCAACGGTCTGGTCCCTGAAACGCTGGAGGATGCGGGCTCAATCTGGACCGACACCGTGATCGACGACGCGATCGACAAGGGCGTGTTCACCAGCCTGATCAACGCCGGCCTGATCTGGGGCTACGGCGGCAAGGACGGCGAGTGCGGCCTGACCGAGGCGGGCTTCGCCGAGTACCAGAAAATCAAGGCGGCAGCGTAAACAACCCGGGGCTTCGGCCCCTTCAGGAGACCGACGTGGTGTTAAACAACAAAACGCTGAAAACCGTGGCAACCATTATGTCAATCATGTCGGGCAAAGAACCGATGCAGTCCGGTGAGATAGCCGCTGAATGTAAAAGCTACGGTATTGTTAATGAACTGGAAGTGAATACCGCTTTAAGGCTTATGGTTGCAATGGGCACGCTGACGCGGGTCCGTCTGAAATACGAGAACGGCGAAAGCCGTCTCGCGTATAGACTGAAGTTTGACTTTTCTTGTTTCAACACCTGACTGGAGACCGACATGTGGGACGCTGATTATGAACGCCGCGAAGAGGCCCGCCTCGACGCCATGTACGATGCCATCGCCGAACGTGAACTTGAACAGGAGTGGGAAAACATGCCTTACCTCATCAACAGCCTGACCCTTGAGCAGGCCATCGAGTGGAACAACGAGGTCAACAAGATTCTGTACATCGAGTGGAACATCCTCGACCCGGAGAACATCCCCGCGACCGACGGCTGGATCGCCAAGATCGAGGAACGCTTCGAGGAGCTGCTCGAAGAGGCCGGCATCGAACTGAAGTGACGTTGCGCAAATACAACACACAGCTGTTTTAGCATGTGCTAATATGCAGCTGTGGTTGATTGATAAACGAACTGGAGATTCAAATGAACGACGTCCTGCAAGCAAAACTTACAATTCTGTCGAACCTTGCCAGCTACGGAGAGTGCGGCTTTTCTCAGGTGGTCTACGACTGCAATGGCAAGGGCTACGGCTTTGACGTGATTGCCGTGGCGCTGAAGCAGTTGATTAAGGCCGGTCGGGTCGAAGAGAAGCTGAACGAACCGCTCGAGCAAGGCGACGAGCCCTACTTCACCTACAAAATTAACGTCAGCATTTAAACTGGAGATTGACATGATCGTAGAACTGAACATCGGCCTGAACGTAAACGGCGAAGTCAACAGCGTGTTTGATTGCGAAGAGCGCGCACGCTACGCGCTGCAATACCTGAAGACCAAGGTCTCAGGCGTCAAGAGCGCAACCTACAACAACCAGTACGAGACCAACGACGGCACGCTGGTGATGGAGCCCGGCCTCTACGTGAAGATCAGCACCGTCGGCAGCATCTTCGAAATAGACAAAGTAATCTACGACCTCGCGGTCGAGCTCCGTCAGGACTGCATCGCGGTTTACATCCCGCGCTCCGGGGTGGGCAAGCTGATTGGCCCGAACGCTGACAAGTGGGGCGAGTTCGACCTGACCTACTTCGAGCAGTTCGCCGACGAGTTTCTGGTGTAGCGCAAATACAACAGTACATAATTTGCGCTCGTGCTAATATCACTCATCACTTAATTTTTCTGGAGATCAAGATGGAAATCAAGAGCTACGTCTACAAGCAGAACGGCCAGTGGAAGGCCGACGCCTCGATCAAGATCGAGGGCACCGATCAGGTCCTGAAGATCAGCACCACCAAGAACGGCCGCAAGCAACTGGTCACCACCGCATCGGTGGCGCGCAAAGAGGGCGCCTTCGAGGTGTTCGTCCTGTACCAAGATTACTACCGCACGCTGTACGCAACGGCGCCGAAGGTCGTCAACGAGAAGCGGGTGACCGAGCAGCAGCAGCTCGCGCTCGACGAGATCGACATCATCCTCGGCAACGTCAAAGAGTTCTACGCAGCAAAGCAAGTTGCTGCATAATCATCACCCACCAAAACCAAAGAGGAAAAACCATGAACGGACTCGAAGTCATTGTGAAGCAAAACAACAAGGCGGCGGAGGAAGCTGTCCGCACAAGCGGCACCAACAAGTATCTGGTCGCCGAGTACGCCGGCCTGCACGCTGTGGACTACACCGCCTACAGCACCGAGGAGGAGGCCAACGCAGCGATCGCGCAGATCAACGCAAAGGGTCCGGGCGTAACCGCCAAGCTCTTCGTCAACAAGTAATAGGGGCGGCCATGTCGATCAAGATCACACTGGAATTCGCAACGGCCGCGGAGGCGGCCGCCGCCCTCCTGAAGTTCAACGGCGCAGCACCCGCTGTAGCGCAGCAGGTAGAGGCCAAGCGCGAGGCGGTCAAAGCCGCCCAGCCTAAGCCGGCCAAGGCCCCGAAGGAAGAGAAGCCCGCTGAGGTTGTCGAACCGCCGCAGCAAGCGCCTGCTGAGGCTGTCGAACCGCCACAGCAAGCGCCTGCGGTCGATTACCCGACCGTGCAGAAGGCGGTCCTGAATCTGGCAAACAGCAAAGGCCGCGACGCCGCGCTGGAAGTGCTGGCCGGCTTCAACGTCAAGTCTGGCAAAGAGCTCAAGCCCGAGCAGTACGAGGCCGTACTGGCCGCCCTTAACGCAGCACTGGAGAACTGAACATGAAGCAAGCCGCCATCATCATCTCGCAGGAGGGCGAGGACCTGTCGCTGAAGGTTGACTTCAACGGCACCTACGACGAGGACTGCGAGGCCCACACGATGGCGCTTGCCATTGCGCAGGCAGTCGCGGAGCAGTCGGGCAGCGAACTGGAGGTCATCAAGAATGTCCAATGAAGCACACAGCGAGTGGAGCGCGTCCGGCTTTAAGCGGATCATGCTCTGTCCCGGCAGCAAGGTGCTCGAGAAGGGCGCGCCGCGCTCGTCCACCAGCTACGCTGCCGAGGGCACCGCGGCCCACGAGGTGCTCGAGATGTGTCTGGTCAACGACAAGCCGGCGACCGCGTACCTCGGCCGCATTATTCAGGCCGACGGTTACGACATCGAGGTGACCGAAGACATGGTCGAGCACATTCAGGGCGTGGTCGATCGCGTCAAGGAATACGCAGGCGACGACGGCACCATCTTCCCGGAGCAGCGCCTGTATTACGCTGAATATCTGGGCGTCGATCGCGATACCGCGTGGGGCACCGGCGACGTGACGATCGCCAAGGGCAACAAGCTGATCATCATCGACCTGAAGTACGGCAAGGGCAAGTGGGTTGACGTTGTCGAGAACCCGCAGCTAATGCTGTACGGCCTCGGCGCGGTGGCCGCTTACGACGGCTTGGTTGACAGCTTCGACGAGGTGCAGCTGGTGATTGATCAGCCCCGCATCAACCCGAAGCCGAGCGAGTGGACCATCAGCAAGGACGACCTGATCAAGTGGGGCGCGGGTCCTGCGGCAGCGGCGGTGCGTGCTGCGAAGATGGCGGAGCTGACCCACAAGGCGAACGACGCAGCGTGGCGCGACACCTTCCTGAAGCCGGGCGAGGACCAGTGCACATTCTGCAAGGGCAAAGCCAAGTGCCCAAAGCTGTTGGCGGAGGTGGCCGATACGATTGGGGTGTCCGCAGCAAGCCCCGAGGAGTTCGACGCCTCCGATATTGAGTGCAAGCCGGAGGATCAGGACAACGAATGGCTGGCGGTGTTCCTGCGCAAGGTTGACCTGATCGAGGACTGGTGCCGCGCAGTGCGCGCCGAGGCCGACCTGCGACTGAAGGCAGGCACCTACGTCCCGGGATGGAAGCTGGTGCAGGGCAAGCGCGGCAACCGTGCGTGGGCTGAAGGCAAAGAGGACTGGATAGTTGACGTCCTGAGCGACTGGGTAGACTACAACGAGTTATACACCCGCAAGCTGAAGGGCCCTGCTGCGATCGAGAAACTGCACAAACAGAAGATCATTGGCGAGCGCGAGTGGACGACGCTGCAGCAGTACATTGTGCAGGCCGACGGCAAGCCGCATGTAGCGCCGGCGGATGACCCGAGGCCGCCGATTGAAATAAATTCTGTCGCGGACGACTTTGAGGAGGTAGAATGAGCGCCCGATTGAGAGACATAAACATGGGGGATGCAACTGTCCCTTATGCAAAGGCCGTAAAGGAATGGCCCGATGGCTGGGTCCTTCCCGGAGGGCAGCGCACGAACAGCTTTGAGCGCGCGCTGAGGGTAGCAAAAAACATCGACAAAACCATCAAGAAAATGAAAGGCAAACTGATATGACAACGACGACCAAACCTGCAGGCCGCATCCTTCTGAAGAACGTGCGCATCGCTTTCCCTAACCTGTTCGAGCCGAGCACCGTTGCCGGCGAGGGCGAGCCGCGCTACAGCGCAGCGTTCATCCTGCCGCCGGACCACCCGCAGATCGCTGAGCTCAACGCCTGCATCAAGGCGGTGGCTACCGAGAAGTGGAAGGACAAGGCCGACGCGGTGCTCAAGGGCCTCGAGAAGACCGATAAGGTCGCGTTGCATGACGGCGACACCAAGCCGGCATACGATGGTTTCAGCGGCAACCTGTTCGTGTCCGCAGCCGCCAAGGTATCGGCGCGCCCGACGGTGATCAACAAGGACAAGACCCCGCTGACCGACCGCGACGGCGTGGTGTATGCCGGCTGCTACGTCAACGCCTCGATCGACTTCTGGGCGCAGGACAACGCATACGGCAAGCGCGTCAACGCCCAGCTGCGCGGTGTCCAGTTCCACCGTGACGGCGACGCCTTCAGCGCGGGCCGCCCGGCAGACGCAGACGAGTTCGAGGACGTGTCCGAAGGCGCAGACGCCGACGACCTCGCCTAAGAAATTGATGCGGGGGCCGCTCTCCAATTCGTGTTGTCGCGCGATATAGAGTGCAGATCGCTAACCCTTTTGTCCCGCTTGAATGACCATGCAAAAGGGTGTGCGCAAAACCGGGGGCCACAATTAAGAAGCGGTTAATCTGCACAGACTGACAGCCCGGAAAGACGGGCATTTACTTTATCTGGAGCTTTGATGACGATCCTCTGGCTAGACCTAGAGACCTACAGCGAGTGCGACCTGAAGACGCACAGCACACACCGCTACGCCGAACACCCATCGACCGAGATCATCGTCGCGCAGTGGGCGGTTGACGATGGCGAGCCCTACGTCTGGGACTGCACCGGGCGCCGCCGGCCTACTCTACTACTGCAACAGCTCGACGACCCCAGCATCATCGTCGTCGCACACAACTCACACTTCGACCGCACGATCCTGCGCCATGTGTGGGGCATCGACGTGCCCATCGAGCGGTGGATGGACACCATGATCAAGGCCATGTCGCACGGTCTGCCCGGCGCGCTCGACAAGATCGGCGACGCGCTCGGCGTTGAGTCGGACCTCGCGAAAGACAAGCGCGGCAAACAGTTGATTCAGATGTTTTGCAAACCGGCCCCGAAGGGCCAGAAGCTACGGAGGAAGACCCGTGAGACGCATCCTACAGAGTGGGCAGAGTTTCTTGAGTACAGCAGGCAGGACATCGTGGCGATGCGTGAAATCGATCGCCGCCTGCCTTCTTGGAATTACAAGTTGGGAGCACCTGAGCTCGCGCTGTGGCACCTTGACCAGAAGATTAACGACCGCGGTTTCTGTGTGGATCGTAAGCTGGCCACTGGAGCCACTGAAGCGGCAGAAAAGGAAAAGGCTCGCCTCAAGACTAAGGTGTCTGAGGTAACGATGGGCGACGTCGAGAGTGTGTCGAAGCGTGACGCGCTCTTGAAACACATCGTCGAGTATTACGACGTCGAGCTGCCAGACATGAAGTCGGATACGCTGCGCCGCGCGCTCGAGGACGACGCGCTGCCGGCAGCGGTGAAGCTACTGATCGAGATTCGACTCGAGGCAACGAAGACATCGACCGCCAAGTACAAGGCGCTGCTGAATGCAACCAGCGCCGACGGCAGGCTGCGCAACACCCTGCAGTTCGCCGGCGCGCAGCGCACAGCTCGGTGGGCGGGCCGCGTCTTCCAACCGCAGAACATGCCGCGCCCGGATGTCGGGCACATCGCGAACTGGGCGGGCGTTACGATTAAGGCGCTGACCGGTGAGCTCGAGCTGCAGTACATCGAGCAGGGCGTGCAGGCGCTGAAGCAGGGCCACGCCGACCTCGTGTTCGACGACGTGATGAAGCTGACAGCGAACCTGATCCGCGGCTGCATCGTCGCGCCGCAGGGGCGCAAGCTGTGCATCGCCGACTTGGCCAACATCGAGGGTCGGGTGCTCGCGTGGGTGGCAGGCGAAGAGTGGAAGCTGAAGGCGTTCGCGGAGTACGACGCAGGCACCGGGCCCGACCTCTACAACGTGGCCTACGGCCGCAGCTTCAACGTGGACCCGAAGACGGTCAAGGGGCAGCAGCGACAGATCGGTAAGGTGCAGGAGCTGGGCCTCGGCTACGAGGGCGGGGTCGCTGCGTTCCTTACCTTCGCCGCAGTCTACAACATGGACCTCGACGAGCTCGCCGACGCGGTGCACAGCACCGCCGACAAGAGCGCGATCGCGCAGGCGTACATCATCTGGGAGTGGGCGCAGAAGAAGCGCCGCACGCTGGGCCTCGAGCGCAACGTATACGTCGCCTGCGAGGTGCTGAAGAAGTCGTGGCGCGAAGCGCACCCGGCAACGGTCTCGCTGTGGAAGGACGTCGGCGACGCGGTGCGCATGGCTATCCAGAACCCGAAGGTGACCTACGACGTGCGCATGCTGAAGATCAGGCGCGACGGCGCATGGCTGCGCATCCGGCTGCCTTCCGGGCGAGTACTCTGCTACACCCAGCCGCAGGTCGCGGAGGACGGGCAGATCAGCTACATGGGCGTCAACCAATTCACCCGCCGCTGGTCCCGCATCAAGACCTACGGCGGCAAGCTGGTCGAGAACATCGTGCAGGCTATCGCGCGCGACGTGCTGGCCCATAACATGCCGGCGATCGAGGAGGCCGGCTACGAGATCGTGCTGTCGGTGCACGACGAACTACTGACCGAGACACCAGACAAGCCCGAGTATTCGCACCTCGAGCTGGCCGACCTGATGTCAACCAACCCGCCGTGGGCGCAGGGGCTGCCGCTCTCCGCCGCCGGCTTTGAAACCACCCGCTACAGAAAGGACTGACATGCTGCTATCAAGCCTGACACTGCAGGAACAGGAGCGCCTTGCCTACATCGAGGGCCGAACAGAAACCGCCGCGCTGCTGGCGCAGCTGATCGACCTGCAAGAGGAGTACGACAAAGAACCGAAGGAGCGCCGCGAGGCGTATCGCTACGGATACGAGCAAGGCTACCACTACGGCAAAATCGACGGCCGGCGTGGCTAAAATACAACAGCAAGGTTTATTCGCAGCTGCTAATATGCAGCTGTGTTCAATTCAACCGGAGATAAAAATGTTTGAAGACAAAGACACCATCGTCGTAGTCGGCAGCATCGTGGCGCTCGTCGCCGCTGTCGTCATTGTCATCGACGTGGTCGCGCTGTACGACGCGGCCGTTACCTTCATCAAGGTGGCGCCATGAACGCACAACCGGAGGCTTTGGAGTTGGCTGAAAAGCTGGAAGCAGTACCCTTTATCGGCTTTATTTATGATGGCCTGCCCGGCACAGAAGACCCAGTTTTATGCAAGCAAGCAGCCGCCGAACTACGCCGCTTGCATGAGGTGAATTCTGAGTTGGTGGAGGCGTTGAAGGCATTTGATGACGCCGCGAAAGATAGCAAATCAATTATCGGATTTTCTGGCAAAGCCTTACCGTTGCTTAAAAAAGCTCGCGTCGCCATCGCCAAAGCTACAGGAGAAAACAATGGCTAAGTTACCTTACACAATCACTATTTGCCCAGACGAGCCGAACCCTAAACAGTTCACCGCGATGACACCACAGCTAGTCAATGCGCTGCGGTTTGGGTATGACATGACCATTAATCAGAATCAATATATCTGGCCTGCTGGCAGTGGAGGCGCAACGCAGATAAATACTCATAAAGAAAAAGGTGATGGTAATGAGTGAATTTACTCCGGGGCCATGGCGGTATTGGTGGGAAGAAGGATATGTCGGAGAAATCAATTCTGCAAATGGCAAGCTTGTGGCTGGGTTTGATACTGAGCCAAATGAGGCTGACGCTCGTTTAATCGCTGCTGCACCTGAATTAT
>JACCEC012993613.1_pt1 | contig 43845 bp, 79 predicted proteins | sample 7450121 | NCBI WGS metagenome assembly JACCEC01 (sample SAMN15323455, study PRJNA562643) | freshwater metagenome | isolation source: river surface water | place: USA:Blue River Watershed | collected 2017-08-18 | reverse complement strand
AATAAAATCTATATTTCTAGATTGCATTGAATGATTAACTATATTCTGAGCAGCTATTTCATAATTTGAAATAAAGTTTCTATCTAAAGTTTCAATTAATGTTTCTATTTCTTTTTTAATAGTAACATCTGTTGAATTATTTTGTTCACCAGTAATAGCTGATATTACTACATTATTAAGATGTAGTTTTAATTTGTCAGCTACACTTTTATGAATTTTTATTTGTTTATCTCTTAAAATATTAGATAAAGTTTCTTTATCTTTACAAGAAATTTTTGGTCATACAGGAATACTAAGATATTCTCCAATAAGAGCATCAATATGTTTTTTAACTAATGGAACGAACTCTACAGATGTAGGAGTTCCAATTCCATAATTTTCTTCAAGATGCCTAAATTGTTCAGGGTCTCTTTTTCCATGGTAATAATTATAGGCTTTAATAAAGGATGTCTTTTCATAGACAAGTTCATTAATAGCTCTATCTATATTATCAATAATTTCTTGCTCTTCTGTAGTTCTAGCTTTTTCCATTATTCTTCTCGTACATTCGGAGTTCTTATTACTTGATATTTATCTATTTTCATATAATTACGAGTTCTTAATTCTTCATATATAAAGTCTAAAAACTCTTCATCAGAATTACATGAGTAATATATTGTTGTTGGCAACATATAACTTGGAACTCCTATTAAAAACATATATTCAGTATCAATTTGATTTACTTCAATCCTTCCTATATATTCTGCTTTATAAGTTTCCCTCATATAATCAAGAATCTGCTGAACTAATTCTGGTCTTTGCATTTCTTTCTTCTTGTGTTTTAGGTATTACACCATAATGTTTATAACCTCTGCTATCAGTATATCATCCAACATCTCTAAATCCTTTACCATCTTCTTCTTTAGGAGTTGGTTTCTTTACAGACATTTCTTCGTCACCAAGTTCAGTCCAATTTTGTTATCTCATAGGCTTTTTATCCTATGATTCTTATAGTTTCCTATAAGTTCAGCATATATTTTCATCCTAGAATTAGGATGTTCCGCACTCGTGGATAGATTATTACTCTCTTAACGTTCACTATCTATGCGTTACAGTGGTCAGTGATTATCTGACTTACCTCGGTATTAACGTAATAATTAAATTTATCAAATTTTCTTTTCAAATAAAAATTAGAATCATCGTATAAAAAATGAAAAAATTTAGCAACATTTTCTTTAGAAGAAGAAGTTAGTCTATACATATCATCTCTAGTCACATATTGTATATTACAATTTATATTGTTTTCCATTAGATAGTTATATATTTCTTGTAATATGTTTTTATTTTTACTATCAATTTCAAATTTACTAGATACCCTATAGTTTTTTTCTCTATTTTTAGGATTAGGTTTTCTAACTCCCCCTATAAAACTTCCATCTCCATCAAAGTATCCCCTAATAAAATGTCTGATAAGGTCTTCTTTTATGTTGGGTAATTTTAACTCTGAATAAGTCTTGTTAGGACCATATCCTAGGTTTATCACATCAGTAGTTAAAATTTTACTAGTAATATTTATTTCATAAGCTGTTTTTGTAAAAACTTCTTTTTCCCTAATTATAGTATTAAATCCCTCAACATCTCTTGTGTAAGCCTCTGGGCTAATAAATTCTTGAAATAAATTTACTATTTCAGAATCAGTTTTAGTAAGCTTAATCCTAAGAGTATTTCTTTCTTCATTTATGCTTCCATCAGCAGCATGAAATCCTAAAAGATATGCTTGAATTTCAGTATCTATATTTTTAAAAAAGTCATGTCTTAACTCTCTTTTACTAGTTCCATTTTTATATAATGGACAATTTTTATTTATAATTTCTAATTGTTTATTTTTCTCCATGATTTCTCACATTAATTTTTAATATTTAATTATCTTAGCCTTCACCGATTTTGCGGAATTATTTTATTACCTTATATTACTATAAGGAGGGACAACACTCTATCCCCATTGCAGCAACAATATCAAACTTTTTCTTCTCTGCATCTGAGTAATTTAATAATTGATCAACTATTTCTTTAAAAGCTATAGTTGAAGAGTAATCTAAACAAAAATCATAAATTAATTCTCTATAATGCTCAATTACTTTTACTGTTGCAGGAGTTCCGTACATATTAGAGTTACCTTTAGAAACATCAGGCATTGTTGCTCGTGGACGTTTCATTAAAAGATTCATTCTTTTAGTATCTCTAAAATATGTTAGTATTGCAGTTCTAGTAGACTCTAATACTGCCTGACATCCATAGTAAGTTAATAACTTTGCAGCTACCTCATATGCTTCTCTAGGATCTCTAGGCCTATCTTTATACATCGCTACATACATAGGATTTTGTAATCCCAAAACTCTTTTCTTAATTAGTATACAAAAATCAGATGGTTTATTATCTGATCCTTCTTTATTTTTTGAAACTGATGAAGAGTCAGCAGTACCAATATCAATAGAGTCAATTCCACCAATGTATAAATTTCTATAGTCAGAACCTTCTGGTGATAGTAAGGGATGTTCTACAATTTTAACCTTACCTGTAGGATCTTCTCTCCACTTAACTCTACCTGTTCTTGATTCAGTCTCTCTATCAATTTCTCATGTAAGAGAGCCAGAATGAACTGGTGGAGTTGTTTTATAAATTTCAATTGCAGCAGCTTGTTCTGCTAATTCTTCTTTTGGAAATAAGTTATCTCCTTGTAATATAAGTGCCTCTTCAATTGTAAAGCAAAACTCAGCAGTATATTTTAGTAAACCTGCTGGATCTGAACTTTTATCTTTTCTGATTTTATTGTAATGTTCTTTTCCTTTTTCTGGATCGCACCAACCTCTATTATCAACTAATGATAATACTGTTCTGTATGCTGGTATAAACATTGCTGTTTTTACATATTGTCCATTAGGAGTAAAATTATGATAAAATGGTAATATATTTCAACCTATTGGATCATTAACCATTTTTCTAATGCCTGCTACGCTGTCTCCTTTATCACCCCCAGTTCCTCAGGCTATTTTTGTTCCAATCTTTTCCTCCATAACTTTTACAAGTGCTTCTCCTTGTATTCATTTTGTTTCTAAGATTTTATCGGAACCAGCTTCCTCATATAGCAATCGTTCAGTACGGTCACCACGAATCTTTTCTGGAGAGTCGGCTATAATTCCTTCTATTTCTGAACCATGACTATCAGAAGCCTCGGTACCATCCTTATTCTTTTTAGAAGCTCTTTTATGAAGCCCTGTATTAATCATCATGGTAACCCTTCTAAAGGCTCCATCTGTCTCAGCATTTAAGTAACTTAACTGCATCCATATCTTAGAAAGTAGTGGTTTTAAATGTCGTTCTGAAAATGCAGAAGCAACTACCCTAAAAAACTTAGTAGTTATAAAAGGTCTAGCACATAAAACTGCACCAATTTCAGAGAATCCAATACCACGAGATTTTAGAAGTCCACTATCTTTTTTTAATAACTCACACATTTCTAAGTAATGAAAATACTCATATTGGTATGTGAAGAATATTGGAAATCCATAATTACGTCCAGAAGAGGCTTTTTTACCTTTAGCTTCTGGAGATTTTAACCTATAATAATTTAATCAAAAATAATTATCCCCAGTTAACCTATATCCATTTACTTCAAATCCTTCCTCACATCTTCTTAAACGTTCTTTTCACCAATCCCTATGTGCTTTAGATCCTTTTACAATTGTTTGAGGAGTATAATTTCCGGTCCTCATCTTTGTCATTGCATCTTCTCTAAATCAATCAGGATTAAAATCCAGTCCTTGAGTTGCATTTATAGGTCTGTAACCTGTTAATTCATAAGATAGATTTGGATCAAAATACTCTATTGGATCATCTTTTTTTACATCTCATTTTATTCCTTGTACTTCCATATAAATCCTCCTCAACTGTATTTATTAATAGCATTATATAATTTTGGCTGCTTTAATTTTAATCTTCCTGTATTAAAATTCGATTGATATTCTAAACATCTTCTATTGTAGTCTATAGTTTGTCCAATATATTTTTTATCATTTGGAAAAACTAATTCATAAATAAATCCTTTTTCCATAACTTTTAGTCAAACATTCCAACTTCAGTATTTCCTCTAAGAGAACTTTCAACAGACATACCCTTCTTAACTTGTATTTCTAATTCTCTAAGGCCATTAATTAGATCTTTACAACCTTTAATTTCTGCTATTAAATCCTTGCTTTTAAAAATAGGTTTACCTGTTAAAGGATCTCTTTCATTCAAATCTACATTCGATAAATAGTATATTTGACTCTCTATTGCATTCATTGCGGCTCTAAGAAGTCTCATTTCTGTTGAAGAGTTTTGTAAAGTATCATATTTTTTACAAGCCTCTCTAAATATAGGGTCATCAAATTCTTCAATAGTTAATCCTGAATCAGATAAAGCCTCTTTATGTCTTTCTTGTTCTGGAAACTGAAAATAGGGACTCTGTCCATCAAAGAATAAATAAATATATTTTAATTCTTTAAAAGCCAATTCCCTTTTCTTACCAGTCTTATCATTTTTTGTAATATTTCTTTTTGTTTCTAAAAGAGAAGATAACTCTCTTATTAACAGTAATGATTCATCTTCCAGAACCACTTGCCCACTATCATTATCATATTGAAAAAATTTCATATTATTTTGGTTTTAATGCTTTCATTTTTTGATAAATTTTAAACACTTTGGTAGCAGAGTCTAGTTTATCTTTTGTATCTTTAGAATTATTTATTGCTCCGCCTTCTTCTTTTTTTGGAGCCGAACATCCACAAGAACAAGAAGAAACAACTTTACCGCCCTTTTCTTTTTTACTTACCATATCACATCCACAAGCACATTTTTTAGGAGAAGATGATTTTTCTACTTTATGTTTTTGCAATTTTTTCAAAGCATTTAATTTTGCTCCATTTTTTGCAAATTGTGTAGCTTCTACACCCCGAGCTTGAGATAATTGACTTTCTATATCATCCCATCCCTCATCTGTAAGTTTAGAAGCTTCTTGTGTAATAACTTCTGCATCTTCTGGATTATCTTGGATTAATTTAGTCCACTCTTCAATGCTTTGTACATTCCCATATTTATCAGGGTTTAATTGCTTAGAATATAAAAAAGCAAATATGGGAAAAAGTTGTTTTTTCTTTTCTTCTGTCATTATTTATAATTTTATTTAAATGTATAGAACTTCTTACATAACATTTACCATTATCTACTCTATAAATACCTGCTTAAATTAACATTTCTGCAAATCCTTAGTATTGAAGATAGCCTCTTGTACAGCTCCGTCTAGTGTAAATCATCTACATAAGATTCCTTGAAAGAAATCATTCTTTGTATCTGCTCCTTTTAATGATATAGATTTTGTTACTTTCTTAACTACTATCATTGTTGGTTTATTTGGAATTTCCTGACGAAGTGTTACAACATCGCCAGGAAGAAAGAATTGTTTTGTTTCCATATTATTCCATATTATATCTTTTTCTCAAACCTTCATTTAATACTGTTAATGCATTTTGTTCAGCAATAACTTGATATCCTTGATTAAAGAATGGGATTGGTAAAGCAGAATTTGACACGTAATAAATATCATCACCAGGTTTTAAGTATTTTACCTCTGGACCAATTTCTATTACTTTAGCACATCTAATTCCTTTTTCCATTTTATCATTTTCACCAGTATCTGGATTTTTAAACTCTCCATCATAATCAATTAATATCCCACCTTCAGAAATCAATTTTCTATATGGGTTTTTTACATAAGGTAGAATAACTACTTTAGGCCCTACAGATAACATTTCTAATGTTTCTAGTTTTGCCTCAATTTCTTTTTGTTTTTCAGTTTCAGCTGCAATTAGTAATTCAGCTGCCTGTTTAGCTAATTCTTCATCTTTTCTTTTCTTAGAAGCATTTTCTAATAATAATGATTCATCAAAATCTAACTTTGATGTACCCATAAAAATTCTACCTGTTCTTTCAATTGAATTTGCCATAATCATTTTTACATTTAAATTTTACCATTTTCTAGCAGGGCACACTTCTTGTTTTACCCTGGTTTTTGAACTCAAAATACATCCACATCCTTTGGTATAACCTTCAGTTGGGATATAAGAAATCTCATTAGTTGTTGGGTTTAACCATAATCTACTATTACATATTTCTCCAAAGAAATCATCTTTTTTTAACAATTTACATTGTCTACATATCTTAATGCGTTCATTAAATAATTCCTCTTCTCTATTAAGAAGATTATTTATTGTACCAGTTACTATATTTACAGCTCCAGACATTAGAACACTATTTTTTCTTTTTTCTTTTTGAATTCTGTATAAGATACTTCTTTTTTATACCATTTAAGCATTCTTTCTACATCATCCTTTAAATACTCACATTCGTAAGTTGAACATCCTCCATCATGATCATAATGGATCAACATTAGTAATTTAATATTGAAATTAGGATTTAATTGTTGAATCATCCAAGCATAAGTAGATAATTGTAACGAATAATGCATAAAGTTACAATCATCAATATTATTTAATGGGTATTTCATCTTTGAGGACTTTTTTGTTCTAGAATCAAAGAAAGACTTTTTATCAATTGATTTATTCGTCTTATAGTCTAGAACGTAGACATCCATATCGTCTATAATAATTAAGTCAGCTTGTCCAGCTATTCTTAATAAACCATCGTCTGAAATTCTGGATAGAAGGAGCTCAGGATAAATTCCTTTAGCTCCTAACTCTATCCTATTAGTTGTATTCGTAGAAAACTTGCCACCTAATCCTAAATGTTGTAACTCTTTAGTATTACCAGCGAGGTGAGCTAATTCGTGTTCTCTATGAATTGCAGTTCCTCTTATACAAGAAGCTTCTCTTTTATCATCCCACTCTTTTAATAAAGCCTTTCTATTTTCTTGAAATTCTTCTTCATTTATCTCAAATAACTTCTTTTTAGTTTCTATTAAAGGCATGGTTTTTGTTTTTGTTAACTCCCCTTTAATAGTTTTGAAATCATCCTCAGATAACATCTTTTCTAAAGTCTTATAAGAAGACCAGAATTCTTCATCAAAAGTTGTGAACTTGTGAATTAATGTTGTTACTGATATACAATTTTCTTTTGTATCTTTTGTCCAATATTTATGGACTTCATCATTGTACTGTACATAGTCATTTTCCTTGTCTACTAGTAGACTTTCATAATCAATATTCATATTCTATAATTTTTCATGTAACGTATCAAAGTTCAATAGTGAACTAATAATTTGAGCAGCTCCAGCAATTTTAGGAAGTGCATCTGATCTTGTAAATTCTTTATCTTTAACGGTTGTTGCTACAACAAACCCAATTGTATTATTTACACCATATAAAGTGTAAAATAATGCAGAATGTGCTCCATTAGGATGCATAAAATTGTAAAGGATTGGATATTTTTCTCTAGTTTCCACTATATCTTTCACATAGTAATATCCTTTCTCTTCTAATTCTTCTATAAATTCAGCTACAATAGCTGCATTTACTTTTTGATACTGTAGAGCAACAGGAGGTGTTCCAGGAGTTGTAACTTCGTAAGTGGCAGTTAGATATAAAAAGGGTAATCCAACTAAATTAGATGTGCCATTAGAGAATTCAAATACTAGAACCCTATCAGCCTTAATTTCCTCTGCTACTTCTAATATTTCAGCCCTAATTTTTGGGGAAACATTTTTTCTATGTAAAGCTCCATTTGAATGTTTTTTGCTTTCCACTGATAAATGTTCCTCAAAGTACTTCTTTATTAAAGAAGAATAATTCTTAGATATTAAGTACACTCCATAAACAATCATTCCCACTATAATCATGGCAGCTGCGGCCTCTTTGCCATAATACTCTACTAATTTGTTAAATATTTCAAGTAAATCGGTCATTGATAATGTTTTAATTTTTAATTCTTTTTTACTACTGGTTCTGCAAAGATATTAAATATTTTTGAGAATTTACTATCTTTTACAAATTTATTGGATTTAAAAGTTTAGAAAGTAATTAAAATTATAATTTGACATAAATAAAAATAGGAGACAATGATTTGTCTCCTAAGATTACTATATACCAGCTTTTTCTAACTTTTCAAGAATTAAAGGTATTAATTTATTTCTCTCACAATCGTCTCTACCAAATTCTACAGTTCCAACATAATCAACATCAGAGAAGATCTCTAATATCTTATGCAAGCATGATTCATCCTTTTTCTTTTTATCAACTTGTTCTACATCACCTAAGACTATATATTTAGAATTATGTCCGATACGTGTTATAATTGATTTAAAAACATGGTCTGATAAGTTCTGGGCTTCATCAATTATAACTATTGAGTTGTCAATAGATAAACCTCTAATATATGCTAGAGGTAATATTGTCAATTTATCAGAATCAAATAATGCTTTTGAAGCATTTTTACCCATAATTTTATCTATATTCCATGTATATGACATCATAAAAGGTTCCATCTTTTCTTCCATAGTTCCTTTTAAAAATCCTATTTCTTCTTCTGGTAAAGTTACCACAGATTTACATAAAATGATTTGTTCATACTTTTCACTAGAATCTAATAGTGACAATGCTGTTGCTAAAGCACAATAAGTGTTATGTGTAACAATGTGATTATCTGTTATATATAAATGTTCTTCAGAGTCTATAGAAATACATTGTTGCTCTATTTGTCCCATATACTCTATGTTTTCAATATACCTCGGAGTTAAATATTTAGTTTTTGGAGTAATTAAAATTTGTTTTCTTGTTAACCTAAATGGAGATATATTATTTGGAATATTTACATTAATTATATAATTATCCAAACATTTAGTTTTTTTAGTACTTCATGTTGCAATTCCCCCAAGAGACCTCACTAATTCACAAAAATTATCCCGCAGTTTTATACTAGAAGTAGAATATGATGGACATCCACTTTTTTTACATACTGTTCCATCAGTATCCATCAGTCCTTGTAATAAAGATATCCTATCATCAATAGATGAGAACAAATATTGTTCTGGGATAAATTTAAATTCACTTTTACATCTAATTCCTAGTTCTCCAGTAATTTTAGTAACTATATTATTTTTAGTTACTTCTTTGTCTTTAATAGACAGCATATAGTCATTTCTATCATAAAAGGTATTTACTTTCTTTAATGTTAAGCCTAATGGATCTATAATTTTATTAACATTTTCTAAAATTTCTAGATCTATAGAAGTCAATATAGTATTTGTAGAAGTCATTCCTCCGTCACCAATTAACACTCCTAATAAATAAGGATCCATTGGTAATTGCCTATTCTCATAATAGACTGGAGAAGTAATTGGTAATTTATAATTTTTTCTATCTCTTTTTTGAATAGATCCAATCATATCCTTAGTTTGCAAAATTGAATATTTTATAATATTTTTATCCTTGTTTTTTGTTGTCCATTCTCTATCATTAAGAGTCTGTACTTTTCAAAGATGTTCTGAACAACAATCTACTGTTGTATTATCAGAAAAATAAATTCTATAATAATCTTTTATTCCCTGTGGATAAATACCATCTACTTTAGCAACTCCTCCATCAGGAGTACACACTTTTTGACCAATTTTTATATCTCCCATTAATACAGCTCCTTCTGGAGTATATATTTTAGAATATAAAGGTTGGGCCTTACCACTACCAGCAGGTCCTGCTGAAATAACGATTTCTTTTTCCTCTATAAGAGAAACTAATTCTGCCTGCTTTTCAGATCTAGCAGAAAACCCTTTTACTTTAAATTTTTTATCAGGTTTTTGAGGAACTATGTTTTTGTCCTCAAAAAACTCATTAACAGCCAACTCCTCTTCAATCGAAAGTCTCCTTCTTTTACCCCTACCCATAAATTAATTTTAATTAAATTTTAGTTATTTCACACGCTCCACCTGAACAAGCTGTAGCTGCATAATTAGATACATCTTTGAATGATGGTTTTGGTAATATTTTTCCAAAGTCTACTGACTTAAATTGTCTATTTATTACTTCCCATTTATGAAGTAAATGTATATCTTTTAAACAAAAGATTGTCTTTTGCATGTCACCATTAAAAAAGTTCTTAGAGAATTGTTTTACTCTTCTTAACCAATATTTTCTTAGCAGCACTTGTTCTCTAGTTCCAGTAACAGGTATTGATTTATCAGTTATTAAATCACAAGCATGCCATAAATTTTCATTAAAACTATGTAGAGCATCTACAATTAATCCTGATGCAAATAAAGCTCCTTTACCATATGTAGAAATAATTTCTTCTAAAGATAGTACAGAAGTAAATGGGGCTTGATTAAATTCTTTATCACCATAATCAGATATAAAAGATACTGCTGTGAAATCATTTTTATTTTTCCATATATAATCTACTACCTCTTTAAAGTTATCAATAATAACAGTATTAGAAGTATTATGATTCACATTTGGATATAAACATAATTCTCTATTAGTTCCTTCATTTACCCAATTTTTTTGAACTAATTTTATAAGTTCTAAATGTTTAACTCCTTTCATATCTTTCTTGAATAATCCATTCTCAGGATTCTCAATAGGAATATATACTACATAGTCAGAATTAGTACTAGACCAAACACTTTCTTCTAATAAATAAGGCATATTTTCTGATAACCATTTAGCAGAAACATTCTCCTTATTTAATTGCATAATTCTAAATAATCTTTTAGAATGGTCAGGATGAATACCTGAAGCAGTTCCTAATATAACTGATGCATTTCCTGAAGGCTTCCATGTGTGTTTATTTGGATTCGTTACTTTCCAAACTGTTATTTTTTAAGTTATTTCATCCTTGTTTAGCAGCCTCTGATCTATTAAGAGACTGCTCTCCATTTTGTTTTTTAAGTCTATAATAGTGTGTAGTAGAAATTCCAAATTTCTCTTTAGCTTCTTTATGTGTATAATTTTTAATGTCTTCCCAATTATAAGTTTCTTGACTTTTCCAATATTTGGTACTAGCTTCTGAACATTTTTTCTTAGTTTCTTCAGAATGATTTAATCCGAGTGCTGGAGTTTTTCCTTTTCTAGACTCTTTTAATTTTTCTTTCCAAGTGTCTATATCTTGAACAACAAATCCTCCTTCTCCACCTTTGGCTAGATTATATCCACATATATTTTCGGATATAAATTTAATCTCTAGCTGACAACATTCCTCTCTAGAATTACATTCACAGATTAATTCTATTTCAAAATTATCACTTCCATATTTTCTAATAGCATTATATAAATAAGTGTCTTTGCCATTTTTAGCATTTTGTTTATGTTGACTAAACCTTTTAATTAAACTCTGTTTCGTCATTCCAATATAATACTTATTATCTAATACATTTACTATTTTATAAACTTTATACATAACTTAAATTTTTAACACTCATACTTTCATATGAGATCAGACCATATCACAATTTTATCTAATACAAAGATAAGCATTACCTAATGGTAAATTTATTAAATTTATAAAAATAAAATTCTAGACACTTCCACTCACTTGAGTGTACTCCTTTACGGATGGTCGTTGAACCTTTCCCTAATTCGGGACTTGGCTGCTGATTTCCCATTGTACATACATATTTTTTTCAAACTTTCACACTTGTATTTATTTCATTACTATGTTGTAGTAAATATGTCTTTAGGGAGTTCCAGCAATTCATCTAGTTTAAAGTGCGCAAAAGTCTACGCACGTAGTTCTAGCAGCTTGATTAATACCTATCATTTTTGCAATAGTCTTATTTGTTTGTTTAACCATACTTGCTCCAGCTCTTAATAATTCTGGATCAAATAACATAGGATTATTCATCCATCCAGTAACTGATACTCCTAATAAAGCCTCTCTTTTTACAATTGCTTCAGTAACTTCTCCTAAGTAAGGGAAATTAGTATATCCTGCTTGTAATGTTCCAAGTATTGATGCGGCTATACATGCTTCTAAGAAGTCTCCTCCTGTTTTACAAGCCTCTGCATTTATTTCAGATAGATTACAAAAAGCAACTCCTAATAAATCAATGTGTTGTTTTATATAATCATATACTTCTTCATATTTAATAGCTTGAAGATTATCTTCAACTAGAATAGGAAGTTTTAGAATTTCAAAGCAATTATGAACAACTAACCCATTAACAACCCCACAATGAATAAGGTCATCTAACTCAAAGTCATAAACAACTTCTTTATTTTTTAAGGATTTTATTGATCTGACTTTTGGAGCTTTTATTTTTAAAGTATCCAACAAAATGGCTGTTTTATATGACTGAATAAATCCAATATTATTATAAAACCAAACTAAGCTATCATAACTTGCAAAGTTCAAATCATATGATTCTTTACAAGTATATGTCCCATTTTTAAATTCAGTTGGTTTTTCTTTATTAATTGTATAATAAACATTTACTCCTAAATCTGTAAATATTTTTACTAAAGATTCAATTAATTCTTTACAAGTAGATTTTAATGTAACTCTTCCTGCTTTTAACATTGATCCATTTGCAGAAAATAGTCCTCTTAAAAATGATTTTTTCTTCGTTATGTCCCAATCATTAAAGGTATTTGGTAATACCCGAGTTGGTAAAGTTTCCTGTGAGAATCCCAGTTCTCTCAATTTATCATTATATCCTGTAATATATGTTTTCATATTACATTCAATCTCAAATAAATCTGCAACCTCATTATCCTTTGGATTAAAACAAACTTCTAATCCCTTATGAGTAGTAGATGATAATCTAGAAAGAACTGAGTCACCTTGAAGAAATCCATATTTTACATATTCATCTTCAAACACACTATTATGATTTAGATAATGTGCCAGCTGAATTCCTTTTGAATCCTGTGCTTCAATTTCATTTCCATCAATATCAATAAGTAAATGATCAGGAGTACACCTAATTGTTTTTCCAGTAGTCAATGTCACATCAACAACATCTTTATAACCTGTTTGTTTAATATACCCATTAACCTCTTGTCCTACAGCATTAATTAGTTTTATATGTTCCCCATCATTAAAGGAATCAAATCTTCTATATCCACTTGGAGTAAGTATTTCCATATCTCCAGTAAAACAAGGATTAAACATATCAAACCAACTATTAGCAAATGCAAAACCAATATCATTAGCTCCTTGATTTAATTCTACTATATTTTTAAACTGTTCCTCTGTTACTAGGTCTCTAATAAGAAGAACTGAATTATTACTTCTTGCTCTTTGTGGATTTTCAGATCTCCAATTTCCAACTTTAGCATTGATCATTTCTTCATCATATGGATCAACGATCATATTTAAAGCACTTCTTCTAACTCCCCCAGATAAAACAGCATCAGCAGCATGACATAGAATATCAAACACTAGTATAGGCCTGATTGTATCACCTTCTTTTACTATCCACATATCTAAGAGTTTCTCAATCTTTTCAAGAGATTGTTTTAGTCCATCTGGACCTGGTGCTTTAAATCCACCACTAATATAAGATCCTTTTTCTCTAATTAAAGAAAAATCAAACTTAATTTGATACCCAGCGAATTGTGGAAATGGTTGATTGTCAACAAAATATGAAGACATTAATACTCCTAATGCATCTGACCATCCTTCTATTGAGTCTGGAATTACGAACGTTTTGGTTCCTTTTGTTCTTTGCGAGATCTTAGACAAATTGGCTACGAATGGCCTCAACAGACCAACTCCTACACCACAACCACTAAGTGCAAGAAAAAATACTTCTTGAAAAATCTTATTTCTAGCGGCATATAATGATGAACAGTTGTAAATTCTAGCATTGTTTCTCTCAATTTGAGCTCCTCTATATTGAAGATTTCTTTGAGAAGCTAATACTGTTTTGCTTTTCATTAACTTTAAAACAAACTCTAGCTCTTTTTCAATACCTTCTACTCCTGAATACTTTTTTCTATGACCATCTATAATAGACTCACAAGCTTCTTCCCAAGTTTCATATCTGTTTTCATCGTCGATCCACTTTAAATAGTCGGAATACAGTTTCAAATCAGATAAAAATTTCTTTCCCTTTTGCATAAAAATAATTTAATTAATTAAAAAATTAAGCCCGCACTAGGCGGGCTGATTTTAATGTACTTAGCTAATACGAGATATTATTTCCCTGGACTATCCATTTAATGTCCACCTTTGTCGTATGCTATTAGTACTATATTGTATCTATTCTATTTAATAATTCTTGTTGAACTTTTTCAAACTTTTCCTCTAACCTATCCCCTGCTTCTGGTTGTTCGCAGTCTTCGATTAAAACTGAAAGTACTTCTTGAAATAATAGTAAATCTGTTAATGATAATTTAGTTAGATCCATCATTCTCGTCAAATTGTATTAGCCAACAGTGGCGTAGGTTTCTTAAATTTATCTTTGCGTTATCTTCATCTCTTGCTAGAATCGCTAATCCTAGCTTTTCATTTTGAACTTCAAAAAGATCTTTAAAATCTTCTTTGTCAAATACATAAACATTTAGCTTTTTATTTATTGCTTCTATTTTTAATAGAGGTAAAATTTCTGAAGCTAGTGGTACATTTTCTAATTTTTCCATGATATTCGTTTTGAATAATGCACGAGTGTCCCGTACCGCCCAGGAATAGATAAGTTTGGACCCTATCGCAGAATTTTGAAGATTCTTTCGGTTCTTAACCGATAAGCACTCGTATGTTTCTATATGTTATATATAATAGCCTCTACTAAATCTTTCAGATTTTCTTCTGAGTAATTTAATAGAATATATCTATTGTTATTCTTTTTCTTTAAATCTTGAAAAGCTTCCAACTCTCTATCTATAATTCTGACAGTCCAACTGCCTTTACACCATTCATTTGTACTAGGAATTTTTGCAAATCCCTTAGACTTTAAATATTCTTCCATTTTCCTTAATCATTTTGATATACAAATGTACATATTATTTTTGAGAAAAATTAGACTTTTTAGAATTTTCTTGAATTTTATTTCTATTAATTTTTATAAGTACATAATTTTAATGTGAAAAACTTAATACTTAATTTACATTATAGAAAAGCACTTTAATACACTTATTTAAAATTTTGAAGAAAATTATAAATTTTTCATATAATATATAGTATATTTGTAGTTGAGAGAGATATAAATCTGTGCAATCGGGCAAACCTAAAGAATCTTATTGATTCGTAATTGTATGATTAAATTTATAATAATTGTGTAACTAAACTATAATTAAAAGAAATAATGAGAGATTATATTAAAAAACATAAACTTGGAGAGAAGTATAATCTCTCAAAATTTCAACAAGGTGGACTTATAAAGAGAGGAGAGGAGCAGCCTTCTATACAACCTGCTAGGAATCCAATTAAGCAGTTTTTATTAAATGCAGCTGGAGGATGAGAACAGAATAAACCACAGCTTTTAAAAGATGTTCATATTCTAGACTATGCTATACAGCCAACATTAGATTATTTAGCTGGAAAAGGCGGAGAAGAAAATACTTTATCTATTTTACCAAATTTTACTAAAGCATCTAAAGGATTTAATTTTTTAAAAGAAAGGATAAAAGGAAATTATTTAGGATTAAAATTTGGAGTACCAGAAGTTCTTTCAAAAGAAAGAGCTTTTTCTGAAGTATTTCCAATATTATCTAAAGATAAAGCTAAAATAATTTCTTCACAAAAAGAATCAATGAAGGATGGTATACAATTTACTCATGACTGGTTCTATTCTTCAGAAGGAAATCTTAGACCTGAAGTTGCAGAAAGAATTCATAACCTAAATACTAGAAGTATAGCTAGTCCTAAGATATCTCCTAGTAGATATGAATTAACTCCTCAACATCCATTTTTATCTGCTAAACAACATTTAATAAATAATACTACTAAAGGTATAAATAATAGTAAAATTGCTCCCGAAAGTAAAAATTATTTAAAGACTAATAGAGGAAAATATAATGGGTATCAAGATGAACTACTAGATGAAAATGCAGTGATGAGTAATCACGGAAGGTATTTTAGGATACCTGATAATGTAGGAAACACTGCTACTCATGAAATGGCTCATACATCCCAAACTATTGGTAGAGCTGATAAAGGTAAAATGGGTTGAGCTAGGCAAATAGCTAGGCAAGAAGGTGATCATTATAAACCGTATGGAGATACTCCTATTGGAGCTTTATTAAAAGAGCACATGGTTGACGATAATTGGTATGGATCGCCATTAGAATTACATTCTGAATTAATGGTAGGAAGGAAAAAATTAGTAAATGAATTAAAGAGTAAAGGAGTAACTCAAGAAGAAGCTATAAAAATACTACAAAATCCTAGAGAGAAAGACTTAGTTAGGATAAATTATTTGCAGTCTCTTGATAACTTTTTTAAACCAAATACTTCTAAAGATATTATTAATACAATATTAAAAGCAATGCCTATTGGTGCTGGTGTAGCAGTAGGATTAGATAAATTAAATAAAAACAATTCTAAAAATTAAGACTATGGCTACTCCAAAGAAAACTGGAACAAAAGCTACTCCTGCACCTAAAACTCCAGGAGCTAAGAAAGGCGCTAAAATGCCTAAGAAAAAATGCTAAAAAGAAAAGGCGAACACTTCTGTGCTCGCCTTTTTTGTTATTTACCTATTAAGTCTCTACTAAATAATCCCAGTCCTATTAAATCTACTAAAGGATTCGTTGGTATGTTTTTTAAAGATAATTCTTGTTCTAACAGGAAGTCAAAATAACTATCTTCATCGTTTCCTAAATCTTCTAATACTTTTATTACTTCTAATTTAAGAGTATTCTCTATCTCATTCTTTTCATTCTCAATCTCAGTTACTACTCTATAAGCTTCTTTTAGATCAGCATTTAAAATAATATACCTTTCTACTAATTTATTATCAAATTCTACTAACATAATTCTTCTAATTCTTTAAAATCCAACACTTCTTTATCTCTAAGTTTAGTTAAGTCATCTATTACATCTATTAATCTATAAGCACAAGAATTTTCTTTATGTCATTCAATGGTATTGACTTCATACTTTCTGCGATTCTTTATGTGCTCATCAAACTCTGTTTGCCATTTATTAATTAAGTATTCCAATTTCTTTATATCCATCCTTATCTGACTTTGGATTTAAAAGTTTTCCTTCTTTGTATCTTTTAAAACTTTTTATATTTCCAAATGTAGAAATCATATATACTCCTTCGTAACCCTTAAGATCTTTCCAAAGTTCTTCCATTATTAATGATTTTAAAAAATTCTTCCTCTTTAACAATAAATCCACTAGCAGAACGATGTCCTCCACCTCCATATTGGCTTGCTATTTCTGAGCAATCTACTAATCCATTATCATTATATAATGAGAAGTTCCAATTACCATTCTCATACCAGAAACAAGCTACTCCATCATAACCTTCTTTATGATAATCTATACCAAAATTAATTGGATTAAATCTTTCTTTGTTAATACAAATAAAATCAAACCCACGACCACCATGCTCAGGAGCCCCTAAAAGATTATAATCTGGAAACCATACTTTAAATCCATTCTTATAAGATTGTTTAGCTTCGGTACAAAGATATTGATAAATTGATTTACCTTTCTCCCAAACTATGTCTATGGTATTAGGAGCTATGTTAAAATGCATTCCCTCATCTATAAGATATCTATAAGCTTCTTCGTAATTGCTAATACATTGCCGAGCACCATATTGAAATTCTAATACTTTTGTTTCTTCATCCGTATTTTTATGACCGAAGCAATCATAACGACCAAGCAATCTAACTATTTCAGGCATAGTTTCAGCAGGAAAGAAATACTTCCAAGCAAGTTCACAAGCAGCAAATTTAGTATCTCTTAAACCTTGTATAGGATACGCTCCAGAAGAAATATTCTCATGAGCATTTTGCATTTCGTCTATAGCACTCTTATGGTGGTCTAGCCATATAAAGTTTTGTCCTTTAGTTGCCCATAAATGTAACATATCCTCTTTAGGAAAGACAATATCACACATTATCACTTGATCATATTCATCTAAATTTGGAATATTATCTCCATATTTCCATCCTAGAAAATCTATAGTATCTCTTCCATAAGTATTTTCACTAATTTTAATATTATATGGCTGATACTCAAACCAATGTTTAACTATTGCTGCTGACATCCATCCATCTAAATCTACACTATGATATATACAAATTGCTTTCATTAATACCTCCATTCATTTTCTTCTCTACATTCAAATATTACTCCTTTATCTATTATCATTATCTCTACTATCCACGGTAATTCCGAAAACAGATCTCTCTCCAGAGAGAATTGCATTTGCTCCGTCTTGTAAAAACTCATCAAGAAGTACTTTTTCTATTTCTGCTAAATTAAATTCTTCCATTACATTACGTTTGATATAAACTGCCCTGCTTTTAATTCAATATGATCACATCCTTTTTGATCTTTAAGTTGATCAAGCCACTCATCCCAATTATTATTTAATAAGGTAATAAATGATTCTGGACTCCCTCTTTCTTTATATCTTTGTAAATATTCTTCTTTTAATTCTTTTGCTGGATATACTAAAGTAAATGGAATCTCTCTATCTTCTAAAGCTTTCCTAACTACTTCGTGACTACTAACAAATATTCTAGCATACCCTTCTTTAATCTTTTGTTCTATATGATCCATATAATTATCTGGAAAATATGTTTTATCAAACTTAGAACTATCACTATCTGTTGCAAATCCATCTGGCATATAATCTGTATTGTATGTATAATGTGATTTTCCTGTTCCTGGAAAGGCCGAAACTACTTTCATACCTATTATAAATTTTGCATATTGTTCTATATTTTTCATTATGCTGCCTCTATACTAAATGTTATTTTCATATTACTATCTTGTAGTAGTCTATCTCTTGTTTGAGTATCTCCTTTCCAATGTATCTGAGGATTGATAATAAATTCTCCTCTTTCACCACTAATTAAATTATGCTTCTTCAATAGTGCAAGATTATTAGTAAGAGAATTATTAGAAATATCCAGAAGTTCACATAACCTAACTCTTTCACTTGTAGGTAAAAGAACTCTACCTGTATTATACTCTGCTTTAGTACACATTCAGGTTAATATACTTTTTGCAACTTCAGATTTTAAATTAAATAGCGGAGATACATAATCTATAAAAGTCATATAAAATGTTTCAGACTTAAGAGTCTTTGTAAAGATTTTAGTCTGTTCTATTTCTTCATTTATTTCTTCTTCAAGAACAATATTATTCTTCTTAAAGGCTTCAATGGTCTCTAATATAAAACTATTCTTTATAAACCATTCTGTATTATTTACCCTATACTCTTTACACAATATGTGTAAAAATCTTTCATCCTCCATATTTCCAGAAAATGTGTCTAAATGTATAAAGTTAGGATTGTGAGTTCTATAACTTTTTATTCTCCTTCTTAAAGTCTTATCGTTTTCTGTATACCCAATTTTGTAATAGTTAGTACTTTCTATTAAATACAACATAATTAAAATTCAATTATAGCCTCCTCTATATTCAGAGCATTTGGAGCAGCTATTTTTATTATACTTTCTAATTGATTTATCTTCATTTGCATTGCTGATAATTGTTCTAGTGTCTTATCTACGTCTTGTTCTAATTTTTCTAATTTACACAAAACATACTGCCCAAATTTAGGCAAATTAAATTCTAATGCTTCACAACTATTACCCCCTTTATCTGTTGTTAATCTTCTACTAATAAATCCACTATTTTCTAATTCTCTTTTCCTATCATTTATAACTCTCTCAGATAATCCTGTCTTTTCTGATAATTCTTTACTTGAGTAAGTAGTTTTACCTATGCCCTCAGATTTATTTATATATAAATGAGGCTGAATCATTATCATAAAGGCTTTTTGTAAATTAGTTAGTTCTTTATTCTCTAGAAATTCTTTATCAAACATCTCAAATTTTTCAGAGGTTTTATTAAAAGTGTATCCATTCTGGTTTCTGCCAGAAACTTTTATTTTATTTATATCTTTTGCATCTATTAATCTCTGTATAGCTGACTGTACACCTCCTAAAGAAATTCCACTTTCTTCTGATATCTTTCTTAAAGATACAAGAGAGATTCCTGATTCTGCAACCATATATTTCTTTAGACATGCATAAACTAATAGGTCAGTATAAAATTTCTTATCTGTAGATCCTCTTTCACTAGTTGTATTTTCTACAGTTTTGTTTGGAATTTGTACATGCTGTTTACCCATATTTTTATTTTAATAATACAAATTTAAATAAATTTTTTTAAATAATTTGTACATTCTAAAAATATTATTTTTATGATATTGAGAGTATTCTCAGATGTCTATTTTTACATAACTAAAATTTTAGTTAATACTTTGGATGTACAAAATTATATTTAATATTCTATTTTCCTAGATGATACATGAAATACGCTATTTAGTACATGATTTACGTAAGGGTATCTGTAAGTGCTTGAAAATCAGTAAGTTATAGAGGTATCTATACTTAATATATACTTAATAAGTTCTATATATAATGTCTCCTTTCGGAGACCTTTACTTTTAAAACTCTATTTTTAAAAATTCAACCTTCAGGTATGATTTGCACACGTGCTTTCCTTAATGATACAATAACCACAAGTACTTGATTTTCAATAAAAGCAATTGTATTGGTTTTAATGATGCTTTAATAAAAAATTTTTTATAATTTTTAAATTTTTTTCTAAAAAATTTTTTATTTTTATTTTAAAGTCGTATATCCAGTCTAGCAATCATCCCCCCATAGGGATAGGATGTGAAAAGAATATTATTAATAATAAAATTTAAACAGTTATGAAAATTATTGAAAATTTTGATACTATGTCGGCTGCCGACTTAGTAAAGTTAGCAGGTGAAGAGGGCATTGCTGCCTCACGTCTTGACGGTGCATTCGGTTCGACTTATTTACCTGAAAAGGGTAAATTTGTTTCGGTGGCTTTTGACGGTTATAAAGCTGGGGAAACACAACCAGACGGAACAGCCGCAAAAGATAATACGAAACATCTTGTTTTGGTGACTGAATCAGGCGAAAAAATCTCAATTGGTCGTTTGCAAGCTTCAGGCTTTGTAGGTGCAATTGATGAGGAAAAGGATGTAATTGAAAGTTCAAAAGGAACATTTTATTTACGTTCAAATACCACACCAAATCCGGCTCTGGGTGGAAACCAAATTTTGGCAGCTAAAAAATTAGTCGGTAAAATGTTCGTTGCTTCGCCGGTTGAATTAACACGTACAAAATATGTTCCTGGTGGTTACAGTGATCGCAAAGACCATATTACAGCCGTGTACAAAACTTATGCCTTAACAAACATTCGTTAATTGGCATTTTAGAAATATCCTCATAAAGAGGATATTTCTTTTTTATTTATTTAAAAGTATTTCGTCTATATGTTAAGATGTGTCAAAGGTAAATGGATTCATCCAAATAGATTAGTATTAGATGATAATAAAGTATTGTATGTTATACCTTATGGTATTATCTCAGATAGGTATAGAGCAATGCTACCTTTAGATGTATTTATGTTAATAGATGAAAGAAACTTTGTAAAGGATATTGTAGAGAATTCTATGTTAGAGGTTTAGCCTCGTTTGTTATATTAAGTCTAGTTACATTCTAGTATAGTCTAGAATGCTAGCTAGCGAGGAAAATATGTGAGAGAGGAGAGGAAGTGGACATACTTTCACTCACCCACACTCCTGAAAATTTCCATTTTTTCCGACCTCATAAAACACTAAATTTCTATCCATATATACTAAAGAATCATTATTTCCTTAGTATTAAAAATATTTTGTGTAACAACTCCTCAAACGTCTGGGAGTATAAACTAAAGAGAATAGGAGTGCTAGTATTATACTTGAAATAGTATAAAAGCTCAAACTCAAATAAACAGCATAATGGAACTATTACATACAGAAGCAGAAATAAATTACTTTGATAATTTACACAAACAAAGTTTTAAACTTAGAGAATTAGGAGATAAGTTTGATAACAAAGAACTAATTGATTTGGCAGACAAGTATGACAAAGTTATAAAGTCTGAATTATCCAAATATAATAGTTATATTGGAAAAGAGTGTTTAGCTCCTCCATCATCTTTGTCCAAAACTTCAGAATACAGGCTTGGTAAGATAACTGGAAACTTCTACTTTAACTCCTACTCTAAATCTGTTAGATGTGATTTTAAATACTCTTCTGGAGGATTTGATACACATGCTATTAAAGATTTAAAATAAAACATTATTACTTACTCTGAGTGCCTGATTACCTATTGCTAATTGCTAATCAGGTTAAATGATTGGGACGACAATCAGCTCAGAGTATAAATGTATGAATCCTATGTGTAAAACAACAACTCTCATTATCAGTCGGCGATCGCATGCATACTGAAATAAGTCAAGGCGCAACCTTGTGGGAGTTGTTTTATTTTTAAGAGTGCATAACAGATAATGCTGTTAGGTTGAGATAATATCAAGGCTTAGATCTATACGATGCTAAAACTCAAATAAACAAAACAAATGACAACAATTAAAGAATTTACAGCTGATTATAAAGAGAAAGAGCTGAGCTTCTTTCTCTTATAAGCAAATACTTTCCTCAATATAGTAGTATGAATCCTGTTATTACAAAATACTTAAAGGATTTTCATGGTATTACTATTGAAGTATCAAGAGACAGAAAAGTATTTGTTGCAAAAGATAAAACTATCTTAGCAACATTTCCTTTAGAACTTAATGGTTGGGGACATTACAATCCCGATATGTTAAGGTACCAAAAAACTCAAGCAAGATTATTTGCTTTTAAACTTATGAGAGATGGGAAATAAAGTCACACTTAATCATACTCTAGCATTTAATGATGGATATGGTGATTACGAATCTATTATTGCTTCTCAAACTAATAGTTCTGGTACTAAGAAATTGGTATTAGTTACTATAGTCTCTACTATCTCTGTTGCAACTTACTTTAAAGTATTGAAAAATACTAATATTGTAGAACATACAACATCTTTTGAAAGAGCTAAAAATACATATAATATTACTAATTAATTAAAAATATTTGAGTTTCCGAAAGGTAGTAATACTGAGTAGGAAACTTTATAACTTTATTATGACTGATGTAGAATATGCTAGAAAGTATCTTGCTTCAGAAGCAAGTGCTACACATAGAGGGATAGAATTTAGTCTTTCTTTTGGAGAGTATAAGAAACTTTATAATAGGAAAAAGTGTTATTACACTGGTAAAAAACTTAAACATAAAGACAATTTTTCTCTTGATAGAATTGATAATACTAAAGGATATGTTCCTGGTAATGTTGTTCCTTGTGATAAGGTAATCAACGGATTAAAAAATAATCTTACAATAGAACAAATCAAATTGTTGTATGTAGGAATACTTAAACACGAAGCTAAATTAAAAAAATAAAACTCAAATTATGCTTTACATTGTACTTGCTTATTTTATAATTAATGTTCTAGGAGGATTATTATTATTTTTGATATTTAAAGAAGAGTTTTCCATTAAACTCTTAATTGCATTTGCATTCTATTTATTACCAGGAGCTATTATTATCTTTGTTATGGACTATTGGAAAGATATTCTCCGATTCCTAATGTGTATGGGAATTTACATAACATTAATTACTCCTGCAATATTGCTAATAAATCCTAATAATGCTTCTCCATTATTTGTTGGAGCTTTCTTAATAGTTCTTATACAAATATTAGTATTTAGTACTTTTGTTGTAGTATGGTCTAATGATTGGTATTTAAAGAAGTTTGGATCTCAAATGTATTAGTTATGGAAAGACACGAATTATTAGCCATTTATAAAAGAGCATTAGACTACTTTTTGATTTCTGAGTATGGACAAAGTTATACTACAGGATTATGTCATGCTCTTGGAGTGGCCTTGAAATATAAAGTAATTACTGAAACGGTACATTGGGACTTTTCCATGCCTAATGTTAAGGGACATATGCATTCTGAAGGCCTCTTCAAGGAAATATATGCTTATAAACCTGAGGTTCTTCCAATAAAGGGAGTTACTTATTGGTTTATGACTGATGAACAAGGTCATGCAACTCGTATTAAAATCCTTGAAGAAGTAATTGCTAAATTGGAGGAGGAAATTCAAAAACTTGAAAATTAAAAAATCATGGTAGAATTTATTATATTTCTTCTAATTGTACTTTGTTTTGCTGGAGAAAAATAAACTTATTCTTTTCACAACCTAATAAATTTATGACTTTATGTTATTATAGTTTATTAGGTTAATATTTCATACAACAGGACAACACTGATAAAGTTGTATTCTGAGGTAGAGAATATAAAACTAACTTGAAAATCCGTGAATTAAATAAATCGGACATTGCATTAATCTAAGTAAAGTTAGTGGTGGCAGCATAAATATAATGTCTATGAGTATTTCAGACTAGAGTAAAAGAAGTGTGACTTTCTTACCTTAAAGGTTTCTATGGCATCTGGAGATTAGTACAAATACTTTATTTATGCCTCAACAGTAGTAATACTGTTTGAGTAGTTATTATAATTAGAGCTGATGCAAAGGCGCAAACATAATAACGTTGTGCGAACGGAAGTGATTACCGTTGATATTTTAAAACTTAAAATTATGGACATATTTCCTAAATTTATTATTGAAGAGGATGAGGAATTAGGAAATTGCCTGATTCTTTCTAAAGTTACATTCCATAGAGACATAGCTACTAATCTTGATAAGGTTAAAGGTGGTGGAATGTTTCAATATGATAATGAGAGCAATAGCTTTGTATTCCATGGAAAATCTGATCAATTTGGTTATGCTAAATTAGAAGATATTAAAGAGTGTGTTCAATCAGGAAAAGTATTTACTAATCCTACATTAACTCATAATATATCTGAACGACATTCCTTTTACTATGATTCTGGATCTAAAATAATTAACTTAAAAGAATAGTATGGATCTATTAGAGTATTTTCATTTGAAAGATTGGGAAGTAACTATGTTTTTTCCATATACTAGTGCTGTTACCAACAGATTTGCCTCTCAAAATTATAACTATGAAACTCCTGAACATCATATTCTCGAGGATTTATGGAATCATTTTTGGGGAATTGCAGATGCAAAAGGATGTCGATTAGATAATAAGATTGTCCTTAGACTTACTAAAAAAGCTTCGGCTGTAGAGCTCTTTCCAATAAATATTTACTTAGGTAGGTATGATGGAATTGTATCATTAGGACTTGGAGTAAATCAAGATTCATGGTTAACCAATAAAGACTTAACAAATGTCACTACAAAAGAAAATTAATTCAATTTTTCGTGGAGTTGTTTTTTCATCTGCTATTTTAATAGTATTCTTTATTCTTCTGTTTTTAATATTGAACGGGGATAAAAATACATCAGAAGAAACAATACAATTCTTTGAATTTAGTATGTATTCTACTAATCAAGCTATAGGAGCAATCCTATTGTTTATTCTTTCAATAGGTTCTATTATATGGACTTTAATAAGTTTTGAAGACTAATCTAAAAGACAACAAACAATGAAAAAAAGAATTACTATTGCTAGGTTAATTGCTATAGCAACTCCTGATGCAACTGTGTTTATGTTTCCAAGAGCGCAAGCTCTTATTGAAAAGGATAAAAGAAAAGCTTCCTTCCTTAAATTACGAAAATAAATTTATGTGTGGTTGAGGTATCTCTTGATATCTTGACCACACTCCTCGTTATGAATAAGAAAGAAGCTATTATTGAAATGATGGCAGGTAAAAAAGTCACTCATAGACTTTAGGACCTGAAGAATGGATCACTATTGTAAATGATGATACCCAAGTTGGGTTAAAAGTTTTTGCAGACTTCTTAAAGAGTTTGTAAAAGAGTGTATTAGCTTAAGTAAAGCGCTATATAGAGATTCAGGGATCATGTCCCTGAATACACACTGTTTGTTGTCTGGCTTATAATAATTGGAAGGTAGTGGTCTTCGGATCGCTGCCTTTTTTATTTAACTAGATAACTTAAAAATTAAAATAAGACAAATGACAAAAGAAATCTTATCTATCACAGCTGAAGCAGTTGGTGATGGAATAACTTTACTTATCATTTTTGTAGCAGCTATTTTTATTCATGTTATTTATAAAATAATTAAAACAGAATGGAAATCTCACAAAAAGTAAAGAATAGTCTTCATAAACCTTATTTAGAGTTTATAGAAGATCTGCACTTTGATCTTTCTAAGTTTAAAAAAGACTTAGAAGAATGCAAACACTTGATCAATAAAGATCTTGTAATCTATCTTCAAAATGCTATTGAAAAATCTAAGATTAAAACAGCATTATTGAAATTCTTATCTATCGAATATTCGGAAGCTTTAGACGAATTATTTTCAAAACATTTTAAAACTCTTAAATAAATGAGATATTTTTGGCTTAAGTGCTATCCTTCTTAAAGACGGAATTAATTCTGTTGAAGAGATAAGGAAATATATTGAATTTTTTTCTGAATTTGGACAGGATTCTTTCATTTTCAGACAATTAATGTTGCCTGATGATTTTGTAACTCCTAAACAAAGAAAATATACTGAAGAGAATTTTGTTTCTTTACAGGATATTTACTCTCAAATAGGAGATGATTTCCAATTGTATAAAGAAATTCATGGTTATTACTATACTGTGAAAATTTTTAAAAATGGAGGAAATAATATTGCTACTGAATATGCAGACTTAGCTGTCTCATATTCCGAAAACAAAGAACACGAAAATCTTGTTTATGAAATGGTATTTCATCCCAATGGAAATCTTACCAAGAATTGGCAAGACAATCAAAACATTTTAATAAAAAATTAAGTATGTCAGATTTTAAACTTTTTCAATCAGCTGTTAAAGAGCAAGTGATAAAATGTGTACTTCTGGACAACCGTTATTTGTAATGGATGCTTCTAAAGAACTTGATCTATTGAAGAACTTGAAAAAGAACTTCTTGCTTTAGAAGGCTAGTGTATAAACCAGCTTCCGTGAATGTAATGCCTATGATACAGGCTAGAATATGTATTAGGAAACATTAGAAACCTACGGAATAATTAAGACAATGTTTGCATATCATTGATCTAACTGGAGTACATTAAAGGATACTGAAAAGTAGACCTAATAAAACTAATCTGAAAATCCTTTCGTTTAAGAGAAATCCTGCGAAGATATAAATTTAAGTAAGATTAGTGGAGGCAGCAATTTGGCATTACCATTAGTAGTGATGTGAGATTGCCTCAATAATAGTGATATTATTGTAGTAGTTATTAAACAAATAGGCGTATAATAAAAATGTGGAGGTAAACCACACTAAAAACCCATATAGGATTTAATAACAATGTGCGATCTGGAGTGATTACCAGAAGAATAACGGACAGTCTCCTCTTGACTGTGGATTTTAAATATAGAGGTGAGTTCTCCAAAGTGTAGATTATGCTAGCTGCTTGGGAGGGCAAGGAGGGAATAGGGTGATCTATTCTTTAATGCGGCAAAAGTATCTAATTGAAAATACTTAACTAGGTGATATCCTCTATTCAATTCCTTAACTGGTGAGAATAGTGAGAAGTTTTACTACTGGTATCTTGTTAAGTGATGAGCAAATTTTCACGACTTTGTTACTTTCAAAGAAAAGTATCCTGTGAATTTCTCTAACCCAAGAGAATAAACACTGTGAGTTAAAGTTGAGCTCTTGCCGAAAGGGGAGAAAACTAGGGTAATCTCTTAATGACACATTAAGTGCACAAAGTTCGGTAACAATTCCGATTATTAAGAGTTTTTATTGAAATTTTTTATTAACCAATTAATATTTAAAAAGATGAGAACAAAAGTTTTTATTGTAATGGTTATGTTATCATTATCTGTGTTATTCGTATCTTGTGGTGATTTTACAAAACCAACTGCCGTATCTGATTCTGGTGTAACCAAAGCTACAGTAAATGTAACAACAAATGTAAATGGCAAAACCATTGAGCAGGAAAATTATATTGAACGCATTAGGCGCGACAATCTTCCTGGAAGTATTAAACATTTGTATGTTATTTCTTCTACATCCGGACAAGTATTAATTTATTCCACTGTAAAAGGAAAGGTTACCTCATCAGGTAAACGTATTACTCCTTCCACTGTTCTTGGTGATGGACAAAGTGCCAGTACATATTATTTTAATTATGTTCAAATTGCCGATAATATTTATTTAACTAATGAAGTTTTAGGAGATGATGGAACTTATGGCTCCTCTATTGAATATCTTTATTGGTTTGATAGTAAAGGAGTGTACCATCAGCATTATAAGGGAGCAAATGAAATGCTACATATTTCAGATCAACCTCTTGCTGTTAAATCAATTGTACTGAACCTGGAGGAAAGGTAAATGAAGAAGTTTTGTTTTTTACTTATATTGATTGTTATTGTATTGGCGACTCTTAGTAGTTGCCAATACGTTAGCGATGCTAAGAAAACTGCTTTTCAAGAATTTAAACCTAGTACTTTATTAAAAAAGTATGAATGGTTTAAAGATGCTTCTGCTCAACTTGATAAAAAAATAGCTGATATTAAAGTATATCAAATTCGTATTGATGAAATGAATAAAAGCTATATAGGAGTTTCTCGTAAAGACTGGGCTCGTGAAGATAGGGAACAACTCTCTATCTGGATGTCTGAAGTTGCTGGTGTAAAAGCTAGTTATAATGCTTTATCATCAGAATATAATGCACAAATGGCTAAGTTTAATTGGAAGTTTTGTAATGTAGGGGATTTACCTGAGGGAACTACACAAGTACTTCCAAGAGAATATAAACCTTATATTGACCAGTAATGGAAACATTTCTAGATATTTATGCTAGTATTTGTTTAATTATATCTGTTGTAGGAGTTTTTACGTTTTTGACTAGAGTATTTGAAGAAGATTCTGTTTTTATAGTGAAAAAGGATTCTTACTACGATATAGAAATGTTCAATATAGTTATAGTAGGAATAATTGATTCTACTATTCTTATTGACTTTGTTGGTTTAATTCTGTTATTAATTTATAAGACATAATGTTTACAAATAAAGAACTACTTGAATTATATAAATCTGTTTTAGAAGCATATTTAGAAAGTTATAATAAACATACTAAGTACGGCTTATGTTTTGCTCTTTATGAGCATACACTTATTCTATTTCCTGAAAAAAGGAATGCTCTGTATATATTAGGCTATGATTTCTTAAAAGAACCTGAATTTAAATCTTTTATGAATAAAAAACCTAAAGAGTGTTTTAATTTTGATTACTGGTTTCCTAAAGGAGAAAAAAGTTCAAGAATAGAAATTCTAAAACAACTTGTTGAAGAAACTGCTAAATAAAAATACTGAGGTCGTTCCTCAAGAGATTACATTATCTAGAAAATGTACGACATACCCTTGGGCGTGAGACAAGGGCGGTTTGATACTTTCTAAGTTCCTGTAGTAACTAAAAGTAAGTCTGTTAATATACCAGACGGGTTCACTACCAGTATATAATATTACATTTTAATATGTATGCTACCGGAGTTAAGCATTGGGGAGTCGGTTCTATGCTTTGTTGTGAAACGTGTTCGAGTCACGTTGCTTCGGCCTATTAGTAATAGCATATTAAACAACAACAAATATTTTTATGAATTCAGAATTATGAAAATTCTAATTTTATCTGTGTTAATGTTACTGAGTGCAGCTATTCAGGCACAGAAATTAAAACCAAAATTTGCATTAGATTATTTTACTACTAATTCTGTAGTATTTTCTAGTACAAAAGATGCTTTTCAATATACTTATCCTAACTATAGAGTTAGAATGGGTTGTGATCTAACTTATAAAAAATTTACTTTATATTTTGACCAACACATATACATGAAAAGTGTTGCCATTACTAAGTTTGATCCTTATCAGGCTTATTGGTATGTAGGTTGTAACTATAAAGTAAGTAAAAATATAAAAATTTCATATGAACATTTATGCATTCATCCTATTACATACTTCTCTATTCCTAGAGATAATTTGTTTGGTGGATACAATATGATATCGATTTCATATGGATATTAAGATAGAAAATAGGTAATATATCCTTTGTAGACGGAAGTGATTGCTACATAAATATATAGTCGGAAAACATTGACACGACTTAAAATAAGAATACTGTCAGTAATGGCAGATGTGCTGTTCCCTTGAGAAAGGAAGAGGAAGAGGCAAGGAATTAAACCTATCGGGTAATTACACCGCCTCCAACACAAATGAGTTCTCAGCTAGACCCTAAATTTACAAAGCCTGAGTTCAGTATTCCTCCCGATTACAGGCGTAGTGGAGGTAGTAAATTGGGTGCTAATTTCTAGTGTCCTTGGCTTTGATGCCATTGAAATAAGGACTAACAATAACAGAGCAGGACCCGACCGTTAAATAATCTCGCAATTAACTGCGGTGTCGGGCGGCTCTATTGTGATTAACTAATTAAATTCTTTCAATATGCAAGAAGACTTATATGGAGAACCTGATAACGGAGTTAATTATATTGAGGAAACTCCTAGAACTAATTATGGAGATATTGAATATGAGTAAATACCTTCTTCTGTTACTACTTTTTAGTAGTTGTGCAACAATAAAGCCTAATTGGGCTGATTCTATTAAAAATCCTAAGAACTTAGGATATGAATCTCAAATGGATTACATGCAAAAGCATTACAATCAATTAGGAGATTCAAGTATTACCTGGTTTTACACTAAAACTGATAAAAAATTATGAGTGATATTTTTGACAACTTATGGCAAGCATTATTAATGCTTTTGATATTATCTATAATAGGATTGATTGGAGTATTCTTACTGCATCCAAAAGATACTGTAAGATATAGTTTATCTACTTACAATTATGGCACTCCAGTAATTGTTCGGGAAATTGAATGGGCTCCAGATGATATGAATGCTCTTAGGGAAGGTACCACATATCAAGAAGCCTTTGACTTGGTAACAAAGTTAAATCAGGAGTTACAAACTTCTAAAAAATAATTATTATGCAAAAAAGTAAAAGACAAGAAAGAAAATCTGCTCGTGGTGCTGGAGAATCACGCCCTAATAGACGTGCTAAAGAACGTTTAAATTCTGCAGAAGCAGGGTATCAAGCTGCTTGTAAAGCAAGTAAGAATGCATCTGCTTATACTAAACCTGGTTCACAAAAAAGATGGTAGCAAATACCTTTTTTAACATTATGAATATATTAAAGCATCTGGTTAATTTACTATTTGCTTTAATATATGCATTTGTAGTAACTCTTGTTATTTATGCTGCCTTTCTTATTGATTTTTTAATAGTTTGGATAATAGCCTTTTATTTTGTATATGGGTTTTTCCTACACGTTGTAGTTTTACATACTGAGTATAAAAATCAATGGGAAAACAAGGGAACTTCTTGGAAAAGCTTAATCTACTTAATAACTAGAAAATGAGAGACTATTTAATAACTTATAATGGAGATAAGACTGTAACCATTACAGATATTGATGCAGTGCACGCAAGAGAGACTTTGAAGAAAACTATTCTCAATATAACAGTTATAAACTCAACTGTAATCATACCAAAATGCAAGAAGAAAAAGAAATAACTTCTCTTCCTAGACACATTACTGATGCTGGTCTTAGGGAATTAAAATACCCTATTGGTGAAAACATGAGTCTCAATATTAGAAAGATAAGAAGGATGAGTAAAATTTTTACAGATACTTTACCTTCTTATCTAACTGATAAAAAGCAGTTAATTCAGTTTTGGGTTAGAGGAAGTTCAGGAGTTTTAATAGGATCCATTATTGCATCAGCGTTGCTTTATAAAGGATTTAATGTTAGAGTTTTGGTTATTAGAAAACCTGGAGAAAGTTCTCATATGTCTTTCCCTAATTACGAAACAGGAGCTTTTAATATCATTGTTGATGATTTTATTGAGAGTGGTAAAACTCTTGAAGCTATTCTGGAAAGGATGAAAAAATGTAATATTCGTGTAAATGCTTTAGGAGTAACAGGTTATTTAGGAATGAATAGTTTAGATAAAATCCTAAATAGGGATTTGAAATTTACTATTGCTAATGAAACTTTTAATATTTCTAATTCAATATATAATGGATAAAAGTTGTTTATTAATACAAGCATTAAAAGAAGGTAAACTTCTTTCTAGGCATTATGAAACATCAGAGAGAAAAGAGTACTTCTTTGCTTATATTCTTAATGATGAACTATTCTTTGAGTCTAAAGGTTGGATGTCTGGTATAGGAAATTTTAAAGATAGACTATCTGATATCATTACACATCCTGAATTGTGGGAAATTGATGAATTCGAAATGAGTCAAGGATATCCGTATCCATGGTCAAATATTGTAAAATAAAAAAAAATAATCAAATGAAGAAAAGTAATTCTTTATTTCTTGGGTTAGTAGCCCTAGCTTTAATATCAATGGGAGAAATGGGCTGTTCTAATCGCTCAGCTTACCCGGAGAGTATGGTGAAGAAGGTTACATTTTTCAAGAATTAGTTGATTTGCCGGAATTTGATGGGAAATTTCCTATCCTAGGTTCCTGGATAATTGGTGGAGAAGCTCACGGTATGGGAATACGTGAAACTTCTTCAAGAATCACAAATAATATGGCGAATTTTGTTCCTCACATTATAGAGTAATTCCTATTGAGACGGATAAGTAGGTATCTTTAGAGGTTCGAATCCTCCGTCTCTTCTAAAATTTAAAAATTATGTATAAAGAAGGTGACAAAATAATAAGATTTACTAAGTATGGTAGTGTCCATATTCATACTGTTAAAAATTATGGAGTTTCTTTAATAACAGACACTAAGAATAAGGTTCAGTATGAAAGGCCTTCTATTGTGACTGATAAGAATATCTGCATTTCTCTTGATGGAACTGATGGACAAATTTATAAGATAAATAAAGAACTAGCCTCTGATCAATGTAAAACATTTGAAAATTTTGCTAAATTGCCAAAACATGAGAAGGTTCAAGTAATATTAAACAAGTATGCAAATAAAAGTTAGTTTTGATTTTGATAGTACATTAGATAAAGAATCCGTTCAAAGATATGCTGCTAAATTAATTTCTGAAGGTATCGAAGTATGGATAACTACTTCTAGATTTGCTGATAAAGAAAATGATTGGGCAACAGATTGGAATGATGATCTTTACAAAGTTGCAGATTCTCTTGGTATTCCTAGAAAAAGAATAAGATTTACTAATATGATTGATAAGTATAAGTATTTTGAAGAAGGAGATTTTCTTTGGCATCTTGATGATGATTGGGTAGAGAATCGTTTAATTAATCAATATACTAAAACTAAAGCTATTAGTCATATTGGTTCTGGTAATTGGATTGGTGAATGTAATAGAATAATAAAGAAGCTTGGTGGTAATTCCGAGTAGAGGAGAATGTCTGAAATAGTTCCTAGGTAAATAAGACACAAGTTTATTAAATCACACAGAAATTCTTTATTTTATGGTGGTGAAATTGGCAGACACACTGGCAAGTGAGTAATAGGTTAAGCGTAAAATAACACTGACCCACAAATAGTGTCACAACCGGGAGATTGTAGGTTCGAGTCCTACCCATATAACAATTTCTTTCTAAGTTTGAGTGAAGTACAGTAACTCCAGATTAAAACTTAGTGACTTGCTGGTAAGAAGTAACCTTAATTGCCACTTTAATAAATCGAAGGGCATCGGTAAAATTATGAATTCTATCATCGTAACAGTAAACTTAATGGGTGAAATTGAGGGACGTATTCCTCATTTAACAAGACAACGTCACACTGTATTATTATCGGAAGAATTTGGTGGATCAATGAATCGGAACATTCTACATTCAGACCGTATTCCTACAAAAGCTTGCCGTATATTTACAGTTGCCGCAGAACACGTAACTTCCTGGGTGCGCAAAGACCAATGTCCAGAATGGGAAAAACCAGAACATTGGGCAAACAAAACCCGCGAACAACGCCTGCTTTCTCACCTCCGTCGTTTCGATGAAGGGTATGGAGTTTCCTATGAAGATTTAGGAGATAACGAAAATTAAAAAATATCGTATGATCAGTATTTTAAAATTTCTTTCTTTTGGAGCCTGGAATACCACATTAGTAAATGGAGAAGCGTCTCTATTAGGTATTTCTTTTGGCTTTTTTGTTGCTTTCCTGTTGATTAAAGTTATCGGATTGTGGATCTTTGATCATAATGATAATTCAATTACCAATACCTTTTTGGAAGAATTAATTGTATTTCTTTCCAGAGTTCTGCACGTAGGTCTTTATTTCTTTGGTGCTATGTTAGTATCAATGACAGTAAATGTCAACTTATTAGCTACTTACTTTATAATAGTTTCTATTTATTTCTTTGTTATAGGATTTATTATAGTAATTACTGAAAGAAGTAAGTATGTTTATCGTTCTAATAAAGTTTATCATGACTTTATTTTGAATAATTTTGTTAAAGGCAAAATCTATTCTGACTCTGTAAAAAAGTCTATTAAACGTATAAATCAAAGTGTAAATGAGTACACCGCAAAATCAAAATTCTGATAAAGCTATGCTTACAGAAGAAATTTCCAAAATTCAAGAAAATTTTGATGAAATTTTTAAAGCATCTGCTGAAAAAACTCAATTAGCTTTGGGTTCACATGAAGATTCTCAAACTATTATGACTACTGCTCAAAGAGACAAAATAGTAGGATATGGATTTTCAAATCTTGTAAATGTTCAAGAGTATGAAGAACATCAATCTGCTCTTGAAGCCGCTGGAATTACTATGGAAGTAATCAAGATCCTCAAGAAGATGAAGGAAACTTATGGTAAAGATATTATCAGCTATAAAAATGTAGTTGATTTATGTAAAAAATACAATCTTTACTTTGGAGATTCTGGGCTCTTTATTGGTAAAATGCCAATTGAGAATGTTAAAGAGTTAGCTGAATTTGAATTTGATAAATTCAGAAGTTATGTAGTTACTTCCAATGCAGGAGAAAGTATCATTGAAGCTCGCGGAGGTTATCGTATGGGTACTTTAATTGTTGCTCCAATTAACTCTTTTAAATTGAAGGATGTATATATTACCCCTACTCGTGAAATCATTAAATTGCCAGGAAGTATGGGTAAAAAGACTTCTCCTTGTGGAGAAGACCCTATTGTTCTTTTACCTATAAAGATAGAAGATGAATTGTTTTTTGTTGTTGTAACCCATTGGGATCATTCAAAATCATTAATTTAATATGAAAAAGTTATTATTCTTTTTAAGTATTGTGTTTATGAGCCTTACTTTATCGGCTCAAGTATCAGAAGAAGTTAAACAACTTCCTGCAAAAAGTGTTGATAAAGTGGATAAGATTCTGGATGGTACCAGAACAGATGCTAAAGATGCAATAAGCACTTTACATCAGGATGCATCAGCTATTATTAGTACAGCGTATGGTGATGCTAAGTCTTTACTTGGCACAGCTTATAGTGATGTTATTAATATTGTAAAGTATGCAACTCCAAAATTGGAAGCCGGGTTGGTAGCATTAGCTCAGACAATGAAAACTACTGTTCAAGAAGTATTTACTGCTTTAGTTATGAAGCATGTAGCTATTTCAGTTAGTTATGCATTAGTTGGAGTATTTGCTTTCTTATTTATGTTCTTCACTTATCGGATATTGGCTATGTCTAAAGAAAAATTATATTCTGATACACCAAATGAGTATGGTAAATTCTTATGGAAACCTCAGTGGGCTATTGCATTAGGACTTTGTTCTACTATAACTATTGCACTGTTTATCAATTTCATGAGTAATTTCCAAACTATGGTGGTTGGGTTTATTGCTCCAAAAGCATTAGCATTGCAAGACGTGTTCATCATGGTGAACTCATTATTTAATTAGGTTATTTGAAAATTTGGGCTATTGAAAGGAGTGCCTTAAACTCCTTTCATTTTTAAATTGGACGAATTTTGTAAGTACTTTTGAGACAACCAATTAAAAATAAAACCTGAAAAAGTGCGAAAGTTATAGAGTTCTTCAAAAACTCTTTATGGGCCTGCCTGGTTTTGACATCTGTTGTCAGTGAGTGAGAATTCATGCAAAAATGGTGGTAAACCACTGAAACAATAAATGACACTAAAGTAATTAAAATGTCGTTCGCAGCTCCTAAAACTTCTTACAGAAGAATGGTAGCATAAGCGTTGGGATACTAATATCCTAGAAACAGAAAATTAGTGAAGAGATATACTCGGATCCTCTTTAAATATTGAGTGATAGTTTTTCTGTTCTAATTACAAAACAGTATAATAAACCACAAAGAGTTAAGCCCGTATCCGGGAGATGCCGAGGGAGTGGTGGTGTACGGTAGGCGGTACAGTAACTAGAGTACGGAGCAAGGTATATAGAAGGAGTACTTAACGCATAAGCTAGTAATAGTTATAACGTTTCCAGTGAGTGTCTTGTGAATTGTTTTTGTTTGTTTTTAATTAAAAAATAAACTGGTGGAGTGATAATTGTTAAACCAGTTATCCCTAAGAGAAGGATACTCTTTAAAACCTATGCATGTAAAAAGATTTTTATTTCCGAATGGGTGGACGCGGGTTCGACTCGATGGGTCGCCTTAGGAGTAATCCTATTGATTAAACTGGGTGAATTGCTGGAAAGCTAAGTGTTAAATACATATGCCAATCAGCAGCCAAGCCTACAGAGTAGGAAGGTTCAGAGACTACTGGAGAATAGCGATATTCTTAATTACCAGATTTAGCGCCCAGCCCCTCTAGGTTTTAGAGGGTGATGATATAGTCCGAATTTCAACGATTTTTAATAAATTGTCCTTAGAAATAAGGTTGTTGTGAATCATTCTATGGCAGTTTGGACAAACACAAACTAAGTTATCTATTTCATTTTGGCCTCCATTGGCTACTTCAACTATATGATGTAGATCTCTAGTTGTTTTGTCCCAACCACATATTTCACAGGGAACATTTTCAAAGATATTGTATAAAGTTTTTATACATAAATTACTGTCAACGGATATTTCTCGTTGCTTTGCTCTATAATTTTTTTGTTTACAGGAATCTGAACAATATTTAGCATTTTTACTTGCTGACATAAATTCTTTTCCACAATGTTTACAAACCATCTTATATTGTAAGGCTTTTGGTGCTCTACTAGAGCAAGTTTGAGAACAATACTTTCCATTGCCACGATTTATCTCTTTATTCTCTGCCATAAATGGTTTTCCGCAGGTTTCACAAATTCTTTCGACTTTCATATGTTTTATTTTTTAAATTAATAATATACAAATATAATTAATTTGGTGGAGTAAAATGTAACAAAGTGTGTTAAGAAATTGTTAAATTTTGAAATTCGCCCGCCAGGTCCACTTTAAACTTAAATTTAATTAAATATGAAAGTAGTTTTTAATAAAAAATTTTATTCTATTGGAGAAACTGTTCTTTTAGATAAAGTAATTGTTACTATAACAATGGAACTTGTCAAAAATAATCCTGGCAAGTTTAACCTTTTAGATAGGTATTACAAATGTATTAATGTAAACTCTCAGTCTCTTGATCCTGATCCTGAATTTAAAAAGTTTACAAAAGAAAAAATCTACCAAGGAAACAGTGAGTATGTTCTTAATGATAATAATGATTTAGTTGATATTAGTACTATGCTTTCTAGCGTTTATGGAGAGCCTTATTTTACCCTTGTGGAACCAGCTACTGAAGAGGATTATAAAAACTACCCTAAGATGGAAATTCTTAGAAAGTATAAAGAAAAGTATCCTATAGGTACTAGAGTTAAATCTCCTTTTAATGGTAAAATAGCTACAATTTCTTCAAAAAGAACTACTGTAGGTTATCTTAATCTTGATGGAATCTACTACATGGTTTCTACTGGAGATGTTTTGGCTATTATTGAAGGAGAAAAGACTGGTGTACATCTTAGATGTAATAAAAAAGATGCAGAAATTATTCATCCTATTTTTGAGTTAGAGGGAAAGAAAATTTATCCAGATGACACTGTATATGTAATAAATCCTCTTGATAAAATTATTGATATTCGAGCAAAAGATCTTTTGATTGGCCAACGAGTTTTTTTAACTTCTGAAAAAGCTAAAGAATATAAAGATTCTTTTCAAAAACCCTTGTTTTTTTATAGACAACAAATAGTAAATAATTCTGAATTATCAGAAAGAATTCTTTATCGAATGATTTTAGAAGAAATTTCTAAGGATCTGAATCCTCATTTTCTTCCAGAATTTAATAGAAGTAAATGGTTTATTTATCAATAATTAACTGGTGAAATTAAAGTTCGAGAACATTCTTCTGTAATGTATGATTTAGTGTACTTTAAAACTAGAGAATCTGCTTTAAAGGCTATCAAAATTCTCGGAGATAAGGTAACTTTTGTTATATAGTTGTTTTAAAATTGTTTTAAGAAATCTTAAAATTTGGGAATTTTTCAAAAATATGTTCAGTATTTTTGTTTTCCCAAATTTTTTCAAGATGCCCTCTTCACATAGCGGCTGATTGTGCTTGATTTGTAATCAAGATCTGAATAAGACACGTGGGTTCAAATCCTACAGAGAGCTCTATTCATAAGTACTTTACTATAAAATGACTAGTGGGAGGAGGTTGTATCTCTTATTCTCTGCAAAAGAATTCAAAAACGGTTAGATTCTGTTACTAGTCTCTATTGAAATTATTTTTATAAAATTCAAACTAATTATTATATTTTAATAAAAATATTTTATATCTTTATATAGGTTTTAAAATAAATTTGTATGTATGAAAAATTAGTTTGTATTGTATGTGGGCAAGAATTGTCTGGTAAACAAAAGAAATTTTGCTCAAAAGAATGTAGGAATAAAGATAGTAAAAAATATTATGATAAAGATAAAAATCAAAAGAGTCAAAATTTAAAAAGATTAGAAAGAAAAATTTTCTTATTAGAAAAGTATGATTTTAAATGTTCAAAATGTGGATATAATGATAATTTATCCGCATTAGATTTTCACCATATTGATCCAGCAACCAAACTTTTCCCTTTAAATTCAAAAAATTTAACTAGTAAAAAAATTGAGGAAATATTAGAAGAAGCTTCTAAATGTATAGTATTATGTGCTAATTGTCATAGGGAATTTCATAATCCACATACTTCTAAAGAAGCAGTTAAAATAGATTCATATAAAACTTCTTTTATAAAATATAATATTCAAGAAAAAGAAAAGAATTTTTGTATTAAATGTGGTAAAGAAATTCTGAAAAAAGATTCAAAATTATGTCAAGAATGTCATGCCTTCTCTACTAGAAAAGTAGAACATCCAAGTAAAGAAGTTTTACTATCATTAATTACTACCAAATCATTTACAGAATTGAGTAAAGAATTTGGTGTTTCTGACACAGCTATTAAAAAATGGTGTAGGTCATATGATTTACCTTCTACTAAAAAAGAATTAAAAGAATTAGGATACATTTAGATAAATATAGGCAATTAGCTCAGTTGGTTAGAGTGTTACACTGATACTGTAAAAGTCACTGGTTCAAGTCCAGTATTGCCTACTTGAAACATTACCAAGTTTCAATATCCAGAAGAATCTGGAAAGTTAAGCTTCTTTAAAAAGTTCGGGTGATGAGACCGACATCTTCATTAAGTTTCTGATAGATTTACCTTACAACCTTAATCTATCCGTAGTTGGTTTATCTTCGAGAACCTTAAACTCGGCAGCATTTCTAATTTTAGCGTCGTAATCCCAAGCTGGTAACAAAAATTAGAAAGAATAAAAGAAATGTTAAGTATTCTAGAGTATTTAGCATTTCTACTTTTAAATAGTGTATTAGTTCAGTTGATAGAACGCCGCACTGTCTATGCGGAAGTCGTGGGTTTGAGTCCCATATACACTGCAAGTAATATTTTAGCCTCAACTTTTAAAATTTATGGTTATGAAAAATGAAAATTGGTACATTAGAGGATGTAAAGAATTAGCTGAATATTTTATGGAAATTGGAGTTAATTCTCTCAGTAAAAAACCCAACAAGAGCTTAGTTTGCAATTCTTATCTTTCTGGAGACAATGAAAATGGAATCTATTATTTAATTGATAATAAATGGAATTATGAAGATCGCATTGATCGTAGTAGAAAAGAAATTACTTTTAAAGAATTTTTAGATATGCAAAAACTACCTATTGGTTACAAATTAAAGAATGAAAAATACATTTCTGCTCTTAAGACATTAAGTACTGCTTGGGATCCTAACTGTTGGAAAAATTCTGGTTATAATGTTCTGCATAATTCTGAAGCATACGATACTTTTAAAAAAGAAGGAGTATTAGATCTTTGGTTTACTCCTGTTTATGAGAAAAAAGAGAAATTTGAAATTGGAGATTATATTACAACTTTTGATAAAGGAGTTACTCCAGAAGGAACTACTGGTTCAGGAAGTGGAGGAACGGGGTTTGTTCCTAATAAGACTCTAAAGATCTCAAGTATTGATTATCATGATGGATATTTTATTATTTTCTGTTATAGTACTTATGGAATCTACTCAGGTAATTTTAGAAAAGCTACTGAAGAAGAAATTCTACAGAGTCTTAAAGAACAAGCTGTGGAAAAAGGTTATAAGGAAGGAGTGACTATTGATAAAACTAATCTTAATTATGCAGGACAAAAAATCTGGAAATTAGGAACATTCAATGGATATTCTTACGATAAACAGAAAGATGCCTTACTTTGTGGTAGTGATTTTATTTATAAAGAAGGAGAGTGGGCAGAAATTCTCCCAGACTCCCCACAAATTACTGTGAATGATTACAAAGGAGTATTTTATGATAATTATGTGGAATTTGGTTGTGCTAGGATTAGTAAATATTTATTTATTGATTTATTTGAATCTCCAGCTTTGAAAGGTCTTCATACTTTTGGAAATAAAGAAATTGAATCTATTACTATTGGTAAAGGAACCTTTACTAAGCAGCAAATAAAAGAAATTGCTGAATATTATTTAACTCCTAAAAGAGCGTTTAGAGCACAGTTCGAGAAAACTGGCTACTAGGGAAAGTACTCATTCCTGTAGGTAGAATTAGTCATTCGAGAGTACACTAAGTTAAAGTAAGATAAGATTCTGCAGAGTCCCTTACTTTAACTTTTTTAAATGGGTCTGTAGTTTATAAAATTATATAAATGAAAGTATGTCTTAATTGTGGAAAAGAAATTCCTGCTCGTAATAAATATTGTAATAATGTTTGTCAAGGAGAGTATGAATATAAACAAAAGATTATAGAATGAAAAAATGGAGATTTTGATGGTAGTAAAGGAAAAACAGATGTTTCTAATCATATTAGAAGATACTTATTTGAAAAATATGATAATAAATGTTGTTTATGTGGTTGAGGAAAAACAAATGAATTTACTAATTTAATTCCATTACAAGTTCATCATATAGATGGAGATTGTACAAATAACATAGAATCTAATTTAGAACTATTATGTCCTAATTGTCATAGCTTAACAGGAAATTATGGCAATAGAAATAAAGATTCTAAAAGAATAAGAAGATAAATATGGGGGCGCATGTACCAATGGCTGGCGATAGACATTTGCAATGTCCATGTGGTGGGTTCAATTCCCATCGCCTCCACAAAATGATACCTAGTAAAGCCTCTACAACTTTATGTTGCATGTAACTAGGCGCAAGACAGGTAAGTGTACATAGCCCTGTCAAAATTGGAGAGTTGGGTGAGTGTCTTAAACCACTGGTTTGCTGAACCAGAGCTCCCGTTAAAGGTGTCGCAAGTTCGAATCTTGTACTCTCCGCATTATAAATTTAATTTTTAACTTATGAGTTCATTATTATTACAAAACAATGATCATTTTAATTTTGCAGAAATAACTGATAGTTATTCTAAATTACCAGTAGGTAATTATTTATTATGTTTTAATGAAACTTCTGGACAGTACTATTTAAAAAAACAAGAGGCGTTTAGTATTCCAAGTAAAATTTATGGAGATTACTCTTATATTAAAAGATGGAAAACTAGTTTTGAAACTACAGAAAAGAATTTAGGAGTTTTATTATCTGGATATAAAGGCAGCGGTAAAACTTTAATAGCTAGAAAATTTTGTGCCGATATGAATGTTCCAGTAATTTTTATTACACAATCTTTTAAAGGACCTGCTTTTGAAGACTTTATAACAAATCCCCTATTAAAGAATTCTATTATCCTTATTGATGAGTTTGAAAAAGTATATTCTAATGATAGTTATGAAGAATATCAAGAAAGTTTATTATCTATTATGGATGGTATATATAACACTCATTTATTATTTTTATTAACTGTAAATGATGTTAAAGACGTTAACGACAAGTTAAAGAACAGGTTAGGAAGAGTTAAATATAATAAAGCTTTCTTTTCATTACCAGAAGATGTAATTTCCGAAGTAATAGAAGATTTACTTGAGGATGCTACTAAAAAAGAATCTATTCTTAATGTTTTGGAATATATTCCTACAATAAGTTTTGATATTTTGACTAACATTATTAAAGATATGAATTTGTTTAATGAACCTGCTGAAGAGGTAGTTAAGCACTTAAATCTAGTTAAAGAAGAGACTTATTTTGATGGGATTGTTAAATATGAAGGCAAAATATATCCTATATATCCTTCTAATACTACTCTCCCAGATGGAAAATATGAAATATATTACATGAGGGAATCAGATACTTCTGTTACAGAAGATTTTCCTGAAGGAAGGATTTTTCTTAAAAATTATACTTGTAAAAAAATAACAGGGGGATTTCAATTTGATTTAGGTAATGGCTTTGAATTATTGTTATATCCTTCGGATAATATAGGAATGTTATTTTAATTTTGTTACGTGGTGCTATTAGCTCAGTAGGTAGAGCATCGGATTGTGGTTCCGAGTGTCAGTAGTTCGAGTCTACTATAGCACACATTAAATTTTATAATATGCAAATAGTACAAGGAAGTTTTACAGATTTAGGGACAGAGCAGTTTCAATTATTTGGTTGGATTGAATTAAATGAATTTTGTATACTAGATAGACAAACTAATAAATTTTATGCAAGGTCTTACAAATATACTAGTTTTGGTAAATGCGAGATTATGGATAGGTTCTTAGAATGGGTAGGATTTGATCCTAAAACAAAAACCCTAATTATTAAAAAGGTAATATAAACCCCAGTTGGACTAAGGGGGACGCTCTTGAAAAGCGTAGGTCGCTAAACACGGCGTGAGAGTTCGAGTCTCTCCAAGGGTACAAACAATTTAAATTTAATGTTATGACATTAGAAGAAGCAAAAGAATTATCAGCTAAGAAATGGGAATTATTAGTAAAGTATGATGGTAATGAAGCCAGAGTCCTTAAAGATTTACCTATACTTACAAATTTTAGGCAAAAATGTGCTATGTGTGAGTATATATGGGAAGAAAGTGGTTTAAGATGTGGAAATTGTTTATATGATGGTCTTTGTATTAGTGATACATATGGAGCATTCTTAGAAAAAGCCTGTTCTTCAACTGCTACAGAAATGTATAATAAAATCTTAAAAAGAAATAAATTATGAGACAAAATTGGCTATCTCCTGATAGGGGAATTTCAATGTCAGATGCACAAACAGCATCAAATTTATGTAATCAATTAGCAACTGAAATTGGTACAAAGTTAAGTAAACTTAACAATTGTAGTAAGAAAGTTTCCGTTGATGGAAAAGATTATGTT
>JACCEC010374623.1_pt1 | contig 43914 bp, 35 predicted proteins | sample 7450121 | NCBI WGS metagenome assembly JACCEC01 (sample SAMN15323455, study PRJNA562643) | freshwater metagenome | isolation source: river surface water | place: USA:Blue River Watershed | collected 2017-08-18 | reverse complement strand
TATTTACTGTAATCAAATACTTTCCATAATATTTTTGGATATTTTTCAGATAATTTTTGTTTATATGTTTCAGACAAATCGCCCAAATCATACACAAAAAATGTGAAAGGAAATTCAATATGTGTAAAAGCACTTTCTATAAAAAATTCCAACATATGGGAATAATTGTTTGATGCTGCCGAAACTAATACTATCATTTATGATAATATTAATACACATTTTTATATAATTCTCTCCAGTATTACAACAAATATCGTTGTGTCACTTTTTTGGGAACAATATATCCGCCTGACCGCACACGATTGAGCGCTTGTCTTCGGTTTTGTATATTGACAGCATCCGATTTATTTCGCAGTTGGTCTGTGCGCATACTTTCCACAGTGAGTCTGGATTTATTTCGAATCACAGCACTGGAGTCTCTATTGCCGCCAACAAATTTTTTCACAACATTTATCACTTCAATCGTTTTTGCAACTGTAACATTAATAAGTGTGGTAGAATATTCAAAATCGTCTTTTTCACTGAAAACATAAATATAATAATAATTGTCAACATTGGATGAGGCAAAGGTAATTGCACCAGTAGTTGGATTTATTGTTATTCCGGGATACAGAGTGGGCGAATCAGTATTAATTCTCAATAATTTGTAGGTGAACCCACTCGCATAAGGTGTAAGAGAAGTTGACTGACCAGCAACAGCAGTGGTTACAACATAATTTTCTGAATTTGTCGAAAGTGTAAAGGGTGATAATTGCGAATGTGATAGTTTGAAAGGAGTGTTGATTCCATTTGGTTGGCACCAGGTGTCTCCATATAAAGAAGAATTTGGTGTATCTTGCAAAACAGATTTGGCGTTTTCATCACTCCATCCAGATCTCGAATTATTTTCCTCAGAATAATTATTACTTGAACCAGCAATAACATCTGAACTGATGTTTCCATAGATTCCGCCGATTCCCGTTGGGGCACCCAATTTCAATCCACTTGTGTAACAATAATGGGCAGATTCTCGCGAAGTATCAAAATAATAACCGCCATAAATTCCTCCCGCATAACCGACATTGCTGATTGTGCCGGTTGTAAAACAATTTTCGACACGAATGTATCCTCTATCATATGGTGTAGGAGCAACTATTCCACCTGCATTTTCACCAATTGCGCCAGTTGAATAACTATAATACACAAAACAACTTCCCAATAAACCAGAATCGTCAGTTCCTGTATTAATTCCTAAAATGCCACCTGCATTAGCAGATATTTGTCCTCCAGAATAGCAACTGACAATAACTAAATATCCAGAATAAGCAGCAACATGAGGACCACAAATTCCGCCTGAAAAATTGCCGATCGCGCCAGATGAAAAACAATAGTAAAATACTATACGACCACTTGAATAACAAGCATATGGTCCACATATGCCACCCGCACTTTGTCCAATTGTGCCAGTTGATTGACAATTGAAAAATACAATATATCCATTGAAAGACCCAGCATATGCACCAACTATGCCTCCAGATGTTTGACTAATTGGTGCATCTGTGCGGCAATTTACAATAGAACAAGGAGTGCCAATAGCACCTTTCGCAAAAAACCTTTGTCCAAACCAACCACCAAATTCAGCAAGTGTTGATGAGTTCTGGGTTGTTATTTCTAAATTAAAAATGTTAACCCTAAAATATCCATTGTCAGAATTAGTTCCATTTTGAACTAATCCAGGATAATTTGTCACGCCATCTATGGTTATGACTGGTCTAATCCAGTCTTCATTTAATGTTTCCGAACCAAATGTTATAAATTCCGATGCGCAAACAAAATACTGATTTGCATCTGTCAATGTGATATCTGTGTCAAAAAATACATACATCATTCCATAATCCGCACGGTTATTGTTTGTAATAGAACAAGGCCATCCAATATTATACCACGATTCTTTATTATCCACACTGTATTCTATGGTTCCCTCTATTTCGCGAATATACACATTTGATGAACCGTTTGAACTTATTCCAGTAAAACCACCAACTTGGGCGCCCATATTACTCATTGGTCCAAGAAGCAGTCGTGGTTCATCATCTGTATTTGTTGTTCCGTGCATTATTCCTTTTTCAAACACATATGCCGACCCTTTTGTCATTGCATATGATTGGTTGCCAATATTCAAAGTTCCCACACTGTCGGTTAAATACATTAAATAAGTATTGTCAAAATGGTCGTGCGATGCATCAGAATCGGCGTGTGCGTGTGTGTTGCCGCATATCCATCTCATAGGAATTTCGGACACAGAGAATAAGTTTAGTCCAAGCACATCTAACAATTTTTGTTTAATGGATTCAGACAGGTGAATTGTGAAATCTATTTTGGTTTTGCCATTTGCCAATTGGGTTCGGGCATCAATCACATTTTGCAGATTTAATATGGATTCAATTTCCTCTATTGAAATGACATTTGAAAATGCAGTTGCCATTATTATATATTTGATTTATAAAATGATTTCTAAACAATGAGCAAATTGCAGAAAAATCGCCACAAAGAGGAAAAATTGATTTTGAAAATGCACGGGTGCAAAGGTTTGATAATGATAAATAATAAATAATGAACACGATTATTCACACATATTCTGCCGACCACGTTATTCTAAAATGCAAAATTAGCGAAATTCTTGCAAACCAAAATATAATACAAAATTGGAAATTCAATAGACCACCGGATTATAATCGGTGCAAAGAAATCGCATCAGTCATATGGAAAAGAAAATCCAACACAGATTGGTTATTATATATGATTCAGGATTCCACTACAGGAATTATGTATGTAATTGACGGAATTCATCGCTTCACAGCATTCAAACTCATTTATGAAGAAAATCAAAAACCGATGGATATGTTGACTCCATCTATATTTGCGGGCGATGCCTCGTGGTTTTATGACCAATATGTGTTGGTGAGTTTGCGGACAAATACAAGCGAAGGCGAGGAAATAGACCTTTTCCGCCAACTCAATATGAGCAATCCTGTGCCGACACTTTATATGCAGAATCCCGATTATGACAAAAAATGTCTTGTCGAAGACATTGCCAAAAAATGGTCCGACCAATATCGCAGTCATTTCAGCGCGAATCCTAAACCAAATGTGCCCAACACCAATAGAGACCGATTCATTGAATTACTAGATTTCCTGTGTGACAAATATTGCATAAACAGGAGCACCAATCCCCACAAATTAGAAGAATACTTGTATGAAATGAATCACAAGATTCGCCAAGATTTGCCGAAAAAAATTAGTCAAAAATCCTTGGACAAATGTGCGGAAACTGGGTGTTATTTGTTTCTACTCAAACAGGATGTATTACAGGAAAAATTTGACTAAATGTAAGCACATTCAAAGATGCAAAACAATATAGACATTATTTCTCTATTGCTAATAGTAAAAAATGGACCCATCATTTATGTTGAATGCGATGTTGGTGAATCGCTTAAATTCCGACACAGGAATTGTGCAAATTATTATAACATTTGTTGCGCTGTTTTTTTTTAAATTTTCTGTGGAAAATGCGTCAAGAATAACGCTGGACCGAGATTGGAAAAGACTGTTGAATTATGATTATATTTTGAAAAAATTTTGCAGAAAAAACAAGATTGAGTATGAAGGAAAAATATTATCTCGCATTGACGTGTATGAAAATCGCATCATACAGTCATCGTGTTTTAGTCCCAGTTTTTGCGCCATATGGAAACACATAATCAAAAACAGGGATGAAAATAATTATGTGCATTCGATTAAGGAGTGCAACATCACTTTAAAAACGGATTTGGAAAAGGACGATGCTGATAATATTTACATAGTGAATCAGACAGATGAATTTTTGATTGACGAGGAAAAGCAAATCTATGCAGTTGTGAGAAAAACCGTGGATGATTATGAAGACTCCAAGTCAAATAATGCTAAAGCAACGCGCAATGACAAAACCGATGTAATTATTGCCGAATTGTTTTCAACAAAGAGCAGTGTGATGTGCATCAAAAAATTTGTTGAAGATTTGACCCAAACATATTTGGCAGAAATAGAGGCAAAACGCAAAAATAAGAAATTTGTATATTCTTTGTCAAAAATGAAAATTGAAGAAGAATCCTATGAACGATGGACCGAAACCCCATTTGAAAGCACGCGCAACTTTAATAATCTGTTTTTTGAAGGCAGTAAAATGGTGATTGGAAAGGTGGATTTTTTCCTACACAATAAGGATTGGTATTATGAAATGGGAATACCATATTCTTTGGGAATAGGGATTTATGGACCGCCGGGGACGGGCAAGACATCATTTATCAAGGCATTGGCAAATTACACAAACAGGCATATTATTACGATTTCGCTCAAGATGATAAAAACGAAGAAACAATTGGAATCGGTGTTTTTTGAAAATCGTTACAACTCAAATAATAAAAAAAATAGCATTGGGTTTGATAAGAAAATCATAGTATTTGAAGAGATAGATTGCATTGGCGATATTGTGAAAACGCGCGAACCCGGATTTGATATTAAGCAGTGTGTGAAACAGAAAGGAAATAATAATAATATTTCAAAACTGACGGCAGATGAAGACCCACTCACGCTTGATGATATATTAAATTTGTGGGATGGTATTTGTGAAACTCCGGGAAGAATAATGGTGATGACTTCAAATCATTATGAAAAGTTGGACCCTGCTTTAAAACGCCCTGGGCGAATTGATATTACTCTTGAAATGCAAAAATCGTCGCGGAAAATCATATCTGAAATGTATAAACATTTGTTCAAACAGGATATTGATGATGATGCATTAGAACGCATTCCGGAATTTGTACATTCGCCTGCCGAAATCATTAATATTTATATTAATGAAACCAAGGACCCCGTGAAATTTTGCAAATGTCTCGAGGGTGCAATTCTAGAACATAATGTGTAATATGTTTAAGGAAACCACTTAAAGACAACAATGCAAATATTATTGTAAAAAAAATGTTCGAAATGGAAAGAAGTATTCGTGATATTCATACAGAAATGTTAGAAGTAATACCAGAAGACCAAGTAGATTTAATAACTCATTTAAAGGGATTTATTGCAAATGTGCAAAATTTGTATGAACACCAATTGAAGTCAAAAATTTGGCATATAAGATATTTACATGTATTATTGGAATATATACCAAAAAGACCATTGAGAAATTCTGATCCAGATTGGATGTGGAATTGTCAAGCAGTATTTAGTGGTTTAAATCATAGACAAGTATAAGAATCATTATCTGCATTTTGGTTGATTTTCTCTATTTTATGAAAAATGCAAGTTTTTCATAAAATGTTGTAAGAAGTTCCGAATGGAATAAAATAAAAATTATTAGTAAATTGTAAAAAAAGGAAATTATACATGTGTAAATCTCATATTTTATTTAATTAAATTTTATACATTTTTACACCTTTGCACATTCTAAATGCCGACCCGAAGGGTCGAAATCTTTGAATATGCAAAGTAACTGTCACTTTGACACTCATAAATCATCCTTTTATATCCTAGAACCCACCTTCGGTGGGTTCACTCCCTACGGGAATAATCGGCGTTTTAAAAGTGCAAAGGTTTAATTCATATATTTTGCTTTAAATTCTTCTACACTTAATATTTCAATGCCTCTCTTTTGAGCATCGCGAATTTTGTTTGATACATCATTCTTGTCTTTTACCACAAGTGCCACTGTATTTTTCTTAAATGAATCCTCCAATGTAGCACCCACTTTTTCCAAATGTGCAATAATACTCTTTTCCCGGATTTTTGTCATAACAATAGACTTGTCATACAGAATATTTGTTGTGTCAAAGGCAACTTTCTCAGAAGGTTCCGCGGATTTGGCACCAGTCAATCCACATTCGCGCATAAATTCATTAAACACAGAAATATTATCATAAAATACCTCAGCATTCTTATGTATGCCTGCCGCATTTAATTTGGCAATCTTTTCTGCCTTTGACTCGTCCTTTGTGAGAAAGTCGGGATTAGCATCCATTAAGGGTGTGAGTATCTTGATTCCAATTCCGCGCCCAAATTTATTAGATGCCGACATAAGTTGAACAATAGAGGCAGCACCAACCTTTTCTTTAATTGAACCTTGCACCTTCTCTATCATTTTCTTTTTGAAACCCTCTACTGTTTTGAAATCCTCCTCGGTCATTTTAATAATCTTGGGCACAGTATCAAATCCTGCTGCCATAATTCGGCGCACATTTCCTGTTGCTAATCCGTCTACTTCCAATGCAGAGAAGAATCCCACAATATTCTTCTCTTTTACAGTATCATTGTTATCCACATTTGTTAATACAATATCAACGCGCGTGGCATTCCACTCATATGGCATAGCATCGGCATCTGGCATATTGCCTTGGGCAGCAGGGACCAATACAGATTTAATGTAGGGAATGACATCCCCCGACCGTATCATTTGTATTTTAGCACCCACGCCGATTTTATTATCCTCTATGAATTTGGCATTAAAACCAGTGGTATATTCAATGTTTACACCCCCAATGCTAATTGGCACAATTTTAACACGCGGTTTTAAATATCCATCCTTGCTCGCCTCCCAAATAACATCAACTACTTCTGTTTCCGCGATTTGGTCACTTATTGCCATCTTAAATGCAAATGCGTGTTCGGGATTCTTAGCAGTTCTTTGATACACATTGTCATCGGCAACAATAATACCATCAATTTCGTATTTGTTGTTTGTGCGCCAAGTCATTAAGGTCTGTGTAAGAAGGTCCTGCGAAACGGTCTTAAATGTGTCATACTGAACCACATTAAATCCGCATTTTACTAATTGTTCCATCTGTTTGCTGGGACTAAGCGCGGGTTGTATCATTTCATACACGATGAAATCCAAGTCTTTAATGCCCCCGCGCATAGTCTTGGAATTTATCAATCCTGCAACAAAATTGCGAGGATTGGAAAACTCGTCTTTGTATTTGGCATCAAAAGTGGTCTTCGGTATAATAAATTCGCCTCGCACAACTGTTCCTACAGGAATTGTTGGCAGACCCAGCAATTTAATCAAATGTGATATGTCTTGTCCGACGCTGCCGTCCCCGCGAGTGTAGAGTTTGGCACCATCTGTATCCATTGAATACATTCCGCTCACACCATCCAATTTGCACGAAATCACATAAGGTCCAGTGTATTTGTGGGTCCAGTTTGATAGTGCCGTTGTGTCTTGTTTAATCTTGTCCATCGAAGGCATATTGAAAGGCAGTCTTACCTTATTTTTCGCGCCTTTCACCGGTGCGCCGATTTGCTGTATTGCCTCATTGTTTGGATATTTGTCCTCAATATGATTTCGGAGAATATCATATTGCGCATCCGACATAATGGGTTTTTTGTTGCTGTGATATTCCGAATTTGCCTTAAGAAGCATATCGGACAATTGCTTCTCGGAAAATCCATCTAATACAGGAAGTCCGTATTCCAAGTATTGTTTAATTAGATTGGCAACTGGGACGCGTTTCATAGTTACATTTGTTGTGGTTTTGTGTTTAAGTATTTTCTCCATAGGAATATCTTGTTTTGCCATATCTTGTAATTCCCTGTGTTGTGTTTTGACATCAACATATGTTTTGTATGCATACAACATATGTTTTAATGCGCGCGATTTGGCATTCTTCAACTTCTGTGTTGGTGCTTCCATATTTTCCAATTCTCTTTTTTGCGATTTAAACTCGGCAAATGCTTTGTGCAAATCAAGCAATTCTTTTAGAAAATCTCTATTATGGGTTTCCTTTTCGGTCATATTGACATCTTCTTTTGTCATCGTTTCTAATTCTTGCGATTCCAAACATTTATCGCATTCGCATACAATTTCTTCATTGTCTGGCAACAATGCATCCAAATCTCCAACCAATAGAGGTTTGCGATTTTTCCATAATCTTTCATCATCTTCCAATATTTCAGGAAACTTCAATTCTACATTTACAATTTTTCCATCCACCTTTTTGATAATCTTAGTAGTTCCTTTGTATAACTTCTGTCCGAATTCGACAGGAGTGCAGTTTAGTGTTTTTAATTCTGCAGGCGATTTATTTAGTTCAGCAATAAGTTCAAAGAAATTCTTGCCACCAAAGACGGCGTCACCTGCATATGTGTTTTCTTCCCAAACCCTGTTTGCCTGGTCTTTCATAAAGTAGCGTTTGTGGGTTGAAGATGTAGACTTCTCAAAAGTCTTGGTCTGTTTTTTTCCGTTATCTGATAATTTGAATTGAAACATTTTTAGTGCTTCAATATATTTTTTAATGTGTGTGTTTTATTTTTGCTTTTGTAAAACAAAAGCAAAAAAAGAATCAATTTTTACCAATTCAGCAAAATGCTTTCATTGTGGTCAGCATAATAATAATTAAATAGTGATGGATGTTTTTCATAAACCAAATGCCAAATATTGACCTCCCACATAATTGTGCGTTTTTCTTTAATGGTATCAATGCATTCCTGTTTTACTAATTCTGCAAATTGAATTAAGGATTCTCTATTTCCGCCGAAAACGCCGCCAAGAAAAAACCACGAAATATACTGATACACATTCGGATTTTGCAAATATATTTCACCCCCGCTGGCAATTCTCACTCCGGTTGCCCATTTATGCACTGTTTGTGCAAGTTTAACACAAGAATTGGTAAATATTTCATCGTCTTTAATAACGTGCCATATTCCGAAATCTATCCACACAAATTGGTCTGAACAATGGGGATTCATATTTATTGCCTTGCGCATCCATTCCGTTTTGTTGCAAATTGCAAACATATATTCCACAGTGTCTTTTGATGGATTGTCCGTATTTACACAGAATTCTGTGATTGTGTCCAAATATTCATACAAATAGAGATTTTCCCTTTTTATAAATAAAAATACTGTAAATATATTTGTTGCTTCAATCTTAAAATATTTGTTATATATTTCATATTCTATAAATATCACTTTGTGAATCGGCAAATTTACTAGTTTTTTTCCATACTCGATGTATTCCTCTATTTTTCTGTAATGATTCACATCCGACAAAAATGCTGAAACAATGGTTGTCATTGCGTAATAATATCATATGTGTTTATGTCTTTTTTCTATTCATCGCGTTCCACATCTTCTTCATAATAAACACCGTCCATATAATTTTCTCCCAATCCACTTATGTCATACGCTTCTCTATCGGCATCTGCATCCGCAATTGCATCATCGTGCGCATTCAATTCTTCCACTCCAACACTCTCCATATTTGCCGTGTTTGCAATCATCTGTCCCGAAACTTCCTTATCATATGTGCGTTTGTCATAAATGAAAATCCCCTTTTCTTCTCCCACATTCCAAGCACCCATTTTGTATTTCTTCATTGCGTTCTCTACCGCGCGTTCCTCAATGCTCATATTTTCAAAACGGTCAGTGATGGTCTTCTTTTCCATCTTGTTTGCCTTATATATCTTGTCCGACAATTCTGCGTAATTCACATTTATGATTTCCTTGTTATCCATATGTGTCTCTATTAATATTGTCAATAACTGGCAAATTTGTTTCTTGAAATCCTGTTTCTTTCCTACAAGAATGTTGTATTCATCTCCCACCCGCGGGTCTTCATCATCTTCGGCACTAAATAATGCATCAAACTCTATTTCTTCCGCGGTCATTGACATATTTCGCCGCATCTGTTTGACCTTTGCCATTTCCAATTTCACATAATCTTCATTGTTGCTCTCCACAATGAGGTCGTGAAATACCGAATAATATATATAAACATACAACATTTGGACGATTTCTCTATCAAACAGCAGGTTTTGGTCTTCAAATACAGGAATATGTTCAGCAAACAAATTGAGATTCACCAATGTATTTTCCATATCTCTGAAAAACAAACACACCATTTCGTCTTTTTGATATGTGTTCAGTTTTTCATAATAATTCGCTATGTTTCTTACAATGGTGTCTTCGTGTATTTTCGACAGTTCCCAGTGTTTCATTGCTTCCACATTAAATAATCCAATTGCTTCCCTCGTAAATGCGCCAATCTGGTTGTTGGAATTCTGCAACATTGCCGGCACCACCTTTGTTGTTGTGTGCACGCAATCCTTTATGAACTGCGATGATTTAAACATCACTTCCGCATCTGTCTGACTCTTCCAAGACCCGATATTTGTCAAAAAATTGCCGATTCTCGTCTTTTCGCGCTTATTCATAGAGGAGAATTCAATCACATATGTGTCGATTATTGACAACATTGTCTTGTTTGCCTTCATTAAATAGCGCTTTAATGCATTCATTGCATCAATCTTATCGCGGGCACCTTCTTTATACAAATCCACCAATTTCATTATATGATTGGCAAGCGGCGTCTCTATCACTTTTTTGTCAGACAAGTGCTCTATTAAATCCACAAATGCCATAATTCCATAATCCACCTTTTTCTCAGTTAAATCAACTGCCACTTTATTGCGAACTGCGACAGTCTGCATTAAATCCTGCAATGACTTTTGTGTATGATTGTGTCCCGAACTCTTCAAATGCTCTATTGTTTGCGGCAAATCCATTGGACTCATTGCCGGTTTTTCTGGATAAAATGCTTGCAAATCATCCGGCACAGGCGCATCCACCATCAATTTGCAATAATGAATAAATGCCAAATAGATTTGCTCTTCCGAATATTTGTGAGTTTGTTTTCCCATTTCCAACATTTTCTTTTTATCTACAGGACAAATCAAATAAGACGGTGTGCACAAATGTTTTGCGTCATTTATGATTTCCTCGTGGGATTTCACTTCATTTATGTATTTGATTATATTTGCATCCTTGTCAATGAAGAAATCCAACGCCTTTCGTTTCTTGTGGTCTTTTCCCTCATCTTCGCAACAAGCATTCTCCAAAAACACAATAGACCCCGCGCGCAACAATGCCTCCTTTCCATAAATCGCCACCGTTGCATTCACATTCTCTATTACACCATAAGTATTTGCAATGATTTTTGCATAAAGTGCGCCCAACATTTCCTGTTGGACTTTATCGCCCTTTTTAAGCGCCATTGCCAATTCTTCTTTGAATTCGGGAGTTACACTTTGGATTCCTTTCAAATTAATATCCACGATGGGCGGTTGATAATGCATCCATTTTGTAACAGCGTGGTCTTTGGGTATTTTATACAAATCGGGATTGTCAATCATATCTTGTTTCTTGCGCAGATAGAGATTTGCCACCTCTTCATTTAACAATACTCGTTTTGATAATAGTTCCATCAATCGCTGTGTGATGACTTCGCGTTTCTGATTGGAAATGCTGTTCCACGGTTCCACCGTGCTTTTTACACTATCTATCACACACGCCATATATCGGACTCCCGCATTATCATCTTCGCCTGCCTCCAATGGATATCCGCCAAAACTAAATATGCATCCAGGAAAAGTCTTGCGCGGTGTAAAAGATGGTATTGCTGTCTGTATTGCCACAAAAGTCACACACGCAGTAAAATACAACTTGTTTTGGTCAAAATATGTCTGATATGACACTATCTTGATATTCTTTTTTGCTGCCTTTTCCTGTTTCACTTTGTATGCATCCACGCTATCCAAGTTTTTCACAAAATCAATAGAGAGCAACATTATGCGTTCTTCCAATATAGTGAAATCCACCCCCATATATTCACACAGGGTGCTTGCTATATTATATATGTGTTGTGTATTAATGTCCTCAAATACCTTTTTACCCGTGTGCGTTTTGCGTCCCAACACGGGTTGCACATCTAGCAATGTTTCACCTGCTCCTGCCATCATAATGTCCGCGTGTGATACTTTGAATCCCGCCTCGTTGTATTCTTCTTCGTCAATGAAATCAATCATCTTGATTATGTATCCGCTGTGTCTATCTATTATCGAATCTTGGTCCTCACTCAACCTACCCACTCTGCGACACACAGTGTCCAGCATTTCCTCATAATTATTTCCAACTACATAACTGTAGGCGAGGTCATACAGGAATTTCGGCAATAATTGAGAATTGGTATCAACACAATAAAACCAGTGTTCGGATTCGGCAACAGTGTCGGATATCACTGCTTCGCGACAAAAATGGTCGCGGAATCGCAAAATGTCGGACTGTCTTTTGGGGAAATCGGACTGACCCAAAATGTAGTCGCGCAATTTTACATAGGGTGATTGAATTATTGTGTTTTCGGCAACTTGTGTCCCCATCATATAGGCAATTATGTTTTGCTGTTTTTCGGTGCTGTCTTTAATCCATCTGATTTTCTTGAGTAGTTCCAGATGATATTTGGCGCGCGCCTTCAATTCCTCGCTCAATTCCTGTGTGGTGGATTCAATCGCATATTCGATGTTTTGGACGGATTTCATATCTTTCTGGTGCAATCGTTGTGCAGTATATGTGTCTGAATCACAAGTCTTCTTCTTAGCATCTTCGTTCAAATAACATTTGGGAGATATGTTGCAAAAGGTGTCGTCATCCACATCTTCGCGGACCCACGTGTTTTTATGTCTCACATAAAACGATGTTTTCTTTTTTGCGTTTTCTTCGGCACTCACATCAACGCCTGATAGAGAATCCTTGTCCACTGCGACAGGAACTATAGTTAACATTGCATAATTTCCTGTATGAATGCGGCGACGCCCAGCAATGAGTGTTTGTGCCATTTCTTCTGCTAATTCGGGATTAATGTCGTGTTTCTCTATCAACACCATCTTCAAATATTCTGAAAATCGTTCGGGCAACATTTTGCCCTTTTCCTCTTGATATTTATCCATTATGTTGTAGGGTGTTTCATCGTATTCCTTGTCATAAAATACATCCTCGGTGTTATTATCTTTTTGCATATCTTTTACCGATTTGTAATGTTTGGCAATAGAGCGTGTGGCGCACGATTTCGTTTTTAATACAGAAGATTCTATGTCTGTCTCATTCATTGCAAGAATGCGCGACAAATCGGGTTTGAAAAGAACGCCCAACATAAGTGATACAGTGGACATATATGCCAATCCACCATCGGTTTTCAACAAAGATGATAAAGTCTCTATTGACCCCAGTGCATCATCTTTGGAATATCTTTCTTGCACCATTTTGAGGAATTCGCTGTTTTCTTTTAATACACGGTAAATGGCGTTTTGCATTTTGCCCTCTTTTTCGTATTTCTTGGAACTCATATTGCCAAATTCGGCACCTTTGGATGCCATACTTGCCTTGTATTTTTTCACCATTTCTTTTACAAAATATCGGATTTCTTGATAAGAACCGCCGTGCGTTATTTCCACATTTGCCCGCTTGTCTTCCAAGGTTTTTGCCGAATATGTGATATTGTCCGGATATAGCAAAAAGGGTTCAAAAAAACTAATGATGCTATAAAAACTGTAGGGGTCAGGAATGCGGTCGCGCATCAGATTAATGATAGAGCGCGACCTTGGAATTATATTTTGCAAGAATTCTCGATAATTGGTTTCGGTGCGGTTTTCCATATCAAAATCAGTGACAAATTCTAAGAATCCGGGCACTTCCTCTATTGTTTGATTCGCAGAAATGGTTTGGGTTTGCGTTTTTTCACGCAACATCCTGTAATAATACAACCAGTTGTGACTCTTGTTTACGCGGTCCAGCACATTTGTTCCGGGCAAATCAACGCGCGAGAATTCAATTGCCGAATTGGGCAACATAATCACCGATTTTACATCCATTTTGTCAGAAGCAGTTAAGGGACCGCGCACATACACTGTTTTGCCCGATTTCATAATATGTTGATGCATCTTGGATAATCCCAAATTATATTTCTGTATCACAAATCGGCGTCGTTCAATATTCACCTTTTTGCAAACGTGAGTGTAGTAATTGTCCAAATTGTCAATGATTGCCTCGATATTTGCATTCACTCTTTTTCCATCATTTCTCTCAAATGGTGTCATATTTTCGTCCAAATTATCATAATATCCCGAATAATCCGTGTACAATTTTTTCTTGGAATCCATCTCCAATACATCCATTATATATGATTTCTTGGAAATGTCATTGCTTTCAAATTCCTCCACCACATTATATAATTTGGTCTGCTGTTTCACAACAGGTAAAATCCACCGCAGTGTGCAATCCATCGCCTCCAAATGCTCCACCAATGGTTTATATGCCGCATCAAAATTGTTGTATCCAATCACATTTCCATTCTCGTCAAATGTAGAGAATTTTTCGCGCAATTCTTTGAATCTACTAACAATTGTATGAATGCGGCGATTTACGGCATTGGTGCGTTTGTTGGTGGGTATGGTGGAATAGAGTTCATCCAACAGGTCATTTAATTGAATATCAATGCCATAGCGTTGTTCGGAGCGTTTCACTTCGGTGCGCATCACAATTTCTTCTTCTTCGCCAAACTCAATATCATCTATATTTAATATGAGGTCTTTCATTATATCTTTGAAATTGGGGTCTAAACGAGGATTGTCGGGCATAATAATGGCAATTTCGCCGGCATCAGAAACACTCATTGACGCCACTTCGCCAGAATCGGGAACACCACTTTCGGAGGATTCCACGATTTGTCTTAAACTTCCTTTAACCGATTTGGGCATTTCTCTTGTTTCGATTTTCTCTATTTGCAAGTTTTTCGGAATACCTTTGTATTCAAAATTCAGATAAATCATATCTGTGTCCGGATAAGTAATAATTTCAATCATATCTTCATCCACATTGGTGATTTCGCCGGTTATTACAGTGGGTATTTCGCCCCCGAAATGCACATTTATCCACACACCTGTAGTTAAACCATTTTGTCGGGCATATCCTTCTTCAGGTGCGCGCGATAGCAAATGAATTTGTGTGATGGATTCTTCGGTTAATTTTCCTGTTTCATACATTGTTAAAGTGTGTTTAAATCCACTTGTTACATCTAAAATCTCTAGTGTTTGGTCATCAATATAATCTATAAAAAATGTTTTTTCGTGATATTCTTTGTTGGATGGTGAAAATATTTCAATAATATCGCCCAATTTTAAAACTACTCCGCCCATTGTTTTTTGTGGTTCGTCGGAAGACATTTTTTCTTCTATATCCTCTGATTCCTCATCCCAATCCACTATTTCATGCGACATTATATACTATACTATAATAAAGTATAGCATATAATTTTACTGACAATATATATTTTTTAAATCAATTTAGAAATACAAACACTTATTTATTAATACACAATGATTACTCACACAGTTGAATTGGATAATTTGTCGGCAATGCCCCAAATAATCAAAACTGCCACAAAGGGCAAATACACCATCAGAACTCTTGAACCCGAATATTTGGCAAATGCCGATTTGAATCTCCGTATGTATAGAAGTCTAATCACCAATCAAACAGGTGAAATTATCTGTATTGCACCTGCGCAATCATTGCCCATTGACAATTTCAATCAAATGATTAGTGTGTCGCCTTCTGAGAAGAATGAAATCAGGATAACAGAAATCATAGAGGGCACAATGATTAATATGTTTTGGGACAATGACAAATGGGAAATTGCCACTAAAAGGAGTGTGGGAGGCAATTATCATTTTTTCCGGAACCAGTATTTCCCCGATTTGCCCGAAAATGAGCAAAAGACTTTCAAACAGATGTTTATGGATGGGTTGGGCATTTCTGGGGATATTCAGGAATTTGCCAATTCACTAAATTTGTCAAAAACGCATTGTTATTCTTTTGTTATGCAGCATCCGGCAAATCACATTGTTGTAAATGTGAATTCACCTGCAGTGTATTTGGTGAGTTGTTATGACATTCGAAACCATTCTTTTAACTATGTAGATGTGTTTTTGCTGAGACCCGTGTTTGAGAATACCAATGTGAAATTCCCCCGCTTTTTCAATGATTTGTGTGGACATAATGCAACCCCAATAGACAATGCATTTGTGGAAGATGAAAAAATATATTTGGTTGGACAAGAAACACATATTATTGAAAATGTCAAATCCTGTATGAACCATCCGTTGAATTCTTTTTCTATTCCTGGGGCAATGGTTACGCACATTCCTACAGGATTCCGCACATCATATGAGAATGTTGCATATACTACTGCCAAGTTGTTGCGAGGAAATAACCCGAATCTGCATTATCAATATTTGGTGTTGCGAAAGGTGGATAAGTGTGATTTATTTCTCCAGTGTTTTCCACAATACAGAGCACATTTTTCGAAATTCAGGGAGCATTTTGAGTTGTTTGCGACGCGTATTCATAAACTGTATGTGGAGGTGCATGTGACGAAGACCATCACTTTGGAAAGTGTCACCGACAAAAGAGATAAATATCACATAGAGAAGTTGCATTATGAGCATTATATTCCGGCGCTAAAATTGTCGAAACAAGATTCGCAGTTGCCGAAACCGCGAATTACTAGAAAAATTGTTGTGGAATATTTGGATGGCGAAAATGTAATGGTCCCCATTTAAGGGGAACCAAGGTTTCCTTATGATCCCTCTAAGGGAACCAAGGTTCCCTTATGATCCCTCCTTTTAAGGAGCAATTATTTTGAGCAATTATTTTGAGCAATTATTTTGTGCAATTATTTTGAGCAATTATTTTGTGCAATTATTTTGTGCAATTATTTTGAGCAATTATTTTGTGCAATTATTTTGTTTAACAAAAAAACATAATTTTTTGTTAAATATTTTGAACAATTATTTTCTAGATTTTCTTAACTTTCTAGATTTTCTTGTCTTTCTAGATTTTCTTGACTTTCTTTTGCGTCCTCCGTGTGAAGCATTAATATCATCTTCGTCATCAGAGTCATCACTGTAATCATTGTCACCAACAACTAGTGGGGGTGGTCGATTGTTCAAAATCCAATTATTAAGTTCACAAATCATATTTATATTTGCTTGGTCTCTGACATTATGAGAATTCACTTCTAATGCTGGGTGTGTATTTTCAAATAATAATCCCATTGCTCTTACTGCTTCAGCATATAAAATTCGCGTAAGCGTATTCTCTTGAGCAGTTATCAAATCAGTTTGTGCAATTCGTCCTGTTATACTTAAATTCTGTCGCACATTTCGAATAATTTGGTCATTGCTTACGCCTCTGTGCAATTGGCGTTCTATGCGAATCAATATATCAAAAATAACTGGAAATTGATTGACCATTTGATTCTCAAATGCGTCTATTTCCATTTGTGTTGTTGTGTTTCTCCGCGACATTATTATATAATTAATAAAGAAAATTAACTAAAGTTGCCCACATTAAATAATTCCGACAATTTGCACAGATTTATTATATAGGTAAAAATATATTCCTTGTTTTTAGGATTCTCGCAAACCTCTCGCGCCGGTCCGCGCACCGAATCAATGATATCCATTATGTGTTGTGAATTGCTTAACGCCGTTAAATCCTCCGCATAATCCTTGTTGAAAAAGAACTCAACATCACCATTCTCCAACTCATTTTTGTATTTTGCATACACGAATTTATACCACGATTTTATCAATATTGTCTTATTTATCTCTATCAATGTCTTGAACGATTTTGTTGCTGTCATTATTGATTTATTCTCCGGCAACACTTTCAAAATATCTTCTAAAAATTCTATAAAATAATCATTAAATGAGCGTATTAATGTAGGACGGTCTATTTGCGAAGACATTCTTATATGACTAATTATTGATATAACAATAGTTTTATATTTTTTAATACATAAATAACTTATCTGGACGGGGCAAATGGATTTGCAGGCATCTTGCCAATTCCCAATTGGGCATCTTGCGCCTTTCGCATTTGTTCATAACTCGACACAATACTGTCGTCGCCCTTGATTTTATTAGAAGCAAACTCTTCGGGTGGTGTCACAATGCTCTGGCGACCACTATAACTTGCCGACAATGAATTTAAAGCACCACCCCCTCCTAAATTCATTCCACTTCCTCCTAAACTATATCCCATCGGTTCTCCATTGAAATTCGTCGCATTCATTTTGTCATTTACTATGCGTGATTCGTAATTCTGTAATATCTCATCCCCATAAATCACTCTGTATTGCTCTTTCACCAACAACATTGCGGGCACACTATGCACATTTGGCGGCATCAAGACTCGCTCGCCGCCTTCTGTGATGATAAACATCTGATTTGTATTGGGGTCGCGCCCCCGTTTGTCAATGCACAAAAAATTGATTTCATTTGTTAAATTTGCCTTCACCAAACACTGCAACACTTTTTGACTATGTTTACAATAATTACTATAATAAAAAATATTTTGCGCCATAAAATATATTACAAAACACGATATTATTAGTGGCAATATTAACTAACCAAAACTATTAGAAACAACACGCGCAATAATACAAAATGACAAACAAACCATACAGCAAATCGGATGCTATCAGTTGGATATTGCATTCTCTAAAAATTATGTTGGGCGACGAGTCCATCCGCCAAGAAATCTTGATGCATTATCACCCCAATCTTCACAAAGGTAATGTGAAGAAACTGGCGAAAATCACCAAGACCGATTCCCACATTCGCACATTCGATGCTTTTGCAGAGGTTTCGGAGGATGAAGATTTCCAGGCAGCAATAGAGAAAAAACAGAAAATACTACAGGATTATCTGTTTGAAATTGTGAAATTAAAGGGCATCGTGACATTTACGGCAACTAATATACAGCGGGATGCCGATGACCACGAGACACATTTTCAGTCATACATCGTGAATAATGATGCCAAGACTGTGTGGGTGATAGACCCGGCATACAATGCGGCAGTGCTTGAAACAGATGAATTGCAACCCCACCAAGGCATCTATTATGCCGAGATCACATACGATGTTGTGAAACCGTTCTTCGAGGAATATGCCCCCGATTATGAATTTTGCTTTGTGCCTCTATCGCACCCCGCGCAAATCTCGTTTGACGATGTGTTTTGTCAATCGTGGTCGCTGATGATACTGAATTCGCAGTTGCACAACACCACGCTCACCCCATACTCTATTCCCAAATCGCAAAAAGACAAATACGCGGTGCTCCTGAATTTCTATAAACGCATTTTCATTGATATTCCGAGTCTTTCCAGTTATTTATACAGTGAGTATGAAGGCGAAATCATCGAAAATTATGGAGAAAAATCGGCACTTTTGAAGGCAGACCCGGTGAAAATATTATTAACAATGACAAGTGCAAATATGATTGCATAACTGGGTTATCTTCTCAAAAAATTAAGACGCGTCATTGCCTTAATCGATTTTTCAAACTTGGTTTGCAAATATAAACACAAACGGCATTCTGGGTTTTTTTTATTTTCTTCTTTGTCACACTCGTGTATGGTGCACTCGTGTTTATATTTTTGGTATAAATACACTTTTTCGCGGTAGAAATCATCTTCACGCTGATAATTAAACAACAGTTTGTGATTTTTGTGTAATATGGTGTGCACATTTTCATAAAACATATGTGTGTCTTCCGCGCTGTGATCTTGATAATCGATGTCACACAATCCGTGTTTTCCATAATATAATTTCAGCACTTTTAGACCACCTTTTTGAGGTTCAATGATGATTTGGGGGTCATTTAAAAACCATTTTACATAATTTGCTAGTCCATCTACAAAATCGGAGAGTTTGCCTTGGTCATATGGAATTCCGGGTCTTGTCATGACTAATAAATCAATGTCTTCGGATTCATAAATAAAATCGGGGTGGTTTGCCATCAGTTTTAATGCAGTTCCGCCTTTTACCAAAATATAATAATCGCCCGCGCCAATGGCATAATTCATATTTAACAAATATGATAATTTGCCAATCAAAAACAACATGGTGCATAAAATTGTTTTGTGTTTGCTGGACTTGATTTGAAATGATGGAAATAGAGATTTTAAGAAAACACATAAATCTTCTGTGTGACCAGTTTCTCGCAGTTCTGTTAATTCATTATTTTCATCTTTGATGTTGGGAAATACATATTTTTTAATAAATGTTCTGGCAACGGTTTCATTAGTAATCATTGCTGCTGTTTTGGATTTTGCGACAGCAGAATTTGGTGCTGAATTTGGTGCAGAATTTGCACCGAATTCCACAGATTCCGCAGGAGGTTTTAATACAGATGCTATTAATGGTTCTGCAGGAGGTTTTAATACAGATGCTATTAATGGTTCTGCAGGAGGTTTTAATACAGATGCTATTAATGGTTCTGTGTGTGATTTTCTGGATTTCTTTTTATGTTTTCTAGTTTCTGATTTCTTTGGTAGTTCTGCATCAGGAATTAATGGAGAATTCTTTTGAGATTCTGGTTTCTTTGGTGGTTCTGGTTTCTTTGGCAGTTCTGCATCAGGAGGCGATAGAGATTTTATGGGTTCATTTTTTTTCATAATGGCAGCAAAACTTTCATTAAATGGTGCAGGTTTAATAACCTTTTGGGGAATTGCAACAGGTGGTGAATCGGGTCCAATAAGAGCAGCAATGCGGTCAACAAATCCTTCTAAAAAATCGCAATCCCTCTTTTTGGGGTTCAACAGTTGGCAATTGATAGTATTTTCCTCATTTATATCTAAAATAGATTTTAACATCATCTTCTGTTTTGCATTAAATCCCTTGGATGGAATTAAATCTTCAAGCGCGCTTATTAATTTTTCTACATCTCCTGTTTTTACACCGGTTTCCGAATATTTGGTGTTTAAAAGATTAATCATTTCTACTGTTTCCTCAAATTCTCTATCGGGGTCCTTCTTTTTTGTGGACGCAGACTTGGTTTTTTTGGGTCCTCCGCCCCTCCTTGTTTTATTTCTGCGTGTTCTCATACAATTATATACTGGGGGGATATTTTATAGGTGAACACCATAGGTGTTCACCCGTGAAATTATCCCCCCAGGACCCCCTATATGGGGAAAGTTTTTATAGAAGGTAAAAACCATAAGTATTCATAACCTCTTCTAGTAGCAGTTTTTTAATAAAACTTATGTTTTTATTAAAAATGTACATTATAATCACATTACACAATCATATCAACCACAATTGGATAATGGTCCGAGTTGTATGTATCACAATACTCCGCATATGGGTGAAGCATAATCACTTTCACCACTTTGTCCAACATATTCGGCGTCATTAGCACATGGTCTATCATCGACATCTCGTTTGTGCTAGATTTGCAATCCCCATTGGGGTCCCACCAATCCGTGTATCGCTCATTTTGCGCCACTTTTTGTGCCGCAGTTTCCAAAGTATATGCCCCCGCATAATCCCCAGCAGCACCTTTCAAAATGTTCAACACATTGGATGTCGGCATATTATTATTAGAGTCCAATACCACGCCATCATAATCATTCATATCTCCCATCAAAATAATACCAACCTTATTTGGCGAAGACCCCAGCAATTCCACAATCAACGCCTGTAATACAGATGCTTGTGCTTCGCGCGATGCGCATCGCGACGGTTCCGTTGGAATTGCCAGCAAATGCACGCCAATCAAATATACTGTAAGATCACCCATCACATAACTCGTGTAATAATGTTTCGAAACACCCGACGACCCCGCGCCCGAATAATTGCAGTGCGTCCCTATTACAGGATATGTGTGGGTTGCCGATGTCCGCTGCAAATCTGACGCCGGTGTCCATTTTGTCATTAATCCCACATTTTGCCCCGTGGATGTATCCGTGCCAAACAGCAAATAGGGTTGATAGGCGTTGCCTAAAAGTCCATTCAATTGCCCCAGTTCATAACATCCCTCCACTTCACACAAGTTGATTATGTCGGGGTCATAATTCTTTATCACATCTGCCACATATTCCATATGAGTCGTGGCATCATACAATGTTTGCCACGCACAACTTGACCCCGGACATCCATTATAGGTTTTTAAGAAAAACCATTCTACATTATACTGCATCAATCGCACAGGGGTTCCTACAGAAATTATGCTGGGTTTTTCATTTGCGCCAATATTGGGACACTGGGTGTCATTGGTGTTTCCGCGCACCAGCACAAATCCCGCACAAATTATCATTGCCAATAGAGAAAACATCGGGGGACTTTCTATACAATCTCCCTATTTATTTGCCCCCGCGCAAAATATTATAATCCAACATTTCGGGTTTATATTGCATCTGTTTCAACATTTTCATTGACGCGTTTTCCACCATTTCCATTACAGGATATTTGAGATTTCGCAACATCTCTATCTCGGGATGCAATTCGGTGCACTGTTTGTCCACTGCATCTTTGAGCAACTGTTTGTTGCCAGTCTTGTTGTATTCCTCCAATATTGTGCGCACATCGCGCAATATGCGATAGATTTCCTGTGTTTTCTTCTTTATGAGACGCTCGCGAACGGGGTCGGACACCACATTTTGCTCATAATCAATGTAGGTATTGCACATCGCCTCGTCCCCTTGATACATTTCTAAATCCTGTTTGAACTTTTTTGCCGATTCCGTCTCGGTCATATAATTAAACAGAGTGTCCATCTTCATTCTTATGATGTTGGCGCGCTTCTCCTGCATATCTTCCTGTGTGATGTGTATTAAATCCCGCACATTTGAATAAAACCCAGCAGACACTTTCAAATTCAAATCGCACTTGGGTGTTGCCGCACACTCCGCATACAATGTGTCGTCTTTGCGCCAAAATTTGGTTCCGCCGGATTTACCACAGTTTACGCACTTTCGGGGGATTTTGCGCACTATGTTTCTTTTGGTTTTTATCGTTGCCGTATGTTTGGGCAAATTTGCGTGCAAATCCTTTTTGTAATTTATTTCATACAGGTGTTTTAATGAATAATAATGGTCAAGCGTGGTTTCCTCGTTGGTTTTTTTAACCATTTTTGTAGAACACTTTTCCACATATTTGACCTCCACATCGGGGTCGTGTTTGAAAATGAATCCGGCATTATCTGCTTGGCACACATTCTCTATCGTATGCAAATTGTCATTGCCTGTGCAACTTATTTTTTTCAGGTCTGGCGCATTTCCTAAATCCAAAAATGCCAAATCGGGGTTGTTGTTTATTTCGAGGATTTTTAATTTTTTCGGCAAACCTGACAACTCAATTAATTTGTTGTTATTTAAATACAATTCTTCTAAATCTGTGAAATTGCTTGCATCAAACTGTGTGAGATTGTTATTGTTGCAACTCAGAATTTTCAAATGTCGGACACCATCTTGGGGCAAATTGTCAATTGCATTGTTGTCTGCTTTTAATATGCGAACTGTATTGGGAATGTTCAAAAGATGAGTGAGTTTGCCTCGGTCAAATTGGATTGTGGTGGGACTGCGTCCCTCGGATTCAAATGTTTCCAAATTAATGGGTCCAACCACACTGGGCAACAAATATTCACTTGTTTTAACGGGCATTTTGTGTATGTAGGCATCTATTCTATTTTGGTCATCGTATTCCATTTTCTATATTATATTGGTTTTAAATTTATGCTCTGGAAACATAATAATCCATATCAACAAAAGGCAAATTTGTAATATCAGAGGCGTTTTTGTTTTCCTTGTATCCGCGTATTTTTGACATTATGATTGCTTGGTCGCGCATCATCTTTTCGTGTTTTTCTTTCTCTGATGGTTTTGATTTGTAACGGTAATAGAGAAACCCTCCAAATACTATGAAAAACACGAGACCTATTGCCAAATTTAGAATAAATGAATATGTCTTCATCTTGTATTCATGGGTTTTTTTAAGGGCATCCGACAGAAAATATTTTACATTTGGTTCTACTAAACTAGGTTGATTTTCCATTATATTCATACACGAGTTTGTATTTAATTTTATGTGTCCGCACAAAGGCGCAAAATACTATATATTTCAATTCTATAGATGCAATACACGAAAAGAGAGAAATTTGCTGACGACGAAGACGACGGTTTTACAGATGATGATGACAATGAAGGTTTTGCAGATGAAGACGAAGGATTTTTAAGTGGTTTGTTTGAAGGTTTCAAATCAAAAAAAAAATCCAAGAAATCCAAGAAATCAAGCAAATCCAAGAAATCAAGCAAATCTAGCAAGTCCACCACAACCAAACCACCAACCAAACCACCAACGCAAGCATCGCAAGCATCGCAAGCATCGCAAGTATCGCAAGCATCGCAAGCATCGCAAGAACCACTCATAACCCCACCACCACCCAATGAAGAATTAAAGGAACCCGAAGAAGAATCCCCAGCATTTAACAAACCATCCAATAGTAAAAAGTCATACAGTTTAATATTCTTTGCTTTTGTGCTGATTGCAGTTGCAATTGTCTTCGGTCTCTATTTTATTAAATACAGCAAAAATTATATTGGCGCCATAATAAATGACACTAAATCGGGCAATTCTCCATTGTTGCATTTTGCATTCATTGCCATAATTCTTGTCGTGATTTCATTCTTTTTAGTAATATTCAAAGGTGTTATTATGAAAACAGATGTGAATAAGAAGATGGTGATTGGCATAATATCATCTGTATTCACAATTGGTGTTCCGGTGCTTGCAATCACTATTATGACAATAGAGAATTTGCCACTTATGATGCGTTCTTTTGAAAATACATTTGGGTTTTCTTGGATTAACGGCAAACCATTGCAGGAACTCACACAGAAAATGTTTGGCGGTAATGGTAACTACAATGATTATAGCATCATCACCACACAACTGTTTGAAGAGAATTTTAAATATTATTTGACGTGTATGAAAAAAGATGCGCCAATAGGTTCAAATATTAATCTGAACCGTTTCAAAAATGTGTTTATTGATGATTCTTATTTTGATGAAAATGGTAAAATCAAAATAAAATTGCCGGACAAAAATAAACCCGACCCCAAAGTCCAAGACCTGTATGACTTGTTGACTATGGTTGTGCGCAAAAGACACGTGTCTGCAGCAACGTGGGTTTCTTTAGCAAGTGTGGTGACAATGTATGCGAGTTACCTCATGTAAGGGAACCAATGGTTCCCTTAAGAACCCTCCTTATAAGGAAAACCCGCGTTAGTGAGGTCTTAGTGAAACCGAAGGTTGAACTCAAGACCGAGCAACGCTAATCGGAGCCGAGGGCGATTCCGCCCTCGCTAACAGTAGTTAGCATTCTCTATCGAATCCCACTTTATACCATATTTTGACGCCCACTTCTTTTTGGCACATACAGGATTTGGTGTATCAGTATCTTTGCTCCACGCATCGTCTGTGAAAATTAAAGAATTTTTGGTGGCATCCGCAACACCATTGTATCCAACACTACTGATTGTTGTCATATATGTGGTTAAATCATTGGGAGTTCCAGTGCCTCCAAAATTGTATTTACCCGAGGCAGGTCTTGTGCACACAATCTGCACTTTATTATCAGCAGTTGTGGTAGACAAAGTCCAGTTGTCAGGACAACTGGTAGTTATTGTGGGATACTTTTCGCCTTTTTTCGCATTACTCATATTCCATCCCAAAAATGCCAGTAACAAAATTAAAATTATTGTTGCAACTGCCAAAACTATCAAATAAAAAGAATCCATTTAGTATAATAAAACAGGTGAAAATAATCCTCTTTTTTTCTGTCTCTATTGTATTATCAACTGAATGCCTAAAAGTCTTCAAGAAATGGATACATATAATGCAAAAATGTTAGATTTAGCAAGATACAATGGACGCGTAAATCTTATGGAAACACCCGACCCCAGTATTCAATTCTCTATGGCAGAACGGGTTGCCATCAAAAATAAAGCAACTGAATATCGCGCCCCTCTCGCCGGTCAATGGGAAGAATCTGCCCTATCCCGCGCCTACTTTTCTGCCGAAAATATCCAAATCATACAAAATGGCATTCGCGCCGGTGACTACAAAATGTCAAAAAACCAATTTACGGTTCTACCACAAAATGTAGATACCATCAAGATTATTATGCGCAGCATCTATCTTCAATATGCTGAACATCTTCCCACAAATATTCCAAAACAGGTTGAAACAATGAATAAATTGGTGCTCGATTATTCGGTGCCTTATGTGTTTAATGAGGCAACTGCATACATCAAATATATGGAAGATGTGAGCACCCTCGCCACGCCGTTTGACCTTCCCACCAAGATTGACCGCGACTACAAGAATCTGGAATCCAAACGCGAGTTTTTCCAATAGACCCCATTTTACATATTTTCTTCATCAGGTTCATCCGTCTGCAGCAATCTGCACATATTGCGCGCCTCTAGATTATTCTCATTCTCACAAAACAGATTGATAATAATTGCATCATCGCGAAATCGCGCAGTATATTCCTGTTGGATATTGTTTCTGCCTATGCGACCCAACGCCTGTATCGTCTTCTGTTGCGTCATATTCTTCAAATCCTTTCCTAAAAATCCGTGACAAAACTGATAATTCGTTCCATAAATGTAGTCCGATGATGCTATAATCATAAACAGTTTCTTGTTGTGCGCCAATTGTTTTATGATTTCAACATAGAAACTGTCTGCCTTGTCGCTAAATACACCAATCCCCAGCAACAGCAATATTTTCATTCCATCTGTGATTTGCAAATCCATTATATTGCGCACCGTTTCGGAATCTATGCTGGGCGTAAATGCGTTCTTCACATGTTTTGACTGGTCGTGAGACACCCACATTTCCTGATGCATAAATGTGTTGGGAATAAAACACGATTCTATGTTGATTGTCTTCAATTGCGATTTCAATTCCTGTATCGAATCGTCAATTCGTTTTGCTTTAGGTGATGATAATTCGGCATTCGACATTTTCTTATCCTTCTTCAACTCCTCGCCCAATACATCTTCCAATTCGGTTTTCAATTTTTCTATTTGTTTGTTCAACTCATTGTTGTGCTCTATTTTCACTGTGATATCATCAAATATCTCCTGTGGTATGTGTGACTGCTGAATATAGAAATTGCCAATTTTATCAACATCTTCTGCCAAATAGATGGTCGGTCCGTCTGTGAGTGTATGTGCATCCACGGTTGTTATTAATATGTTGCCGTGCGCTGCCGATGTTTCTCGCGCGATTTCCAATAGAGACTTCTCTCGCACTCGCGACTGCAACAAACTGGATGTTCTCGATAAACTTCTGCCCTCGTATGCGCCATTTAAACTCACCGATTTGCGAATACCTGTTGTGCCCCATTTTGTCAATGAGTCGCGCATCGCATTATAAATAAACGCCCATCGCGCTTCATCTATCTGTTTTAACAAAGTGATGTAATACAGTTTAATGCTGTTCATTTTCACATTTTTGATGGAATTGTCAAAATATATTTCTGCACTATAATCTTCTTTGACATCTCCAGAATGTGTGACATAATTGATAAACCGAACCACTTCGCCCAAATCAAAATATCGCAACAATGTCCGGTTTTTGTCGCAATATTCAGCACACTCTATCATTTTTCTGTATTCTTCGTGCAACAAATGGGGACAACTGCAATATCCCATCTTGTTTAGAATCGTGATTGATTTCTTGCAATCATAACTGTTGATTTCGGTCACTTGAACATTTTCAAATTTCGCGCGGAAATCGTCTATTACAGGTTGCAATTCGTGCGTCTTCGGCAGCGTTGCCGACGACAACACCATATTCGGAATCTTATTTTCCGACCAATTCCTGTGTGTGATTTCGTGCAATGAATTCGTCTCATCGGAGTCGTCCATTCCAATAGTGGGTTCATCCCAATATGTCACCATACTGTGCGCATTGTTAAATGACAACATATAATGCATTGCCGTCAAATAGGATTTGGCGTCGCATATCATTATTTCCACTTTGTTGCCTACGCTGTTATCCACTTTGCCGATTCCGCCCGACTTCTTATCAATCTTGTATGTGAGTGCCGAATGATAATGCAGACGCACATCGGCAGCAGTATCACACCCAAATGCAAACGCCACGCATTTTTGAACAGATATTGCCGATTTGGCAAGTGCTATGCCTACGTGTCGCGCCGCGCACACAAATATCACTTTATAGTCATTTGAAATGCCGATTGGCGATAGAGTCTTGCCAGTTCCTGTAGGAGCAATATACAAAATGAGATTGGATTGATTGTGGGTTCGCGCATTGTAGGATTTTTTCAATACGGAAAACAAGCGTTTCTGGTGGTCATACAGGGAATTATCACCATATTTGTAGATGTTGGGATTTTTCTCTATGAATTCTTGCGAATTGGAAATTATATTGGAAAGTTTGGTATTTTGATTCACAAATGTTGTTGCCATATCTATGAATTCCATCAAATGGCAGTTTAAGTTTTCCACACTTATGTTGCGCAATTGCATAATCGTGTAAAGATAGAATGAATAACGGGATTTGCCTTGCAGAAATAGCGTCATCATTTCCTTTGTGAAATCCAGAAATGTATATTCAATAATGGTGTTTCGATATTCGTTTATTTTTGATTCCATATTGTCGAGGCGGATTATATCGGATTTTTTCAGTTTTTTGGGAGATTCTTCTTTTACGGAATATTTAACAATGTGTGGCGGTGCGTTTAGCAATTTCTGTATTTCTAAAACAGAGGATTTGAAGAATTTGCAATACAGGAAATTTTCTATGATGGGTGATTTCTCTATTTTTATGCGGTTCAATAGAGAAGTGTTGTCGTTTTGGCGAATATTGACATTGTTATATCCGGCAATAATCAGTTTGAGAATGTTTTGTTCATCCTCGGATACGGGTTCCTCGACCGAATTCCATTCGGCGCGAGATAATTTAGTTTGAGTAGTAAAGTCCATTTATTAATAAGTGTTTTTATTTGTATTACCTTTCAGAATGTTTTCTTTTGTTGAATCAATTTTCTGAACATAAAATATAAAATGAATAATCTTAATTTACACGATCATTTTAGCAACAGTGAAGTATGGAGAGGTCCTTATGCGGCAATGATTAACGCAAAAGCATTTATTATTAGAGCAACATTATCACTTGATATTGATGAAGATGATGCAAGAGGTCTTGCCATAGAAACCATACAAGATGAATTTAATAGAATCGATAGAAGAGGATTTATTGTTAATGATGAAGACAATGGCGATTTAAATTATAATAGACACCTATTCTGTGAAATTATGGGTTCCATAAATAGAGATTTAACAAGAATTTTGGCATCTTTATCTGGAGTTCGTGGAACACCTTTGCCAGACGGACTTGTGGGATTGTCACCTGCAGAAATCAGAAATGTTAAATTTATGGCACAGCAGTTATTTTTTGATCTTGGAACTCTCAATATGAGACTTTGTGCGCCGGCAGTTACTCCCAGACATTCTTTGCTTCCTCCCACTTCAAGAGGCGGAAAGACAGATAAACGAAGAAAGACAGATAAACGAAGAAAGACAGATAAACGAAGGAAAACAGGAAAACAAAGGAAAACCAGGAAACACTAATTTCTGCACATAAAATATAATGGACACTCCTGGCATTATAAACAATATATTGACTCACAGTCCAGTTTTCGGCAATGCATATAGTTCAATACTTAGTGCAAAAGCATTTCTTATTAAAATAGAGAGTGGATTTGATATTGAAGAAGACGACGCAATGCTTGACGCTAGAGAATTTATAGCAGATGAATTAGAAACAAGACAATTTTTTGTTGATGCTCAAACTAATTTTGAAATAAATTTTAATAAACGCCTACTGTGTGAAATTATGAGTTCTATAAATAGAGATTTAACAAGAATTATGGCATCTTTATTTCAAGTTGGTGAAGTTCAACCACGAATACCTTTGCCAGAAGGACTTGTGGGATTGCAACAAGATGTTCTTGAAAATATTAGAATTGATGCACAACGACTATTTTTAGAAATTGAACAACATTGGAGAAGTCTTTGCCGTTCTGATCCTATGCCGATGAGACCTCTTTATTCTACAAATGGAGGAAAACAAAGAAAGACAGGAAAGAAAAGAAAGACAGGAAAGAAAAGAAAGACAGGAAAGAAAAGAAAGACAGGAAAGAAAAGAAAGACAGGAAAACAAAGGAAAACTAGGAAACACTAATTTTTCTCATTGTAAATTATACAATGGATTCAATTCATAATCGCAATATAGATAATGAATTGATTAATAATGAAACATTAAATAATATGTATGACACAATGATTAGAGCAAAAGCATTTCTTATTATGATGGATGATATTCATATTGACAATCTTCAAGCAACAGTTGGCGCCAGAAATGAAATAACAGAAAAATTAAGACGCCGAGGATATATTATTGATGCAATTGACGCTGATGATATAGAATACAATAAAAGATTGCTGTGTGAAATTAGATATTTCATAGAAACAATGATGAATGTAATTTTGGCATACCTACCGGAAAACCGAGGAGAACGTGCTCGTGAATTAATAGAACAACTTGAATATTATTCGCAACCGGGTCGTCCTTGCCATCAACAAATAAGAAGAGCAGAATTGATTCCTAGACCATTTGCTCCTCCTATGTCTGCTTTTTCTGGACTGCAAGGACCTCCTTATCCCACAAATGGCGGAAACCCAAGAAAGACATGTGAGAAAAGAAAGACCGGAAAACGAAGAAAGACAGGAAAGAAAAGAAAGACAGGAAAGAAAAGAAAGACAGGTGAGAAAAGGAAATCTAGAAAACACTAATTTATCCACATAAAATATAATGAACAACACACCAAACATAGTTGAAACTATGGAAACAATAGATGATCATTTGTCTGCAAGTCAAGACTTTGGCAATTTATATTTCAAATTGATTGAAGCAAAAGAATTTCTCATTGATATAGAGCATCTTATTTATCCAAATGTGCCTCGCCATAATTATGACCAAAATGAAATAAATCTTCGTGCTAAAAATTTTATATTAAATAGGTTGTATACATCTGGATATAGAAGTTCTGACACAAGGCGTGATTTTGAAAACAATAAAAATCTACTATGCCGCATTAGAGGAAGTATAGTAGCATCTTTAAATGATGTTGTGCGTATTTTAGGAAACAGTAATCCAGTTATTTTTGAACGAGCAAATGAATTGATTGCCCATCTTAGTATTCATACACAACCTGGCGGTCTTTGCCATATTGGAGCATCCAGAGAGTCAAGTAGACTTACACCGTCTATACTTGACAGAGAGCGCACACTGTTTAGAGGGGGCGCACCTCCCATAGAGCGCGAACCGCTTGTGCCATCCAAACCAATCACACCGCTTATACTGCGCAGTGAGGACATAGAGGAACCGGAACCAGAACCAGAGGAACAAGACATTGTCATACTACCACTGCCTCCTCCTTCAAGACCTCATTCAAAACCTCGTTCGCGCGGTGGAAATGCAAGAAAGACAGGAAATGCAAAAAAGACCGGAAAGAAACAAAAGACAGGAAAGAAACAAAAGACAGGAAAGAAACAAAAGACAGGAAAGAAACAAAAGACAGGAAAGAAACAAAGAAAATCTAGAAAACAATAATTTCTGCACAAAATATATAATGAGTAATTATCTTGTTGCCATACACAATGAATTGTATAATAGTGATATGTGGCGCATTTTGTATGAAAGAATGATTGGTGCACAAAAATTAATTGCCAAAATAGAAAGCAGATTTAGCATTAATGAACACGCCGCAACCGAAAGTGCTTTAAATTATATATTAGGGACATTGGCACACAATAGATACATAACTGATGCCGAAACGTTTGAACATATTAATCACAATAAAGAATGCCTCTGCGGACTTGCACATTATCTAATAGATTCTTTAGACCACCATGAACAAGAAATTAATGGAATGTCAGAAGCAAGACGCGCAGAAATTATTCGCGATAAAGAAGAATTAGTGCGACGACTTGTTGTTTATATAGAACCCGGTGGTCTTTGCCACGGCGACAATGACGATGTTGAACACGAAATATTGTCTCCTATGCATTATGGACCTCTTGTGTCTTCTCAGTATAACCCTTCAAATACTGGTTCTGAAGCAGCAGGCGGTAAACCAAGAAAGACAGGAAAACAAAAAAAGACAGGAAAGAAACGAAAAACAAGTAAGAAACAAAGAAAATCTAGAAAAAATTAATTTATTATCATAAAGTATATAATGAATTTTGTTGACTCTGATGACGAACAAACAACTTCTTCGATGCAAAATGCGAGAGCATTAATTCGGTATTTTGCCGGCATAAACAGAAATACTACTGATTTTTTTGTTCGTGCACAGAAAAATATATTTAATCGATTGGTTAAAGGAACCGCGTTTTATTTTTGGGCAAGTCCAGTAGATAATCCAATCTTTATTAGAAACCCAATAATCTTGAACAACATTGAGACAATGAACACTGACAACAGAATTATTCAAGAATCACAAATTCATATAGCAGATTCATTGTCGAATGAAGGATATGCAGTAAATCGTGCACAGATGTTGAAAGCAGACATATTTCTGAGGTTAGTTGTTAGATGCATAGAAAATCTGAGAACTGTGATGCACCGATTCCGAATGGTTGAACGCGAAAGACCAGAAATACCTAATAGAACACAAATTATTAATATTGGTAATAAACTATTAAATAAACTTGAAGAAGATGAGACAATGTTGACTAATATAATTAATTCGAATCAAGACTATCGGGATTTTTCTGACGAAGAAGAAGGTGGCGGCGGTTATGCCGGAGGTAAAAAATCTAGACAAAGAAAATCTAGACAAAGAAAATCTAGACAAAGAAAATCTAGACAAAGAAAATCTAGAAAACAATAAATTAGGATTATATAATTCTGATGCAATTATATAATGGATAACGCTGATTTAGATGACGATGTGCCTGTGCCTGTGCCCACATATGATCAAATTAGTGCTGTAGTAAATACACTGGCGCACACTTATAAATACGAAAATATATTCAATGAAATGATGCGAGCACATACAATTGCCTATGGTAGAAATAATGAGCGTTCCATTGCAAACCGTGTAATATTTTTTGCTCCAGGAATGGATGAACCACTTATAAGAGATGATTATGTTTTACGCACGGCAGGATTTTATATAGACCTTTTGCGCAGAATACCTGCACATACACAAGAACGTGTGCAAGAAATGCAAGATTGTATTTATAGACTCATGGATCGTATAATTGAATTTCGCAATGAATTAAATAATAATCAACGAGGCGGTAAAAAGTCAAGAAGGAAAAACAGGAAATCTAGGAAATCTAGAAAATCCCGAAAACAATAATTATATTGTTATTATTATATAATGAATATAGATCTTGAAAATAGAGAAGTCATAGATCCCAGAAGACCCAATGGACTAATTAATTCTGCGTTGAATCAATTGTATAATAATATTAGATACACAACTATATTCAATGCAATGGTAAAGGCACGAATGATATGCCAAAATATAAATGACAATGACATTGATGATGATTCCATTCGACGCATTCAACTTATTAGACGTGTTGTTGCAAGTGATGTGAGTTATTATGCTCCCGGTATGCTAGAACCAATCATATTAGATGATTTTATTTTAGAAGAAGCAAACCAAAGTATTGGATTTCTTGAAACAGAACGTGTTATTGCCAGAGGAGAACGCATAGCAGAAATAGATCAACATATTGGTTATATTCGCGGTCTTATTGAAATTTTTCATCTTGAATTAAATAATATTCAACGAGGTGGTCGCAAAAACAAGTCAAGAAGGAAAAACAAGAAATCTAGGAAATCTAGAAAATCCCGAAAACAATAAATATATAATTATATTATCATAATTATATAATGAGTTCCGAAAGATCTGTTGGTTCTGGGATTCCGCAAACCAATACCCTATATGCCCTAATTAATAATGCAATAAATGAATTTCAAAATACTCCTATGCGCATAAATATATTTAACGCAACCGTAACCGCACAAATGCTAGTATATAAACAAGATTTAGAAACTGCAAGACATATGATTGCAGTTAAAACAATGGGAGATCCTGATGCGCACGGACATCGTCATATAAGTGATGACCAGATTTTAGACGTAGCAGGATTTCTTTTACTCGAAGCAAATTCACAAAGACAATACTTAAATTCACAAAGAGCAGGGTTAAGTAGTAGAATGCCAGAACGCATACAAGAAATAGAGAGTGCGATTCATTATCTTACATTAAGCATCAGAGAATTTAATCGTCATTTATATAGTCGCAATTCTGCATATGGCGGTCGCAAAAACAAGTCAAGGCGAAAAAACAAGAAATCAAGAAAGTCAAGAAAATCCCGAAAACAATAAATATATAATTATATTTTTATAATTATATAATTATATAATGAGTTCCGAAAGATCTAACAGACCTGTCGAACCTATTGGTTATGGGATTCCGCAAAATGTCAGAACCAATCCAATTACTATTGTAAAAAATGTAATGACAGGCAATATTAGATATATAAATATATTTAATGCAATGGTGCAAGCAAGAATTATGATTTTTGGCAATAGTTTTGAAGTTGCTAGTAACATCATTGCAAATGCAGTAAGAAATGTTGACAGTGTAAATGATGATGAGGTTTTATGGTATGCGCGCTATATTTTAAACATAGCAGAAGAAAATCTTACACCAGAACGTAGACTAGAAATAGAGAATACTATTAATTATCTTAGAATAAGTATTGAACAATTTAGTAATGATTTAGATAGAAGACGCAATTCTGCATATGGCGGTCGCAAAAACAAGTCAAGGCGAAAAAACAAGAAAGCAAGAAAGTCAAGAAAATCTAGAAAATAAATTGCAAATATGTTTCTCTATTGTTGAGAATTTTATGAATCTTCTGATTCATCCAATTTTATCACACACTTCCCGATTCCGGCACTCTTTACTGGTTTGTCTTCGTCATCATCTTCTTCCGTTGCCTTTGCCTTTGCCACTTTCGGCATCAACACATTTTCCCACTCCGTTTCGATTCCCTTGTATGTAGAGGACATCGCCTTGTCTATTTGATAATTTTCCTTCTTGTAAAAGGTCTTTCGTTTTGCCCACTGTTTCACAAAGGGGTCGTGACTGTCCACTATATCCACCACCACAGGTTGTGCGTGGTCCGACCGCAGAATGCGCCCCACCGACTGCTCGATATCCGTCTTCGGCGTCACCATTATCAGCGTGCACAAGGTCTTTATGTCCAGCGCCTCTGCTGCCATCGCATAGGTCGCAATTACCACCTGTTTCGACTCTGTGGTCTTCAGTGCCGACTCCTTCATCCCTCCAATATAGTATCCTACAGATGCTATGTTGCGCTCGTGTATCGCATCGTGAATGTAAGTCAGCACATTCTTGTTGTGCGCTATTATCATTATTTGCTGGTCGGGATTCTCGGCAAACATATCTCGCACCACGCGAATAATGAACTCCGTCCGCGGTGCATAATCACACAACTTGGAAATCATCGTGCTGTATGCGGGATTGCCGCGGAAATCGTATTCCACTTTGTTAAATTCCGTGTCCGCGCAATGATAATGGATGGCGCGCACCAACACATTGCGCTGCTTCTTTTCCGCGATTTTGTAGACAATATCACCGAGAAACATTTTGAACACAAAAGTGGTGCCATCTTTGCGGTCCATTGTTGCCGACAGACCGAGCGTGTATTTAGGCACAATTTTGAAAAGGGCGCACGAAAATACCTCCGAACCGATGTGATGCACCTCGTCGATTAATACCATTCCAAAAGAGGCGAATACAGAATCATCATAATCCTTCATCGACAAACTCTGCAACATACCAATCACAATATCCTTGTTTTCGATGTCGATGATTTGTCCTTGGATGCGTCCAATGCGCGCCGTCGGCAAATATTGGTTGATGCGTTCCACCCACTGATTCAACAGGAATTCTTTATGAACAATAATCAGCGTCTTTTTGCGCATCACCGACACAATATTGAGCGCGACCGTCGTCTTGCCATAACCACACGGCAAATTGACCAATCCACCCTGCGCGCCAACGCCATCACTTGCTGTGGTCGACCTCTTGTACGCCTCCACAACCTCTATTTGATAGTCGCGCAAAGTGCCGGAAAACGCCACATCAATATTGTCGCCTTCGGGGATTTTCACTTGTTTTGCAGGTCCAAAATGCTCTACCCCGAAAAAACGCGGAACATAGATTTTCTGCGTGGATTCGCGATAAGATGGAAATGTGGTCGCGCCCACGAGTGTGATGCCAGGAGTGAAAGGTTTTACTGTAAGAAGGTCCTTAATTTGCCCTATTTGCGCCTCGGACAACTCCGATTTTAAAATAGTATATCCTTTAGGACCAATGTAGGTGTTTAGCGTTTTCGGGAATTCAATCAATTCGGGTTTTTGCTTTTTTGGCAATAGAGGTTTGGCAGTTGGTTTTTTGAAAAATTTCTTCATACAAGTGTTTGATGCTATTATATTATTATTTAGAAGTGTTTTTATCTCATTTTGTAAAATATATAGGTGAAAAAGATATATATTATATATATCAGATGAATCTATCAACTTATTTCACTTCTCTATCGGCAATTGAAATTGGAATTCTTGTGCTTTTTGTTATTTACTTAGTTTTTGACATTTATCCCACAGACTCGATTGCCAAATATATTGACAGTCCCATCGGTATGGCAATGGTTCTAATTGTCACCTTGTATATGTTTGTGTCATTTAGTCCCGTCATCGGCGTGATTGCCCTTTTTGTTGCCTATGAAGTCATCCGCCGCAGCGCCCAAATCAATAACCGTGTTGCTATGATTCAATACACTCCCACACAAGAATACAAAAATGCCGAGTTTGCCGAGATGAATCCCGCGCAACCTGCCACTTTGGAGGAAGAAATGGTCGCCACTATGGCACCCATCGGCAAAAGTAGTATGATTAGTTATCAAACAAGTGAATTTAAACCTGTTGCCCACGATTCGCACGGCGCTTCTGCTGTTATGTAAATTCGAATTTTTATTTATGCATATGTAAATAAAAATTTATTTGCTCAATTTTATGCTAGAAACTATCATAATTCCGAGCAAAAATACAATTGTTGCTGATGCAATAAATGTTTTATATTTGGTTATTTTTTCCAAAATATTCACATTTTGAAAAACCATCATTAGTGCACATACAATCAGAAAAATTATGATTATTGCTTGAAATGCGGTGGAATATAATGGTGTGGTTTCGGTTGTGGGTTTTTCTTTAGTATTTTCGTCTCGGGTGCATTGATAATAGTCACTCATACTTTTGCCACTATATAATACAATGGGTAAAATAATCCGAGCAACACTGACCAAGTAATTAATAGTGGTGTGTCTTGCAATAAAATTCGAATTCCATCTAAAATTTCATCTAAAAAATTTATTGTCAAATTCGATATTTTTATATTAAAATTTATATTAAAAATATTTTTTAATAAATCATCACGATCACTAAATAGTCCCGCGAGCAATAATAAAAAAAACAGTGTGAAATATCTAGCAACTACTATTTCGGTGCGCAAATCTTTTGCATTTGTTTTCTTTTTTTCAGTGTATGCAACCGCATTAAAATAGACTGGCACAATTGTTATTATTAATAATAATAAAATTCCGAAAATTATTGGATATTTTGGCAATACATATCTTGTGTATAAATAATACAACAACCCAAGCAATATAACACACAATGAAAAAATCACAATATTTAAATGAATCAGTCGGGTGCTTTCTGTTTTGCTTAACCCATCAAATAATCGTGTAGTTGCCTTTGTTTTGGGGGTGCATTGCGATTTCTTATAAACGCGTTTGATTTTTTCGTTTGTGATTTCTCCTATTGCAGGAATTGTGGTGAGTCCTCCATAAAATTTTGTTGTGTCAAAACTCACATCCGTATATATTGGCGCATTTAATATATATGTTTGTGTGGCAGAGTCATAATAATAACCAGTAGGATTAAATGATTTCATAGAGGCAATTACGTGTTCCAAACTGAATTTCACTTTTGCATTTGGAGATGCTGAATTCAACAGTTCAAGCGAATTTGCCAGTTTTCCACCATTTTTATTGGCATTTTTGTATAAATGAATTTCGTCGCCCACTTCGCATATTGGTATTGCCACTATAAATGCAGGTGATGCGTCTCCTGGTTTTATGTGTTCTATTACTAAATATTTGGTTGCTTTGACAAATTTTGATATGTCAGAAGATGGTGGAACTAAATATTTGCCGGTTTCATCAAATTTTGGTTGGTTGGCATCTGGAATATTTTGTATGTAATATGCTTTTGAAATTCCTTTGTTATTTTCATCTATTGCAAAATTCACTTGTTTTGCATCAATAGGACAAGTAAAATATTTGAGATTATTATTTGTTTGAGTAGTAAGGGTTGTGAGTGGATAATAATATTCTACTTTTGTGCTCATTTAATATAGAAATATATATTTATTTACTAACTATCACACTTGGCGACACAAATTTATTAATATTGCGCAATTTCTTCGTAAGTTCGTTTTGTGCTTCAAATGATGTGGTTAATGATGAGTTTGTGTTTGTTAGGTTTTTAATTGCGGATTCGTTTTCTGCAAGTTTGGTATCTTTTTCTGCAATTGTTGCTTTGTGTGTTGCAATTTCGGTATCTTTGTCTTTAATTATTGTGGCGTGTGTATGTTGAACTGATGTTTTTAAAAAAATAATTTGCGCCAACTGGTTTCCAATAGTTTCCTTGCATTTGTCAAGTTCTTTCATAAGATTTGCATTTATTACTGCATTTCCAAAAGTGCAAATGGCACTTTGCCCTTTATGTGCAATGTTTTGGGCATTTATACCTGCAGTTATTTTGTTGTTTTGTTCTGTAATTATAGTTTTCAATAAAATATTTGTTTTCAAACATTCTTCGAGTTCTGTTTTAAGATTTTTATTTATTGCTGCGTTTGCAAAAGCACATATAGCAGAAGTTCCAACAGGATTTGTGATTGTTTGTGTTGTGGTTGCGGATGCTTTTAGTGCTGCATTTTCTTGTGTTAGTGTTCCATTTGTGTTGTTTAGTGTTGCATTTTCTTGTGTTAGTGTTGCCAAATCATTATTTAGATTTAGAATTTCTGCTCTACATTTGTCTAGTTCATTTATAAGTTGCGCATTTATCATTTTGTTTGCAAAAGCACATATGACAGTTTGCCCTTTTTGGTTAATGTTCTGACTCATTTGGGTCTCGCAGTCATTAAGTCTGGTTTTAAGTTCGGTTAATTTAGTTTCAAATTCATTCATTTCGGCATTTGTAAAAATGTTTATGTCATTTATGTCTATTTCATCATCATCATCATATTCATATTCAAACAGAATTTGTGCTCCACCTTTCTGTGTGAAATTTGCACTTCCACCAAACATTGATAATAATTGTTTTGCTCTATTGCGATTTGTTTGGGTCAGTTTCGTAACTTTTGGTTGTAATGAAATATTTTGTTTGTATTGGTCAAACTCTTCTTGGACTCTTGCTAACTCTGCTTGGACTCTTGCTAACTCATCTGCATCGGGGCATTGACTACTAATTTGTGCTTTAAGACTTTCATTTACCTTGTTCAATTCCGCATAAGCAGTCTGTGTTAGAATAATTTTCTCTAATAGTTTTCTATTGTTTTCTTCACATTTGCCGAGTTCATTCATAAGGTTTGCTTTTACCACTTTATTTGCAAAAACACATATGGCACTTTGTTTATTTGTGTTGTATGCATCTTCGGGCAATTTAATGTGAGTCGTATTTTCATCGATTGTTTTTGCCATCTCAAGATTGTTAATTTGCAATTTAAGACTTTCAATTTCTTGATTATTTTCTTTAATCTTATTTTCATTTTGTTTAATGATATCGTTTTGATCGATAATCTGTTTAATGTAAACCTCATCAGTGTCCATTTGTCTATTATTGTATTCTTCCATACTGTGAATGTCTTTTTTCAGTTTTTCAATTTCTGTTTTTAATTTATCATTTTCATATTCCAAACTTAATACTCTTTTTACATTGTCAATGTTCATTTGTGTATTAGAATAATTTCGTGCTAATACTTGTGTATTTTCCTCGCGCATTGTCTGCAATTCATTTTTCAATGATTGGGTTTTCTGCAAAGATTTCAAAAAGGTTGCTATTATTACACTGAGATTTCGAAATCTTATTATTGTTGCATCTGAAATATTTGTGTTTTGTTTAATAGTTGTTGATGCAGATGTCATTATTTCTTCATCATAATCTTCCTCAATGTTCTTAAAATTTATTTCTCCATTTTTCCAAGAGTATTGTTCAAATCTTTTAATTAAGCGATCTAATGCACCATCGGGATTTACAGCATTATCTTTAAATATCTTATTAAAATAATTAACTGCATCTTGTTGAGTTGTCCATTTAAAAGATTCATTATAATCTATAGCAAATTTCATCTTAATTCGCGATTGTTCATTATACAAATCGCCAAATTCGTTTATATCTTCCAATTGGGTTTTATTGGTTGAATCTATTTTATTCATATAATTAAAATTGTCGATGCCAAATTTTTCTAATTTTTCTTTAAATTTTTGATTTTCATCTTTAAGTTGTGCAATCATTAGTTCATATTTCTTTTCTTGAAACAAACTCAGCAGTTTATAACCCAATTTCAGATTATTATCATTTCTTATATCACACGATTGCGGGTTTTGTTTTAAAGATTCTTCTAACTGTTTTTTTAATTCTTCACAATCTTGCAATTTTTGGTTGCGAATTTCATTTAAATTTATCATATCTTTTATTTGTGTTCTTAAATCAGATATTGCATCATCCGTATCCGAATTGGTTTCACTTAAATCCTTTGTGTTTTTTTCAATATCTGCTTTCAAACGAGCAATCTCTGTTTCCAAACTATCATTTTCACTTTGTTTATTGGCAATAGTTGTTTCATGCATTTTAATTGTTTTATTTAAATTGTCCATTGCGAATTTATCAGGTGTAATTTTAATAATTTCTTGTCTTAAGTTACTATTTTCTGATTTCAATACACTTATGTGGCTCTTAAAAGAGTTTATTGTAGAAGTTTTGACAGCATTGTCTTCTTGTATTGTAGCAATTTTTTCTTTTTGTGTCGAAATGGTTGTTCTTAGTGTTTTAGTTTCGTTAATCAATTCTGTTAATCTCAGTTTGAGTTTATCTATTTCATTAGATGGGTTTTTCAATAATTCAAGAGTTCTGGCGTTTTCGACTGCTAATTTTTTATTTTCGGATTGCAAATCTAGAATTTGTTTTTTACAATCAGTAAGTTCTTTATTATTGTTGTTTTCAAACGATTGTTTCACAGCCGCCACAAGTGCATCTCCGGAAAGTTTTTCATTAAGTGCTTCTTTCAATTTTTGTATTTCTAGTGCGTGCTCTTTTTCTTTTAATTCCAATTCTCTGGCAAGTCGTTGCTTAAATATTTCAAGATTATTAATTAGTGTGTTATCTGAATCAACTGCTGAATTTTTAGCAAAAAATTCATTCGATTGTGATAATAGAGAACTCCGTGTAGGAGGAACTATTCTTGTAATTAATGTTGCAAGTCTTTCATTTGATTTGCTTCTATCTTCTTGTTGTTTTGCATTTGCTTGTTCTTTACTTCTTTGTGCTACATTACGTTTATCATTACTATTAGCAAATTTTTCATCTAAATTATCATACAAATATGTTAAAACACCCACATTTGCTTTACTAATTCTGTCCATTTGCAATATATATTTATATTGCAAATATAATTATTATATATTTCTAAATCATTTTTTTAGATATTTTTCAAAATTTAGATTCGAATTATTTGCATTTAGATTCGAAAAAGTTGCATTTCGTCTCAAACTCGGTGTATTTTCTGACACATGTTGTTTTGCTAGACTGTTTTCAAAATTTGTACGGTATATTCCTTTTTCATTTTTGTTTATGTTTGATGCATTTGTGACAACATCATTCAAAGGTGTGGGGGGTTTTGTGCGGAATTCAGAATATGATTCTTTAGGTGTTTGTCGTGATGAGATAGTGGATTCGTTAGTTGTTTGTCGTAATTGGATATTGTATTCTTTGAGTGTTGATTGTGATGGAATATTGCTGTTTGAATTGCTTGTTTTAATTGCTTCTTTGGTTTGTGCAATAGAAATCTCTGATTGCAGTGCGGTTCTTTGTTCTGGATGAATAGTCAATTTTTTAATGCCATTCATTCTTCGCGAAACCGTATGAAGTGTTCCAATAGATGTTGTCATATTTGTTTTATCGATGGTTTCAATAAGTCCTAAAAGTGCAATATGAAATTCAGGATATGAATTAGCAGCGTTGACTTTTTTCATTTCATCTTCAATTGCCTTAAACATAGATGATACATCCACATTGGATTTTAGGGTTGTATTAGTTGTTGAAGTTGTGCTTGTTGAAATGCCGTTACTCACAAAATAATTTTCAATATATGTTTTTGTATTAGTAATTTTGTTTATATATATTTGTTTTTCTGTATTAAAATCCATACCAAACTCTTCCAACTCCATATCATATTCAACTTGTGTCAGCAAATCAAACAGAGGATTTATATCTATGTATTGAATCTTATTGTCTTTTTCGGCACTGCGAGATAAATCAAATACTAGAAAATACACAACAGATAACATTTTTGAAAATGATGTGTAGTTTTCTAATTCATTTTGAGGTTCTGGTTCAGTGCTTCCAGCACGCATTTGATTATCATTTATTTTTTTTGGAAATATATCTAATGAACCACAAGTATCAAATATTGCTTTCATAATCATAGAATTGTCAACCACTTTTTTAAAACTGTCGACATCATACACAACTTTGTCTAAAACTTTAAAAATATGTCTTCCTTCAAAAAAATCATTTACTCCAGGGATATTTTTGGGCATAAGAGGTTGTCCTGAATTTTTTAGACTATAACACGCATCAACTGCTTTTGTTAATAGTGCAAGTTCATTGTTAATGAATATTCCTTCTTTTTTTCTTAAATTGCAATATTTTTGTGCAACCTCTTTTACTTTTGCGTGCCGATTGATTTCGCCATATAAAATGTCTAAGTCAGTTTGAAATTGTTTTTTTGCTTCATTTATTTTGGATGCATCCATATTCCAACCTTTAACTATTTTATTTGCTAATTTTTGGTCTTCACTTGCACTTTCTGTTGAATAAGTATCAATTGAATTTGTCATTGTGACTTTTACAGGAATATTATATATTACATCATTGTGTGTTACAATGCAAACTGTATAAAATGATATATTTGTCGGGTCATTTCTTTTCCATTTTTGTATATTTTCAGACAGTTTATCATTATTATTCTGTTTTGAGTACTCTTCAAAGTCGGTGTCATTTTTTGGATAATCTATTTGCACATTAGATGTTTGCCGAAATTCAGGAACAGAGAAATTTTTTACATTTGAAAAAATGTCTTGGTCTGTTTTTGAATCTATTTTTAGTATTGTGGGGGTTTTACTATTAACATTGCTTCCCGTTGCCTCGCTATTTTGTGCTGTTGTTATCGACAATCTATTTGAATCAACCAAATAAAATTGCAACCCTCTTGATTTTGGGTTTCCATCACTGTTGTCAATCATAAAATACTTATTCAATGAAGATGTGATTATATGACATTTAATATTTTCTTTGTATAAAAATGCTTCACAATTATTTGCATTTCCACAAGGTTTATGTAGTTTTGTTTTTTTAAAATTATGAAATGCTGTATCAGTTTTAAAGTCATTTTTATACCCATCTAATTTCAACAAACTGACCACATCATTTAAATTTACATTTTCATCATAACCTGCGTATTCACATGAATAATTTGTGAGGTCCCTGCCTATGGTGTTTTCAATTGTCTCTATAACATATTCAATTATGCGTTTTCCTTTTTTATCTGTTTTTTCGACTGCTTTTGTAACTTCTCTATTTTCAAATTTATACCATCCACTCACTTGTGGCAGTGTTGGTGATTTAGTATCAAATTTAGATGCTGCATTAATTATTTTTTTTACTATGGGTG